>Ga0334901_1001944_pt1 | contig 19077 bp, 16 predicted proteins | sample GraSluR3_MG_3_FD_207216 | JGI IMG/M metagenome (GOLD analysis project Ga0334901, IMG submission 207216) | Sludge microbial communities from methane-producing bioreactor in Wageningen University, Netherlands - Granular Sludge_15_08-R3 | ecosystem: Engineered > Bioreactor > Anaerobic >... | reverse complement strand
ATGGTTTACTGGTTGCCGGTGATAAGAATCGGAATCGTTTTCATCTTATAGCCGGTATGGAAGTCTTATTGGAATGGGGAGGAGAGACCTGTTACCTTGACAGCACGAATTACAGCAGTTGCATCTATCCTGAAGGGTTTCTGCATATTGTTAAGAGCTGGCTCCGCCCCTATCCGATTCATCTCTATTCTTCATTACATCACAACAATGATATCCTGGTTAGACAGGAGATTATGATGGCTGACAGAGAGAATACCGTTCTTGTCAAAATCACTAATCTTGGCCATACCAGTCTCAACTTCCATATCAGACCAAAACTAACAATGCGGAACCATCACGATACTAATCCGAATGGTTACTGGAATGAGCAGGATATTGAATTGCAATGCAATGAGCAGGACTTCCGGGCCAGACACAACGACCTCTCTGTTATCGGATTAGTTCTGAGAGGAAATATCCAGCCAGAAAGGATAGTATATCATGATTGTTACTATCCCTGGGAAGCCATACGAGGCTATCAAGGAGTAGAAGACCAACTGGCTCCAGTGAAAGTTCTCTTTTTGCTTCAACCTGGAGAGACAAATTATCTTCTCTTCACTGATAATGACCAGAACCTCGAAAATACTGACCTCTCGGCTAAAATCACTAAAATTGAGAGAAAATACCGCTCACTACCTCTCCCAAAAGATTATCCAGCTCAGAACTGTTATGATGAACCACTTCTGGAAACTCTCGATTATGAAGAGCAAGTTTTATTCGATTACGACAACTATCTCGCTATCCTTGAGTTCAGCCTGTTAGATTTCCTGGTTGATGATGATGTTATAGCTGGTTATCCCTGGTTCGGATGCTGGGGACGAGATACATTTATCTACTTCGAGGCCCTGCTGAAGGCTGATGTAAGTCACCGAACATGCTGGAAAATTATCAAACGTTATGCAGCATTGATCCAGAACGGACTCATCCCTAACATGCTAACCGAATCAAACCAGGAACTTAATTATCATTCAATCGACAGTACTCTCTGGTTTGTCTTAAGAATATACGATCTTGTCAACAAAGTAGTCAACAATCAACTATATGGTTATAAGACGATTTCAAGAGAAGCGATCACGATAATCGAGCAGATTCTGAGTAGTATGATAGAGAACAACGATACACGGTTCTTCATTGCCGATAATGGATTGTTATATCTCAATCAAGACTTTGGGGCCGCCACCTGGATGGATGTCCGAATCGGGGAAAAGGAAGTTACACCTCGCTTCGGTGCCCCGGTAGAGATCAATGCTCTCTTTTACAATTCGCTCTGCTGTTTCAGAGATTTATATGAACAACTTCATAAATCGAAAACCGATGACAATGACCTGATTGATAAAATTTCGGAACTTATCGAGAAGATCAAGAACTCGTTTCCTCTTTTTAAGATCGATGGATATCTGGCTGACAGGTTAGATGGAGAAGAACCGGTCAGAGAGTATCGTCCAAACGCTATAATCGCAACTTCACTTCCTTTTCAAATATTGAATGAAGACGAAATAGGAGAGATATTTCATACGGCTGAGAGGGAACTCTTAACCCCTTACGGTTTGAGATCACTCTCTCCATCTGATTACCGGTTCAAGAAAAAATATCTCGGCAATCAGAAGGAACGTGATCTTCAGTACCATCAGGGAACTGTCTGGGCCTGGCTGCTTGATCCCTATGTCAAAACATATTACAACGCTTATAAGAATAAAAAGTCTCCTGCCGAACTCATTGAAAGAATAACAGAGGTTATCAACAATCTTCGACATGGCTATATGAAAGGGCATATCGCCTCAGTAGCAGAAGTCTGGGATGGGCTAAAACCTCATTTCCCCAAAGGATGTCCTGCTCAGGCCTGGAGTGTGGCTGCTCTTTATAATATCGAAACACTGCTCCGCAGTCTAAATGGTAACGGGGAGGGTTAATCACATGAAGATCTTGATGCTGACGTGGGAATTTCCCCCTCTGATAGCAGGTGGTCTCGGCATGGCCTGCTACGGCATGGTTAAGTCACTACTCGGATTGGGCATAGAAATCGATCTTATCCTCCCTACTAAACAAGCCACCTACTTCCCTTTACGGAAAGTTGAAGATGTTGATCTGCTTCCGGTAAAGTTTTTTGATACAAAACAAGAGAACACTTATAAGGGCCTTGTAACCCGTAGTAGTAACATTGTCACAGGTAAAACGATCAAACAGGAAGAACGGTTAAAACTGCTCGGTTTGAGTGAACGACCTGAATCATATATAAACTATAATGATCTAAAGAATTACCGGGACCTGATCCATTATGGTACTGAAAAATTCTACTATGCTGAGGAATTTTCCAACTATTATCAGGTCGATAAGGTGGTTACCACCAACCAGGAAGATCAGGTCTTTTCTAATATTAAAGACTACCTTATCGGCGATGAAGATATCTTCCAAAAGGTTCAGGAATTTACGATCAGGGCGACACAGATGGCTCAGGTTCTCGATTATGATCTCATCCATGCCCACGACTGGTTGACCTATCCGGCGGGTATGTTTGTTAAGAGGATAACCGGTAAACCATTAGTTGTTCATATGCATGCTACTGAGTTCGACCGGGCAGGTGGTGCTGGAGACGAGAGAATACACAAGATAGAGTTTTCTGGTATGTCTTATGCCGACAGTGTAATTGCTGTCTCTAAGTACACAGCCCAGATGGTTATGACCAGATACAGGATAGACAGTGGCAAGATGAGGATTGTGCATAATGCTCATAACACTAATGTTTTGGAGAAGGGTGACAATATCAGGCGCTTCTTCAAAGGTCCTGCAATACTATTTCTGGGGAGAATCACCATACAGAAGGGACCAGATTACTTCCTAGATGTAGCCCGTCTAGTCTTAGAGAAGCATCCTCAAGCTCGCTTCATAATGGCTGGAACAGGTGATATGGCCCGGAAATTATTGTATAAATCGGCCCATTACAGGTTGAAGAATCGTTTCCTTTTTGCTGGATTTCTTAACCGGGAAGAGGTGGAGAGCATCCTCTCCAATACAGATATCTATATGCTCCCTTCTGTCTCAGAGCCTTTTGGGATAGCCCCTCTGGAAGCTATGGCTTACGGTATTACAGCTGTAATCTCCAAACAGTCAGGCGTTACAGAGATAATCGAGAATGCCTTCAAGATAGACTTCTGGGATATCGATAAGATGGTAGAGACTATCTGTTATCTGATCGAGAATCCGGATATCAGTAAAGAGATCGGGCATAAGGGAATGCTGGAAGTTACTCAGATACGTTGGGACAGAGCCGCTCAACAGATCAAAGAGGTTTACGAAGAGAGATTACAGGATCATTCTGAAAGCGTACTTAATGGGAACGAAGAATAATGGAGGGTAATCAATGTTGAACTTTGTTTTTTATTTTCAGGTACATCAGCCTTATCGATTAAAACACTACAGGGTACTTGATATCAACCGGAACAATAACTACTTCGATGAGAAGCTCAATGCCGAAATCATGCAGAAAGTATCGAGGAAATGTTACCTGCCGGCAAATAGATTGATTCTAAAGCTGATCAGACAACATGAAGGAAAATTTAAAGTTGCTTACTCCATCAGTGGTATAACAATCGAGCAATTCAAGAAATATACCCCGGAGGTTCTTGATTCCTTCAAAGAACTCGCTGCTACAGGTATGGTAGAATTCCTTGGTGAGACCTATTATCACTCTTTAGCTTCACTTTATGATACTGAAGAATTTCTGGAGCAGCTTCAGCAACATCGGAACATGATAGACGAAGAATTCGGTCTAAATCCGACCGTTTTCCGTAACACCGAGTTGATCTATCAGGATAGACTATCGGACCTTATCTATGAAGAAGGGTTCAAAGTTATCCTGACTGAAGGGGTTGACAGGATTTTGAAATGGCGTTCCCCTCTTTACTCCTACAAGAACTATTCCAAGACGATCAGTCTGCTGCTGAAGTATTATATGCTCTCTGATGATATCGCTTTTCGTTTCTCAAACCGCAGCTGGCCAGAGTATCCTCTGACAGTCGATAAATTCATCAACTGGGTAAACCATCTAACCCTGTCAGAGAGATCTGGTAAGAATCTTTTTCTCAACCTCTTCATGGATTACGAGACCTTTGGAGAGCATCAGTGGGAAGAGACCGGAATATTTGAGTTCATAGCTAATCTGCCCTCAGCTGTTTTGCAACATTCTCATCTCGGATTTGCTCATCCATCTCAATGTTACGAACTCTCCAACTATCAGCAGGAAAGCCTCTCATTTCCGGATCCGGTATCCTGGGCAGATCAGGAGCGAGATGTTTCGGCCTGGGTTGAAAATGATATGCAGCAGAATGCTATAACCACTCTCTATGAGTTATTAAGGGTCATAAAATCTAAGGGAAGAAACGATCTGCTTGAACAGGCAAGGCTATTGACAACTTCCGATCACTTCTATTATATGTGTACCAAATATTTTCAGGATGGTGATGTACATAAATATTTCTCACCTTATGATACGCCGGAACAGGCATATATCTATTTCATTAACGCATTGGCAGATCTGGAGGAACGGATAAATGAACAGTGAAAATAACCTCTATACTTTTTACGTAAACCCGAGAATACCAGTAAAACTGGAAAAACTGCATAAGTTGAGCTATAATCTCTGGTCAACCTGGGACAAGCAGGCAATAAAACTCTTTAACAGGATAGATCCGATAATCTATCGACAATGTGCTCATAATCCTGTTATGTTGCTACACCGGGTTTCACCTAAAAGGCTGGAAGAACTGGCCCATGATGACGGTTTTATTTCCGAACTGGAGAGAGTTTGGACCGGATTTAATAACTACCTTTCATACAAAGGATATTATACCGATTCAGATGGTAGAAAGCAGAAATTTGGCGCAGACGATCATATCGCTTATCTCTCGATGGAGTATGGCCTGCACGAATCACTCCCTATCTATTCCGGAGGCCTGGGCATTCTATCTGGAGATCACCTGAAAGCCGCTTCTGATCTTGCTTTACCATTAATAGGGTTCGGACTGCTCTATAAATATGGTTATTTCTCTCAGAAGATCGACGTTAATGGTGAGCAGCAGGAAAGCTGGAATGAGAACCCCTGGCATCTTCTCCCGGTCGATGTTCTCAGCGATGAGGAAGGGAATCATAAGTTGCTGAATATCAAGATCCGTGAGGAAAAGATTTTCATCAAGGTATGGTACATTACCATAGGTCAAGTAACCCTCTATCTGCTCGACACAGATATCCCGGAGAATACGAAGCAAAATCGATCAATAACGCACCGCCTTTATGATGCCAATCGGTCGATGAGAATCCTACAGGAAATAGTCCTCTCTTTTGGGACAATCGAGCTCTTAGAGAGTCTTGGTATCAGTCCTAAAGTCTATCATCTAAATGAGGGTCATTCTGCCTTTGTTATTATCGAAAGGTTACACAGGCTGATAAAAAAAGAAGAATACTCATATCCCGAAGCATGTCAGATAGTTGCCAACAGCACGATATTTACCACCCATACTCCAGTAGCTGCAGGTAATGAGCACTTTGGAATCGAGATGGTCGCGAAGTATCTGAAAGACAAAATCGAGAGTATAGGGATCTCCTTCGAGGAATTCTGTAAAGAGGGTGCGATACCGGGGGATAAAACAAACTTCTGGCTTCCTGCATTAGCGCTCCGTTTCTCACGTTATGCCAATGGTGTCTCAATGCTTCACTCTTCGGTCTCACGAAAGCTCTGGCACAAGATATATCCTACCCTGACAGTAGATGAGGTTCCTATCGGTCATGTTACAAACGGTGTTCACGCCCAGACTTGGCTCAGTAATGAACTCACCTATCTGTTCGATCGTTATATTGGGGCAGATTATCTCCACGCCGGTGAGGAGAGTTCAATCTGGCAAAATATTAAGAAAATCCCAGACATCGAGATCTGGGAAGCACATCAACGACGAAAAGAGCAGATGATATCCTTTATCCGTCAACATATTGATCAGTCTTGCCTTAACAACAAATCATCTGTGCTTATCTCACAAAAACTCCGCAACACACTCTCCCCTGATATCCTGACTATAGGTTTTGCCCGTCGTTTCGCACCTTACAAGAGAGCAAATCTTATTCTGGAAGATCAGGAAAGACTCCTGTCTATTATTAAGAATCGGCATAAACCTGTACAATTTGTTTTTGCAGGAAAAGCCCATCCAGCGGATCCGGAAGGAAAGAGGTTGATAACAAACCTTGTCGAATTTGCCAGAACACACGATATTGAAGATCGCTTCGTCTTCATCGAAAATTATGATATTAATGTTGCCAAACATATCGTTCAAGGTGTTGATGTCTGGCTCAACAATCCTATTCGCCCCTTTGAAGCGAGTGGCACTTCGGGTATGAAAGCAGGATTGAATGGGGTACTGAATCTCAGTGTTCTCGACGGCTGGTGGCCGGAATGCTACGATGGCAATAATGGCTGGGCAATAACAGTGGGAGAGGATTACGAAAATCAGGAGATCAGCAATCAATTAGAAGCTCATCAAATATATGACCTGATCGAAGGCGAGATATCCGACCTCTATTATCATCGCAACGAATCGAATCTCCCCATTGGTTGGATCCAGAAGATGAAGCACTCTATCTACGGTGTTGGCATGGGTTTCAATCTCCACCGTATGTTACGTCAGTATCTCAATGGGTATTACCTCAAAGGAATGCAGAGTCATAAAGAACTGATAAAAGAAGATAGAAAGCTGTTGAAAGAAGTAATCGAGACCGAGCAGGAGATCATGAAGTATTGGGATGAGGTAAATATCAAAGACTTCACTCTTAAGATCAAAGAGCACGATATTCCACTTCACTCAGCGAGCTCTTTGAAGAGTGGTGATATAGTCTCTGTAGAATCATATGTAACGCTTGGTAATGCAAGCGAGAATCTCATAGATGTCGAAGTTTACTATCAGGATCTGACTAACTCTAATTTCAAGATCTTTAAACTCGATTTTCAGGAGAGATATAAAGACAATGTCGCCCGCTATTACGGCGAGATAGAACTTGAATCTTCCGGTTTGCACGGTGTCAATCTTCGGATAAGGGGAAGAAATCACCCCTATCTGCAAGGTCAATACAATCACATCAAGTGGAAAGAATAGCAAGAAAGAGGCTCCTAAATATGAGAAAGGTTAACATTATCCGTAACTATCTTCTCTATCCTGAAGGGTCAGTTCTTATAGAATTCGGTAATACGCGGGTTCTCTGCAATGCCAGTGTGGAAGAGGGAGTACCTCAATTTCTTAATGATAGCGACCAGGGATGGATTACTGCCGAGTACAGCATGCTTCCACGCAGTACATCAATCCGGACCAGAAGAGAGGTATCTTCTGGTAAGGTGAGTGGTCGAACCGCCGAAATACAGCGTTTGATCGGAAGATCATTACGTTCAATCAGTGATATGACTCTCTTCCCCCGGCATACGATTATCCTCGATTGTGATGTCATTCAGGCAGACGGAGGGACAAGAACAGCAGCTATTACAGGTTCGTGTGTCGCACTTTACGACGCCTTCCAGTGGCTTATGGACCACGGTATCTCTGAACGACTACCACTGAAAGAATGGATGGCTGCAGTAAGTGTCGGAATAATTGACGGAAATCCGGTAGCTGATCTCGATTATGCCCTCGACAGTCAGGCCGAAACAGATATGAATATCGTCATGACCGAGAGTAGAAATTTTATCGAGATTCAGGGTACCGCCGAAAAAGAACCATTTTCGAGTGAAATGCTTTCCAGGCTTATATCTCTGGCCGAAGAGAATATCGGATATCTGATCAGACTTCAGAAAGAATCTGTTAATCTCGTTTAATTCGACAGATAATCGAAACCGGCTTCGACACAGCATCTATCTTTACCCTTTCTTTTTACGATTTTCTTTGACAACAGAGCCAGAGTAATTACTCTGAATTCTAATAAGATAGCCCGTGGATAAGCATATCTTACAGGTAAAGGATAAGGATGGAGATATGAAAGTTATAACACTCTTTCTTCGTATAGCGTTAGTTGTGTTGCTGCTCTTTCTGCTTCTCAGTATGGGTCTCAGGCTGCTTAAACTCAGTATCCATTTCTGGTACATCTCGATACCAGTTCTTGCTCTCCTCTATCTACTGGTCTCCGGTTACTGGAAGAATAAGAAAGAGAAAGACGATTTTCTCAAAACTCCTTTTCATCCCTACCAGGAGGTAAAGCCGAAAAAAGAACCGGAAGTTACCAATGAACAGTCAGATAAAGGGAATGAAAAATAGATAAGGTAGGATTATGGATTCTGATACACTCTTTTACTGTCTGGTTACCATATTCGTCATCCTGAATTTCTTCGACGGCCATTCCACCTACAAAGTGATTTCGAAAACAAGCATCAGAAACGAAAAAAATCCTTTAGCACGTCTGATATTCAAACTGTTCGGTCCGGTAGCAGGCATTATAGTTCTGAAGAGTATACTTATTCCGATTATTTTTCTGATGTTCTACTACTTCTCCTTCAAAAATATTGAGATGAATATCATTCTCATTCTTGCTAACTTCTTCTACCTCTCCATTGTAGTCCATAACTACAATGTAGTAAAGAAGATAAATTACTACGCACAACTGTCGGATGGAGATGAAGACGATGAATTTTGAGATATTAAATGACGATCATCAGCCTAACATACTCACATGACTGAACAGTTAAAACGATAACTCTATGCCTAAACTAAAAATACGAGTACTTAAACGTGCCCTGAAACCGTTACCGTTAATGAACTTACTGGTAACTTATCTTACTTACTTGCTCTCGATAATTTTAAAAAAAAGCATAGTGGTTGGAATGCCACCACTTTTAATGATCGAACCGACCAGCCATTGTAACCTTAGCTGTCCTCTTTGTCCCTCAGGAAACGGCACATTGAAGAGGCAACGAGATTTTTTAGATCTGAAGTTATATAAAAGAATTATCGATGAGGTGGAAAGAACCGTCATTGGCATACTTCTCTGGAACCAGGGTGAACCACTTCTACACAGAGGCCTACCGGAGATGATCAGATATGCTTCAGATTACGGGATCTTTACTATGACCTCGACTAACCTGAATATTTTGCCCGATCCGGATGCTCTTGTTGACTCAGGTCTTGATCATCTTATTGTCTCTCTCGATGGTGCATCTCAAGAAACCTACAACAAATACAGAATAAACGGTAGTTTCGATAAAGTCATGCATAATACTGCTCGGCTGGTTGAAGCAAAACAGAGAAAAGGTTCGCAAACCCCATTTATATCCTGGCAGTTTATCATCATGAAGCATAACGAGCACGAGATATCGGAAATAAAAAAACTCGCATCAGAGGCAGGAGTTGACAATTTGATCTTCAAGACAGTCCAGATCTACAATAAAGAGGATATCGAGAACTTCCTGCCAACGAAAGACAAATACAGAAGATACAAAATAACCGATGATGGTTTTATCTTAAAGAAGAAGATTTCCAACCGCTGCCGGCGAATCTTTACTCAACCGGTTGTCAATTGTGACGGTGAGTTTGCCATCTGCTGTTTCGACAAGGATAACATCTATAAAGTCGGTAACCTCACCAATCACAGTCTAACCCGTTTATGGCGCAGTAACAGGTTTAACCGCTGGCGTAACATGGTCTTACACAACAGGAAGAAGATGGGTATATGTCTGAACTGTGGTGAGGGTATAAACCTGAAAATAAAAGAGTAGTTTTTAGCACCTTCCCTGAAGGGAAGTTATTTATCCCCTGCCCCCGGAGGTAATATTTCCTGTAGCAGGCCAGACCAAGCATTTTTATGAGAGACAAAAACAAAGATATAAATATGGAGGATTAATGGCAGAAAAGACAAGGGAGTCCGGAAATAGGTCTGTATTCCCAGTTTTACCTTTAAGAAATCTGGTAATGACGCCGCATATCATTACCCCTCTGCTCGTCGGTAGAAAAGGATCTATCGAGGCGGTCGAAAAATCCTATCTGGAAGATAGGAAAATAATCTGTGTAACACAGAAAGAGGATTACGATTCGGATAGAGAGCCAAAAGTCAATGATCTCTTTCGGATGGGTACCCTCTGCACGATACTTCAGATCTTTCGCTTACCGGACAACAATATCAGACTGCTGGTCGAAGGAATTTCCAGGGTAAGGATAAGACGTTACTCTCGGAAGCAATCCTATCTTTCGGCAACCGTAGAGATTAATGACAAGAAGGTGGAGCCATCATCTCCCGAAAATGAAGCCCTTTATCGGACATTCCGAAAAATCTTTCTCGAGTATCTCCGATTAAACAAGAATATTCCGGAAGAGGCAATTGTCTCACTCAATGAGATCAAGAAACCAGATGAGTTCTTTTACTTTGTTCTGGCCAATATCACTGGCGAAGTTAAGATAAAACAGAAACTCCTCGAGATTCCGACCCTCGACGAATCTATCAAGAGTATTATTGCCTATGTTACCGATGAAATAGAGATCCTGAAGCTTGAAAACCGTATAGACGACAAGGTGAAAAAGAAACTGACCAAACTTCAGAAAGACTATTATCTGACTGAACAGCTTAAGATTATACAGAGAGAGTTGGGTATTGGATCGGACGAGCAGGAAGATCTGCTGGAATTCAAGAAGAGGATAACCGAAACTAATCTAGACGAAGAAGCACGTAAAAAAGCTGAAGAGGAATTCAAAAGGTTAAGTACGATATCTCCCCATTCGCAGGAATATGCCGTTATTCATACCTATCTGAGCTGGATTCTCGATATACCGTGGTCTGAACCGGAAAGCCCGGGAAATCTGAGTATCAGGCAGGCGAAAGCAATTCTTGACCGTGATCATTACGGCCTGACCAGAGTCAAAGACCGCATCCTGGAATTCCTGGCTGTCATCAGGCTTGCTGACAAGATCAAAGGGCAAATTATCTGCTTCATTGGTCCTCCTGGTGTAGGAAAGACCTCTCTCGGCCGCTCAATAGCCGAAGCAACCAACCGTAAATTCATTCGTCTCTCTCTTGGAGGTGTCCGGGACGAGGCAGAGATACGAGGCCATAGAAGAACCTATGTCGGTGCTCTTCCGGGAGTTATTATCCAGAGCATGAAACGTGCCGGCACAAAGAATCCCCTCATCATGATGGATGAAGTTGATAAGCTCAGCCGAGATTTCCGCGGTGATCCTGCTTCTGCTCTGCTGGAGGTACTTGACCCGGAACAGAATAACACTTTCCGTGACCACTATCTTGATTTCGGCTATGATCTCTCGCAGGTAATGTTTATTACAACCGGAAACTCGCTCGCCTCGATCCCACAACCTTTGATGGACAGGATGGAAATCATCCGCCTGCCTGGTTATACAATGTATGACAAGTATCATATCGCCAGGAACCATCTGATTCCAAGGCTACTAAAAGAATACAGATTAGAAAACAAGATCAAAATCACCTTTTCCATGCAGGCTATAGAAGCCATTATCGGTTCCTATACTCGTGAAGCAGGTGTCAGGGATCTTGACCGTAATATATCCAAGATAATCCGTAAAGCTATCAAGAACTACATAGAATCTACCGAGGAGGGGGAAAAGGGTAAATCAGAAATCTCCACACTCAGGCGAAAGAAGAAAATACCCGAGATTCATATCGATGCAAAAGATTTGCCCGATTATCTCGGTGCAGCCCGTCACCTTTATTCCGAGGTCAATCGTCAAGATAGCCCCGGACTGGTAACTGGCCTGGCCTGGACAACCTACGGTGGTGAAACTCTCCAGATAGAAGCGATCAAAATGAAAGGGAGTGGAAACATCAAGCTAACTGGTAAGCTTGGAGAGACAATGCGTGAATCTGCACAGGCTGCACACAGTTATTGCCGTATGCATCATAAAGAGTATCAGATACCAGAAGATTTTTATAAGAAGATCGACCTCCATCTCCACATCCCGGAGGGAGCAATCCCCAAAGACGGCCCCTCAGCTGGTGTCGGTATCGTTGCCGCTTTTACTTCTGTTCTTTCCGGTAAGAAGGTGAGGTCTGACCTGGCAATGACCGGCGAGATCACTCTTTCCGGTAAAGTACTCCCCATAGGTGGCCTGGAAGAAAAGATAATTGCAGCTAAACGGGCAAGAATCAAGAAAGTAGTTATCCCGGCCAAGAACGAGCCGGAACTCTCTGAGATCTCCGAAGATATTAAAAAAGATATGGAGATAATTCTGGTTTCTACGATCTCAGAGGTTCTCGGTCATTCACTGCTCTAACGCCTATAGGTTCATCAAATGAAACTGGAATTCAGGACCGAGAAACTCGTTACCCTTCCCGACAAGAGCAGAGAGATACTGCTCGACATTAGACCGGAACAGCAGGTCTTTATCGGTTACCTGCTCGAAGGATTGGAGGGATTATGTTACCACACAATCGTTGATTATAATCCCAACCTCGATAATCTGACTGAAGACAGTGAAAGCAGGGATACTTTAGCCGCTACGAAAAGTGAGAAATTAATGAAGATTACCGTTACATCTGATTCATATGAGACAGTGATGGAGTTTTTAGCTAATTTACAGGGGTACATTATATGAAACAGGAAGAGATATTGAAATTGGTCGATTCCACCTTGAACAGTAATGAGAGAGCAGTTGCCAGACTTATCAGCCTTATCGAGAATTACGATCTCGGCAGAGAGATCATTCCCCTGCTCCATAAGCAACTCAGAGAAAAGCATTCCGGTAATGTTAAAACGCCTTATACAATTGGCATTACAGGCCCTCCTGGAGTAGGAAAGAGTACCCTGACAGAGAAACTGGTCCTGCACCTGCTGAAGGAAGGGTGCCGGATCGGTATCCTGGCAATAGACCCGACCAGCCCCTTTAGCGGCGGAGCACTCCTGGGTGACAGGATCAGGCTCCAGAAATTGAGCACCAACCCTCAGGTCTATATCCGCTCCATGGCTTCTCGTGGCTATCTTGGCGGTATCTCTGCTGCTACACTCGATGCAGCCAAGATTCTGGAAGCTTACGGTTGCGATTATCTGATAATCGAAACTGTGGGGGTCGGCCAGTCTGAAGTGGAGATTGTCCAGCATGTCGATACTACTCTCCTGATACTATCACCCGGCCAGGGTGACGATATTCAGGCTCTCAAAGCTGGAATTATGGAGATTGCCGATATCTTCGTGATCAATAAGGCCGATCATGAAGGGGTGGAGAGAACAGAAGCAGAAATAGAAATGTTACAGAAAACCAGCCAGCAGAGTGGTCATATTCCTCCTGTTGTCAAGACGGTAGCAAGGGATAATGTCGGGATCGAAGAATTGCTCAACAAAATAGCACTCCACAGGCAATATCTTCAGCAGAGTGGCCAGGGCGAGATAAACTACAGAAAGCGGTTGAAATTCGAACTGTGGCACAGGATAAACAGTCTCGTATCAGAGAAGATAATGACCCTCTTTGGCAGGAGAGATATCGATACTATCATCGACGATATTTATCATCGAAGAACTGATTCCTACACTGTTGCCGACGAACTTGTCAGGACCCTTATCAATAATTCCTGATCTGAATTTACTTAACTACTGACCTGCTAACGCCACTGGATAGCTTTTACAGGACATTTCTGGAGACAGACACCACAACCGATACATTTATCCAGGTCTACTTTATGAGGTTTCTTTAACTCACCTTCGATTGCATCGACGGGACAGTTCTTCTTGCAAATCATGCAACCCACACATTTATCTTCCAGAACAAACGCTTTCTTTCTCTTACCGGCCAGCGGATCTATGATAGCTTTTGTCGGACATACCGTAGCACAAAGGCCACAGGAGATACACTTCTCGTAATCTATCTGAGCCAGATCGTCCACCATCTGAATTGCATCGACGGGACACTTCTTTACACAGAGCCCGCAACTGATACAGGCAGTATTATTTCCACACCTTCTTTTGGCTTCCTGCCCTTTATCATGTGAAGAACAGAGGATATGGACCTTCTTCGAAACCGGAAGAATCTTGATCAGATTACGAGGACAGGCTCTAGCACAGGCACCGCAGCCTGTACATTTTTCGGGATCCACTACCCGCATTCCTCTTTCGTCGATTTTGATGGCATCGAATTTACAGGCTGCTATACAATCGTTTTGAAAGACACAGCCGAAATTACAATAGTTAGGTCCGTTTGAGACAAGAACAGCCGCTTTACAGGTTGCTATGCCCTGATATTCATACCTGAGCAGTGTATTCTCATGGCCGCCACTTTGACAGAGGATCACGGCAGTCTTCTTTTCACTGTAGGTCGCTTCGATTCCCATAATCTCGGCTATATCCTTGACAACATCTTCCCCACCGGGAGCACATAGGTTAATCGGAAGATTCTCATTTACGATAGCTTCGGCATATCCAGCACAACCCGGAAGTCCACAAGCTCCACAATTAACTCCTGGTAAGACCTCCAGAATCTTATCGATCTTAGGATCTACAGCAACATAGAACTTTTTGGAAGCAAAGGCCAGAACAAGACCATATAGTAATCCGAGTCCACCAACGATTATAATAGGTATCAGAATCTGATTCATCTCTCCTCCCCCTATATATTGAACCCGGAAAATCCGAGAAAGGCCAGTGCCATACATCCGGCCAGAATGAAAGCTATTGGTAACCCTCGCATACTTTCTGGAAGGTCTGCCCATTCCAGCCGTTCCCGTAAACCGGCCATGATGACCAGAACGAGGGTAAAACCGATCCCGGCAAAGAAGCCGTGCAGAATCGATTCAATAAACGAGAGAGACTCATTTATATTGATGATCGAGACACCGAGTACAGCACAATTAGTTGTGATCAGTGGCAAAAATACACCCAGAGCTTTATATAGAGTAGGAACCATCTTCTGGATAACCATCTCGACAAACTGGACGAGTGAAGCAATGGTCAGAATAAACGCAATAGTTTGCAGATACTCGATATTGAACGGGGTAAGAAGATAGTTCTGGATAATCCAGGTTATCGTCGAAGCCATTGTCATGACAAAGATAACCGCCATCCCCATTCCGAGTGCTGAATCAAGCTTCTTGGATACCCCGATATAGGGACAGAGCCCGAGAAAACGAGAAAGAACGAAATTGTTGATCAGAATGGCTGATATAGCCAGCATGAAAACATTACTCATTTATATCTCTCCTCTTATTCCGTTGTATCTTTCTTCTTGAACAGATTGAGTGCACCCATCAGCAAGCCCAGGGTGAGGAATGCACCGGGAGCCAGGATTGCCAGAAGAACCGGCTCGTAACTCTCGGGCATAATTTGTATCCCGAGCAGCTGACCGGCACCGAGCAACTCTCTGAAAAAGGCAACCAGGACGAGGGCGAGTGTAAATCCTATACCCATTCCCAACCCGTCAAACACCGATTTCAATACTGGATTCTTACTGGCAAAAGCCTCTGCCCGACCAAGGATCATACAGTTGACCACTATCAGGGGTATAAATATCCCCAGATTTTTATGTAACTCAGGGACATAAGCATTCATCAGCATATCTACTATCGTCACGAATGAGGCGATAACAACAATGAAGCAGGGTATACGGACCTTGGCAGGGATAAAATCCTTCAGGAGGGCGATAAGAATGTTAGAACAGAGCAGAACAAAAGTCGAAGCAAACCCCATACCGATAGCATTCTCGATCGAAGTCGATACTGCCAGGGTTGGACATAGTCCCAAGGCCATTACAAAGACTGGATTCTCCTTAACAAAGCCTTTGGTCATCTCTTTTATCAGACTCATGACACCTCCTCGCTATTCAGTTGTTCTACGTTATTTTTTAACAATCGTATAGCTTCCCTCAAAGAATCAACTATAGCCCGGCTTGTTATCGTAGCACCGGTGAGTGTGACAATATCACCGCTATCTTTGTCCAGGTATAATTTTTCCCCATCCAGATCACTGAACTGTTCGGTAAACTCGCTCCTGATACAGTTGGCACCAAGCCCGGGTGTCTCTGACTGCTCAACTATTTTGATCTTGATGATTTTTAAGTCGGGACCAACCCCGACCATGGTCTGAATTGGGCCACTATAACCTGTCTCCACGGCCAGAAAGGTATAACCGACCACCTCTCCTTCAGCATCATAGCCAGTATAAAAGACAAAGTCACTATCTGCCTTCTGAAAATCTACGGCTGACGGCAGAACTTCCTGCCTCGCTTCAATCTCGGCCTGCCTTCTGTTCTCTTCGATTATCGGTTTAGTGAAACCATTGACAAAAGCGAGAACGCCACTCGCTACTGCAGCAATCAATAAAAGAATAAATCCAAGTTTCAAATAATAACTCATCTTCTAACCTCCCCGAAAGGCTTCGGAAAAGTATATCTATCAATTAATGGTACGAGAAGGTTCATCAGAAGAATAGCAAAGGTTACTCCTTCCGGGAAACCACCCCATAGCCTGATAACGACTGTTATCAGCCCGCAGCCGATACCGAAGTATATCCTCCCGACTTTCGTCAGCGGAGAGGTTACCATATCGGTCGCCATGAAGAAGGCACCGAGGATAACACCACCACTGAAGATATGGAAGAAGGGTAACAATATCGAGGCCGAGAACAGGCCGTCTATCCCACCAAATAAGTAGGTCAGAACAAATACGGTTCCTATATAAAAAACCGGAATTCGCCACTCGATTATTCTCTTCCAGGCGAGTAATATTGCCCCGAGTAACAGAGCAGCTGCGGAAACTTCTCCAATACAACCACCGATATTACCCCAGAAAACATTCTGCAGAGTATTGATATTGGCGACCTCACCCATCAGGATCTGGGGTGCATTCGGAATTGCTTCTCTGATATTATTGATAAAGACAGGATCACGTAATGACTTCACAACCGCTAAAGGAGTTGCTGAGGTTACCAGACTGTTTACTTGCGGGATGTTGGTTAGATTACTCGTAATTCCACTTATAGCACCAAAAGTATTGGGAACCCACCCCGCTGCTGTGTAAGTCGGCCAGGAGGCTACTAAAAATACCCTCCCCAGCAGAGCAGGATTGAGTGGATTATGTCCCAGTCCACCAAAAACATGCTTTCCTATTGTAATGGCAAACACCGAACCGAGTACCGGAATCCACCAGGGAGCTCCGGCATGAAGATTGAAAGCTACCAGCATCCCGGTGATGACTGCACTGCCATCCAACACCGTTATCTCTCTCTTGCGTAGCTTCTGAATAATCGCCTCTGCCAATACCGCAGCAATGACTCCGTAAACCGTCAGGGCCAGGGCACGAAATCCAAAGAGGACCACTGCTACAACCAGGGCAGGCAGTAGTGCTGCTACAACATTCCACATTACTCTGCTGACCGATGTAGGCTGATGTATGTGTGGTGAGGCCGATACGGCAAATATCCCTGTCATACTACTCTCTTTACTATTTTTCACAGGTTCTCTATTCACTCTCTTATCATCTTTCATGACTGTTTCTCTTTATTCTTTCGATCTATTTCTGTTATCTTGTTCTTACCGATATCTATCCACTGAATAAGCTTTATATGTGAAGGACAGACAAAGGCACAGCAACCACATTTAATACAATCCATAACTCCTGCTTTCCTCGCTGTTTCCCAGTCTTCATGCTTTACAGCATTGGCAATCGTGCTCGGCATCAGATTCATTGGACAGACATCAACGCAACTGCTGCATCTGATACAGGTCTGTTCATGTCGCTTCTTCGCTTCCTTCATGTTGAAGAGGATCAACCCGGAACTCCCCTTGCCCATCGGGGTGTTCAGAGTAGATATGGCAAATCCCATCATCGGCCCTCCTGATATGATCTTTGCGATCTCATCATTCGTTCCTTCACAGTAATCGAGCAGTTCATTGAACAACATGCCAACCCTCGCCTGGAGATTCTTCGGTTTGTTCACTATTCTGCCGGTTACCGTAATTACCCGCTCAATAAGAGGCTTCTTGTAGCGCACCGCTTCGTATGAAGCTATTGCCGTTCCGACATTCTGGACAACTACACCGACATCCATAGGAAGGCCACCTCTGTTCGGGACTTTCTTTCTTGTACAGGCATAGATCAGTTGCTTCTCAGCTCCCTGAGGATACTTCAACTGTAATCCGACAACATTGATGTTCTTCTCTTTTCTCAATAACTCCCGAAACAGAGAAATCGCATCAGGTTTATTGGCCTCGATCCCTATAAAACCCCTCTCTGCCCCGACAATCTTCATGAAGATCTTCAAGCCGTTCAGGATATCCTCACTCCGTTCCAGCATCATCCTGTAATCGGCTGTCAGATAGGGCTCACATTCGACTCCGTTGATAATAACCGTGTCGATCTTCTTGTCAGGTGGTGGCGAGAGCTTTACATGAGTAGGGAAACCAGCTCCACCCATACCACAGATGCCAGCTTCACTGATCCGCTCTCGCATCTCATCAGCTGAAAGAGAAAGAAAATCTTTCTCGTCTGTAAGCTCTACCCATTCGTCCTCTCCTGTTCGGTCTATCTCGATAGCATATTGCATATTACCCGAAGGATGTGGAAATCGTCCGATCTTGGTCACTTTACCTGTAACACTGGAATGCATCGGTATCGATACATAACCCCCTGCTTCGCAAATCTTCTGACCGGTTTTGACCTCATCTCCTGCCCTGACAATCGGTTTCGAAGGAGCTCCGATATGCTGGCTGAATGGAATGATTACTCTGCCTGGCAGAGGTGCTTTCGCAATCGGAGAGTCCTTGGAAAATCGTTTAAAATCATCAGTGTGTATTCCGCCGGGGAAAGTCTTTAACCCCATATTCCATCTCCATTTAGATAATTTTGTGACATCTTTCAACAGTTGATAATCAAGGCAAGGTTTTTTTCCGGATTGGCTTATCTTTTCTCGACGTAAGACTCCCTTCATCAAGTAGTCATAATCGACAAGATAAGAAAATTATGAGGGATCCACCCGTAATTTGTATTGAGTGAGATTGTAAGTTACTGAAGAGCAATGAAAAAAGTTGTCAAAATGCCCATAAAATTCTTGAAAAAAAGAGCCCCTTTTATAGTTTG
>Ga0334901_1001942_pt1 | contig 19094 bp, 12 predicted proteins | sample GraSluR3_MG_3_FD_207216 | JGI IMG/M metagenome (GOLD analysis project Ga0334901, IMG submission 207216) | Sludge microbial communities from methane-producing bioreactor in Wageningen University, Netherlands - Granular Sludge_15_08-R3 | ecosystem: Engineered > Bioreactor > Anaerobic >... | reverse complement strand
ACTTAAGTGATTTATTATAAAGCATTAAAAAAAGATTCTTCACTTCGTTCAGAATGACACTGTTGATTTTGCTTATCACAATCATCATCTAATCCTCACTTTTTGTATCTACAAGCAAGGATGCTTGTAGAACTTTTGTTGTGCGAACATCCCTGTTTGCACCTTCCCTACAAGCAAGGATGCTTGTAGAACTTTTGTTGTGCGAACATCCCTGTTTGCACTCTTTATGCTACAAGCAAGATGCTTGTAGAACTTTTGTTGTGCGAACATCCCTGTTTGCACCTTCCCTACAAGCAAGGATGCTTGTAGAACAATTAGCACTTCATATCTATATATTTTTTATATTTATTAATGTTATAAAACAAATTTTACATTTCTTTTAAAAACTGTCAAGTATTTTTTTATTTTTTTTGGTCTTATGTCTAAAAATCTCTCAAATGTCCAACTATATATTATATAAGCGGTCATATTTCTGCCTGCAAGCAAGGATGCTCGCAGAACAAACAGTCGGACTTGACTAGCAATGAGCATAGCGAATGTGAGTCGAGGACGGCATTGCCTTGTCATTGCGATAAGCCTGCGAAGAAGCAATCTATATTGTCCTCAAGTCCCTTCTTGCCTACTATATCAGGATAATCAAGATCAATGCCATTGAGCTTCCGGCTTGATTATAACATTCTCGACCAAGATGGTCAAGCTACGATTTTGACGATTAGAGACTCAAATCCAAAGGATATTTATACAATAATAGGTGAGCATAATCATACTCACCTATTATCTCTTAAATAATATATCTATTTGATAACTCTAACTGAAATTATAGTAACATCTTCAACAGGTTTATCATTTGCATTTTTATCTACATTTTCAATCTTATGAACTACATCCATACCTTTAGTAACTTTACCAAAAACTGTATGTCTCCCATTTAACCATGAAGCTCCATCTTTTTTTGTAACGATAAAAAATTGTGAACCATTAGTATTTGGACCGGCATTAGCCATACAAATAGTACCATATTCTACAGGAGCTTTTAATTGTTGTTCGTGAGCAGGTGCTGATTTTGTAGCTTCTTCATAAAAGGAAGCTTCTTTTGCTTTTAAAGGTTCAAAACTACGTTGATTTTGACATTCTTGAGCTATTTGTAATAATTCTGTATGAGGTTCAGTTGGGTTAGATTGAAAATAAGGTAAGATTATTTGAGACCATACTGCTACTGCTTTTTCATCACTATCAATTTTACCGGTGATAATATCACCCTTTTCAAAGCATTCATCTTCAAATGAATATCCCGGACCACCACTACCTGTACCCAAAGGACATCCTCCTTGAATCATAAAATCATTAATAACTCTATGAAAAATGAGGCCATCATAAAAATTAGATTTAGTAGATTCATTAGTTTTGGGATCAGTATATTCCTTTGTACCTTCTGCTAAACCTACGAAATTTTCTACAGTAATCGGAGCAAGTGATTTATCAAGTGCTAACTCAATATCTCCCATGCTTGTTTTCATTAATACATTCACTATGTTCTCCTTTGCATTTAAACTGAAAGCAATTAAAAATAAAATTATTAATAGACATACTTTCAAGCATAAATTGATTGATTTTTTCATCTAAAGCTCCTTTTGGTAGTTTTGTTTCATATATTCTATGATTTTTTTTATTCGATGAATATAAGTGTGGTTTTGTAATACACAATTATAAGCATTACTTGCGATTTTATCTGAATGATTTGGATTATCTAAATAATAACGAATAAGTTCAGGTATTTCATCAATATGATTAAAATAAATAATATTTTCTTTTCCATTAAAAAGTTCATCAATCTGTGTCCTATAATCAGTTATAATAAATGATCTTGTTGCAGAGACATCAAAAAGTCTTTGATTTACGGCATTAGTCATTTGTAATGAAGTCATATTGAAATTAATTCTTGATTCATTATAATATTGATTAAGGGTATCATAATACCATCTTTCAGAAAGCAATTCAAATTCGTAGGGCAAGAGATATTTCCAATTAGGATCACCGGCTATAGTCGGCATAAAAGAAGATAATTTATCTATACCCATATTTCGATAAATTTGTGTTGCCTTCCAAAGAACTGCTGATTTAAAATCTTCCATTTGATTTTGATCATCAAAAACTAAATCTTCTCCAAAATATCTAATAACTTCATATAAAAAATATGGTTTCGATAAGCCTTGTAATTTCTTCTCTAAAAAGAATCTAACTACTTCATCAAATATCTTGATTAACTCAGTTTTAAACGCCCAACTTTGCATATTTTTATGAATAGCATTTACCATACTACTACCAACAAATGATACATTATATCTTTTCTTTGTATTTAAAGGATAAAAAATCTCCGGGTCTGTAGCTAATGGCATATAATAACAATTCTTATACCCCATTTCCATAACCTGAGAAAGATAGGTGTCATCCCATAAAAAAATATTACAAAAATCAGATACATTATTATCAAATGTAGATAATATAACACTCGGACTGTCAACAAACCACGAAGCAAAAGGTAATTCCATTTCCTCAAATAATTTAGTTAAACGCCCGTCTTTATCAAAACCTAAATGATTAATAGTTAAAATAAAATCAGGCTTAAATTGATTAATATCTGTTAACATCTTTTTGAAAAACTGCTCATAATCATACGTATCCGGATCTATATGAACATAATGAACTAAATTACCGGATTTCTGAATCGCCGAAAGACATTCTTTTGTTAAAACATAAGATGAATCAATAAAGATAATACGAGTTTGTGAATGTTGAAATTTTTTATATTTCCAATCTTGAGACAGTTTATAAAAGTCATCTTTTCTAAGGCTCTTTTTAATTCTTTCATAAAGATTACCGTAAAGGCGTTCTTCACTTTTTAGGGTAATTATATCAAATTTATCTTTATTGAAATCAATGAATTGCAATATTTCAGTATCTTGATAACCAATAATAAACTTCGCTATACTTAATTTTGAAATATCAATAACCTTAAGCATCAAATAAAAAACACTTATATCAGGCTCAATAACATAAATTTGTTTATCAGGATATAATTCACAAAAACTTGAAATTTCATAACCAAGCCCAAGACCTATAATTATAAGACTGTGATCTTGACTTAAGTTTGTACTTTTTGCAATCTTTTCCGCAGACTTGACCGGATTAATCCTGCTATGAATGGATATCTCTTCATTACCAATAGACGCTACCAAGGTTTCAGCTCCATTTTCTGATTTAATTATAGTATAATTTAAAGAAAAAGCCGAAATACCTTTTTTAATCTTGTATTTCTCTGAATTACCTTTTATCCATTTGATATTTTTATTAAATAAGTCGCTCATATTGTATGATTATTTTAAATTAGTTAATTTTGTCAATTTTTATTTTATTATAATGAAAAAAACATACATACAGAAAGATAAGATTTTAAAAAAGAAGCTATTGAAGAATTTTGTTATGAGAGCATCCTTGATCTATTTTGAATACCTATTTACAAAATTTGTTTTATTAGCTGTATATTCTTTAGGTAAATCTTTATACTTATTCAACAAACTTATTTTTAATAATTCATATCTTTTTGCTATATCAGGATTTCGTCTTAACCTATCCCTAAATACTATGTGTTCTTTAGCAAAATCAGACCCGGATATCATTAAATGTAGATGAAACATTCTCTTATTACTATATCCCTTAGATAAAAAAATCCAATCCGGGCGTTCTTGAATCCTAAATACATAACCTAAATTCAAAAGACAAGTTAATATCTTATCTTTCTGGTTAAAGTTATCTAATTCTATCATTATATCAATCACAGGTTTTGATAAAATCCCGGTAATTGCAGTGCTACCAATATGATGTATTTGATTATATTTAAAATTACATTCTTCAGCAAGGATACTTTTTTCTACATTAAAAATCTCTTGCCAAATAGAATTATAAGGTTTCAGAATAACTTTGCCATACACAAATCCTATATCATCATAAAAACCACTCTCATTTAACATTAAAACCTTTTTCCTCCAACTCCCACTTGCATAATTATATACTTTTTTTTGACCTACTACTCTATGACAAGGGATAAACAAAGCTAAAGGATTTTTATTTAATGCATTTCCGACAGCTCGATATGCTTTAGGATTACCTATTTCTTGTGCAATCTCTTGATATGTCTTGACTTGCCCTAAAGGTATATCTTTCGTTACACTAAGAACTTTTTTTTGAAATTCTGTTGTAGTATTCAATCTATAATAAGTAGTTCTAAAATCAATTTTATTAATAAAATACTCTTCTAAAACCTCTGACATTTCATCATTCAAAAGGTCATAATTAAACTTTAGAGCATTAAAAAAACTACAATGCTCTATAAACCCTTTTTCTTTTTTTACTTTTAATATCCCGATGGGTGTGTAGTATAAATTCATTTATATATCCATAATTCATAGTTTAATAATTAAAATTTAATTTTTTATGTATATTTGTCAATTTAAAAATAAGAATTTTCTTGACTAATACTTATTTAGATATTTTTTAGCCAAATAAGAAAGAGGTGTTTATGGCATTAAGAGAAGATTATGTTAGGTATGGGCAACTTCTATTTAAATATAGAAGTTATGTCCCCCTGGTCCTAATCCCGTTTTATTTAATAGTATTGTATATCAATAGATATACTTTAACTAACTTCACAAACAATTATGATTGGACCTTGTTATGTTTTTTAATTAGTTTTTTGGGTATTATTATCCGTTCCATCGCAGTAGGATACGCAGCACCCAATACTTCCGGTAGAAATGTAGTCAAACAAAAAGCTGATAGTCTAAATACTTCAGGAATATACTCCATTGTAAGACATCCGCTTTATCTCGGTAATTCATTAATTTGGCTGGGAATCAGTATGAGATTACAAATGTTTTGGGTTAGCTTATCCGTTATGTTATTTTTTTGGATGTACTATGAAAAAATTATGTTCGCTGAAGAAGAATACTTAAGAGGTAAATTTGGTAAAGCTTATACTGATTGGGCAAATTCTACTCCTACCTTATTCCCTAACTTTAAAAAATGGAGAAAGAACACAAATAAGTTTTCCTTTAAAAAAGTTTTAAGACAAGAAAATGACGGTGTTTATGCTTTAATAATTATACTGTTCTTTATTGAACTAAGTGCAGATTATTTTCATGATTTCGACATTAATATATCACTATTTTGGATATATATAATTAGTGTCTTTACATTTTTATATTTACTTGTAAAACTTCTCAAAAAACAAACAAAACTACTTAAGTAACTTATTATCAAAAAAAGTTGGGCATCTGCCCAACTTTTAATCTCTTATGACTTCTTATTGCTTTAAATGAACATCCATTTGCGGGAAAGGTATATTAATCTTATTAGCATCAAAAGCTTCTTTTGCTTGCTCAGTTAAATCAAAATATACAGTCCAATAATCTTCAGTCTTTGTCCAAACCCTAACTACGTAATTTAAAGAGCTTGCACCCATTTCAGACAACCTGACTGTAGGCAAGGGATCTTTTAAAATCAATTCGTGTTTCTCTATTAAACCATTGATAATATCTTTAACTGTTTTTATATCAGAACTATAATCTACTCCAAACTTTAAATCTACCCTACGAACCTGTTCAGCAGTATAATTTGTTATATTGCCATTCATTATTTGTGAATTAGGGACAATAATCTTTTTATTATCAAATGTTTTAAACTCAGAATTAAAGATATTTATTGCATCAACAACACCTGTAATACCTGAAGCCTCAACAACATCACCAACATGAAACGGTCTAAATAAAATAATTAAGAAACCTGCTACAAAGTTTGCCAAAGAACCTTGCAAAGCAAGGCCTACAGCAAGACCGGCTGCACCAATAACAGCAATAAATGAAGTTGTTTGAATACCTATTTGTGATAAAGAAATCAAGATAACAAACACCCATAATGCCGCAGTAATAAGAGAAACCACAAAAGTACTAATTGTCCTGTCAAGATTACGCTTATCCATTATTTTCAAAACAACTTTTTTAATTGATTTAATAACAATTTTACCAATAAATAATATGACTAATGCAATAAGGATTTTTAATCCAAACTCTGCAATTAATTCATAAAATTTAGTTAATAAGTCTTCCATCTTTCATCTCCTTGTTTGTTTTTATTCATACTATCTATGATTAATATTCTGTGATTTATCAAAACTACCACCTCTATATAACTTAATAATACTACAGCAAAATAAAAAGTATCCATCAATGACTCCTTATATCAGTATAACAAAAATAAAAATATTGTCAAGAAAAATTTCAATAGTATCTTTTTTTGCTTGACATTATATCCTGTTTTATAAAATATACTTTTGTGGGTGATTAGCTCAGCTGGTTAGAGTACTACCTTGACATGGTAGGGGTCACAGGTTCGAGTCCCGTATCACCCACCATTTTTGGACGACCTATGGAGTTTGACAATGTATTTTATATCAAAAACATTGACAAAATGTTTCTTATTTTTGGCATTTTTTAATTTTTATATGTTTTGCTTTGCTTATGATATGCCCCTCATAAATGAAATTATGTATGATCCCATTGGGGCTGATACCGGCAAAGAATGGATTGAAATTTACAATCCGAGTATGTATCCATATTCTCTTTATAATTGGACTATTCAAACAGCAGGGACTTCTTTTCAAATCAACTTCACTTTCCCGGACACAATTATTGAACCTGGTGCATATATTTTAATTGGTGAGAATGAAATCGAACAAGCAGACTATATTATCAATTTAGACTTACAAAATGGAGGTTCAGCTACTGATGGTGTCAGATTAGTCTCAGCTGATAGCAGCTATACAGACACAATATTATATGACTCCCCTAATTCCAATCAATTACCTGACGACATAAACAACCCTGCTATTGCATTTGCACAAGCTGTTCCGGCAGGATATTCACTTGCAAGAAACCCAAATGGATATGATAATAATTCTATTTCTGATTGGCAAGCATCTCAATATCCTACACCCAAAAAAACAAATTTCTTATACTATGATTTGGAAATCAAAGATTTATCAGTATCTTATTCTGAAAATAATTGCATTTTAGCAATTGTTATCCACGACTTATCCACATCTATTGTGGATAGTTTATCTACTCATATCTTGATAAAACACAATAAAAATACTATTTTTAATAATACAGCTAACCTAATATTTGACAATAAAATAGCTATATTTGAATATTCATATATTATACCCGAAAATTCATTAAATATTATTGAGGCTGAAATAAGTTATACACAAGATGTTGATAACTCAAATAATTATATGGAAACAAGTTTCTTTAACGGACGAAATCCCCTTATAATTAATGAGATACAATTTCAACCCTTATCTGATGAACCGGAATGGATTGAATTTTTCAATCGTTCAGATTATATTTTTCAAATTGATAATGCATATATTCAAGACCAAGCAGGAGGTAAAGCTTCTTTTTCTGCAATAGTTGCTCCCGGTGACTATCTATTATTAACCCAAGATACTGAAAAACTTATGGAAAAACATTATAACCTCGATAGCACAAAAGTCATACAGCCAACGAACTGGGTTACACTCAATAACAGTTCTGATACTATAGAGTTATATTTGACCGAACAAGTTAAACTTGATAGCGTTTTTTATGAAGGGCAATATTCAATGAGAGGATATTCATTAGAAAGAACACTATCGAATGATGATGAAAATTATGGTTGGGAATATTCTTTAACAGAAATTGGTTCAACTCCTTTAGAAAAAAACAGTAACACTCCAAATGAAACCAATATTTTAATCAAAAATACTGAAATCATTAACAACGAAAACACATTGAATCATATTATCTTAATTGAAAATTGTGGAATTATTAACCCTATAGATGCAACAATAAAGATAAGTCACAAAACTGAATCAGATATCAATTTCAATACTTTAGAAATACTTGATTTTGTTTTAGATACAGAAAAAGAATTAAACATAGCTAGTGTTATTCCCACTAAAACAGGATATCATTTTTACAAATACGACTTATTAATAGAAGAACAAATATTTTCAAGTATGAAAAATTCATTTTTAAATAATAACCCACCAATTATCATAAACGAGATAATGTTTAATCCAAACTCCGGTGAACCGGAATGGATTGAATTTTTCCAAAATCGAATAATAGATTATAATCAAGAATTTCTATTTTTTACAGATAACGATTCAATAAAAATACCTTGCTGGCAAGGTGATTTTGCTTTAATAACAGCAACCGGAAACGACAGCATTTTTATGCGTGAAAACTACAATATACCCTTATCTGTCCCTATATTTACCGGCTTAAAAAACCTTAACAATACAGGAGAATTATTGATATTTAAAGATTATGATAAAAATATATTTGAAAGTTTTCCTTATTATTCTGACTGGTCTTTTGAAAAGGGAGTTTCAACTGAACGCATCTCTGTAATTCTAAATCCTTCTTCTCAAAACTGGACTCCGTCCTTACAGCAATCTACTCCCGGACAAATCAATAGCGTAAATATGAATATAATCCCAACCAATAACAGTTTCGTTATAGAAAATAATCCATTCTCCCCTTACAGAAATGAACACTGCATAATACACATTAAAGTACCTCAACAAAAAGTTAAAACTAAAATAAATATTTATGACCTCAAAGGTAGAAAAATTAAGCTACTGGCAGATAACATTATCAGTTCAGGCAATTACACTTATCTTTGGAATGGAACTAACGATGCAAATAAAAAGTTATTACCTGGGGCATATCCTATCTTAGTTACAGTAAAAGGACTATCCGGCAAAACGATTTTTGAAAAAAAGAAATTAATTTACATTGGTCATTAAAACATAAATTAAGACTATTGAATAGCAGTGCTGTCGAGCATCCTTGCTTGCATTTAGATTTGTTGTGCGAGCATCCTTGCTTGCACTAAAATTATTTTATTTTTCTGCTTGTCTTGAAAGATTCAAGTATTTTTTTGCTTTTTCAATAAAATAAATATTATTATTTGACTTTTGAGCCAAACTCATAAATTTTTCTACACATAGATTAAGAAATTCTAAGCTATTTTTCTTTAAATCTTTCCCTATAAAACTTTCTGATGGATAATTTTTTATGATATAATCAAGTGTTTCGCTATAGGTTCTAAAACGTTCATTATAATTTGAATTAGTTTGAGCTGTATGTTGTCTATTATAATAAGATAAAAGTTCAGGCAAAAGGAAAAACTTTATTTTTAATGCATTTCTAACAATAAAATCAGTATCAGAAAGATTAAAAAAATCATCATTATAAAAGCCTACTTTATCAAAAACACTTTTTTTTATAAAGGCTCCTGCATGAGGAATACCACCTATTTGGTGTTCCCAAAAGAGCTTGATTAATTGTTGTCTTTGAGATGGAGGATAATTAATATATCTCCAGATAGTATCGGTAGGGTTTTCGTCTTCTGTAACTATCTTCATTAGAGTTGGATAAAAATAATCATAACTACTATTCAATTGAATAAGTTGTATTGCTGTTTCAAGATAATTATCAGAAATAAAATCATCAGAATCAATGAAACACAAAAAACGACCTTTTGCTTGTGAAATAGCATAATTTTTTGCTTTCCAACAGCCAAGATGTTCTGTTTTAATATACTTTATTTTATCAGAATTATAAGAAGAAATAATTTTATCAGAATTGTCAGTACTACCATCATTAACAATAACTAATTCGAAATCTTGTACCGTTTGACTCAAAACAGAATCAATAGCTTTTTTTATATATTTTTCTCTATTATAAACCGGACAAATAAAAGAACAAAAAACTGAATCATTCATAAGATATTCCTTAAAAACATTAGTTCGGATATAATAAATATCTAACACTAAAATGTCAACATAAAAAATTTAAAGCTAATTTATCATAGCAATTTAAGTTAAGAAATTTTAGATAATTATAAAGAAATAAATTTTTTCATTTTCTGATTGACAAATCTTAAGTTTTTTTAATAATGATTTCACTATATGTAATAAGAGATTATCAATTAATCAATTTTAATACATAAGTTATTAATAGAGTGCAAATAATAAAAAAATAAAGGTTACTGTTTTTTAAGAAAAAAAATTAAAAAAGTGACTTTCGGAGGTAGAAGTTATGTCCCAAACATTTGAAATCACCATTGATGGAAAAGTCTTAACCGTTGATGGTTCTTTGACTATTTTAGAAGCTGCTAAAAAAGCAAATATTTATATTCCTACTCTTTGCTATCACCCTGACTTAAAACCAACTTCAAATTGCGGTATATGTGTTGTTGAAGTTAATGGTCACCCACAGCCTAAACGTGCGTGCTCAACTCCTGTTACACCGGGAATGACTGTAAAAACTAACACATTAAAATTAAGAGAATATCGTAAAACCTTATTACGCTTATTATTAAGCAATCACGACGTTTCTTGCCCTACTTGTGACGCTAATGAAAAATGTGAACTTCAAAAACTTGTTAATAATATGGGTATTCAATTAAACGATCTTCAACCTTTACTAAAAAAAGTTCCTCTTGATCAAACAAGTATAGCAATTGTAAGAGACCCTAATAAATGTATCTCTTGTGGACGCTGTGTAACTGTATGTAATGAAGTTCAAACTGTTAATGCTCTTACTTTTGTAAACAGAGGATTCGAAGGATCTATTGAAACTGCATTTATGAAAGGTATTGGAAATTCACCTTGCGTAAACTGTGGTCAATGTATTGTTTATTGCCCTACAGGTGCTTTAACAGAAAGATCAGAAGTAGAACAAGTTTGGAAAGCTATCTTTGACGAAACAAAGCATGTAATCGTTCAAGAAGCTCCTGCTATTCGTGTATCTCTTGCTGATGAATTCGGAATGTCTCCTTCTGAAATTTCTACTGAAAAAATGTATGCAGCCCTAAAAGCTATCGGATTTGATACTGTTATGGATACAAATTTCACTGCTGATTTAACCATTATGGAAGAAGGAACAGAACTTGTCGATCGCTTAAAAGCAGGTATTCAAAAACCTCTTGTTACTTCATGTTCACCGGGCTGGATTAAATTTATGGAAACATATTACCCTGATTTAGCTGATTGCGTTTCTACTGCAAAATCACCAATGTCAATGTTTGGTGTTTTATCAAAAACTTATTTTGCAAAACAAAAAAATATTGACCCTGCAAGCATAGTTTCCGTAGCTATTATGCCTTGTACTGCTAAGAAATTTGAGGCTCGCCGTCCCGAATTATCTGACTCAGGGTTCCAAGATACAGATTATGTTTTAACTACTCGTGAATTCTTAAGAATGATTAAAGAAGCAGGTATTGACTTTAAAAATCTTGAGCCTGCTGAACCGGATCATGGAATGAGTTATTATACAGGTGCCGGAACTATTTTTGGTGCCACTGGTGGTGTGATGGAAGCTGCTTTACGTTCAGGCTATACTCTTGTTACAGGAGAAGAATTAGAAGATGTTGAAATTAAAGCTGTTAGAGGTCTTGAAGGCGTCAAAGAAGCTGAAATTAATATACCTAATTTCGGTAATTTAAAAGTTGCTGTTGCTCATGGATTAGCAAATGCTCGCAAATTAATGGATAAAGTTCGCCAACAAATTAATGAAACCGGAAAATCAGAATATCACTTTATTGAAATTATGGCTTGCCCCGGTGGTTGTGTTGGTGGTGGTGGACAGCCTAAAGGCAATGATTTAGCAAAACGTATGTTACGTGCTGAAGGTCTTTATAATGATGATAAAAAAGCTAAAATCAGAAAATCTCATCAAAACCCTGAAATTACAAAAATTTATGAAGACTTCTTAGGAAAACCAAATTCAGAAATTGCTCATAAACTATTACATACTGTTTATTTCAAACGTTCTCAATTTGATGGTAAATCAACTGAACAAGTAACCAAAAAAGAAGCTCATCACTAAATAATACAGGTAATACCTGATAAATATTTACGGCAGGTTAATCCCTGCCGTTTTTTTTGTTTATTTTTTTTAAATGATTGTTTTAAAATCATAGCCACATACTTTTGAGGCTGTCCCAAAATTAATGTTATGCGAGCATCCTTGCTTGCACTCAAAACCTTAACTAATATGTATTCAATATTTTATAAAACTACAAGCTGGAAGCTTGTAGAACATTTTTTGCATTTTGGGACAGCCTCTTTAGTATGTAGGAAATTATTGAACAACATAACATTACCCTTCCAATCGGAAATTTTTCTTAGAAAAATTTCCGATTGGAAGGGTAGCTTATGATAAAAATCATTTTTACTCTTACTGAAGTACGAGGCTACGATTTTAGTATCAGAAAGTCCCTATTTTACAAGGAACACACCGATTATTTTTTAACTTAATGACATTGTGTTCGAGCATCTTGCTTAAAAATGTATTTCCTACAAACATGAAAAGGCTATCTCAAAATTCAATATACTATTCAAACTATATACTTATAAAACAATATTAGATATTATTCAACAACCTTATGTATATTACTTAATTGCATCCTATCTTCTACAATTTTCACAGTTACATACGACTTTATTACAAGGGACCTCCAAGATGCTTTAAAGCATCTTGGAGGTCCACTATATTAATCCTATAAAACTGTTGAATAATAATGTTGTACGAGCATCTTGCTTGCACATATATTTCTTGCAAGACAGAAACTTATATAATAATTTTTAATATTATTTAACAGTCTCATTTTATTTATAAATATTTTTTAAAAAAACATTGACAAGTTAAAAATCAGTATATAGGATAAATATGATAAAAATAATTTATAAAGAAATAATCAAAGTTTCTTTAAGGAGTAAGATATGAATCGATTTTTACTTTTAATACTTACTTTTTGCTGTTTATCAATAGCTTTTGCACAAACAGCAGTACAACCGGATGGTGAAGGAACTGCAGAAAGTCCCTTTTTGATTGAATCACTAAATAATTTATATTGGTTTTCACAAACTCTCGAACATTTTGACAAACATTACCTTCAAACTCAGGATATCGACGCATCAGAAACTATATTATGGAATAATGGTCAAGGTTGGGATGTTATTTCTCAAGACTCTACTTTTTCAGGTATTTATGATGGGGATAATCACAAAATCATTAATCTTTACACAATAAAACCCATTACAGCTGACAGTACAGGTACTTATCCTTCAGCGTGCTTCTTGCCAAATGTAAATAATGCCACTATTAAAAATATCATTTTTGAGAATATTACTCTTCAAGCTAATAATTCTGGTTTAATAAACTGGTTTGAATCAAGCATTATATTAAATGTTCACGTTTCAGGTAATATTGAAGGTGGCAATAGAACAGCCGGATTAATCAATTTTCCACGAGATAGTCTAATAAAAAATTGTTCATTTACCGGTTCTCTTAGAGGAATATTTGTCGGTGGTTTAGTCAGTGAATGCCGTACCGGAACTACAATTGAAGATTCTTATGCAGACATAGATATACTTTCTCGATATCCTCGTTGGGCAGGAGGTTTAATTGCTGAGGTTAGTTCATCATTTGAGCTACCACCAACAATAAAAAACTCTTATTCAAAAGGTCAAGTCCGTGGTTATTATGCAGTAGGTGGTTTAGTTGGTTCTGGTGCAGTGATCATTGAGAATTGCTATAGTTTATGTGATGTTTCAGGTTTTAATTATGTTGGTGGATTAGTTGGTCAGTTTGGTGGTGGATCAATAACGAACTCATATGCGTCAGCTAAGTTATATGGACATGATATTAAAGGTGGAATTATTGGTGGAACATATGCAGTGGCTACAGTAACAAACTCATTTTGGAACACAACACTCTCAGGGATTACTGAATCAGATTATGGAGTTGGATTAACTGATGAAGAAATGAAAAATGCTACAACTTTTTTAAATGCAGGTTGGGATTTTGAAATTGAAAATATATGGTCTCATTCTAATCTTATAAATGACTCATACCCTCACTTAAGTATGGAAATTTCAAACCTTAAATCTAGTGCAAGTATTAAAGATTATCTAAATATAACCCATAATTCTATTACGGTAAACTGTGCATTAAGTACATTAATTGATGATAATGCAAATAGTTATGGTCTTGTTTGGAGTACAAATCCCAATTTTGATTTAAACAACAGTTCATATCAAAATTTTATTATCTCAGAAAGTTTAGAAGAGGTTTTTGTAGAAATACCAAATCTAGCACCTAACACACTTTACTATATCAAAACCTTTGTTTTAGATAATAATTCTGAAGTAATCTCTTATAGTTTAACAAATACTTTCAATACAATGCCAATAGAAATTATTAGACCGAACGGACAAGGAACTATAGATAATCCATACCAAATAAGTAATCTAAATAATCTGTTATGGTTTTCACAAAATAAAGCTTCATGGAGCAGTCATTTTATTCAAACAGCTGATATTGACGCCTCAAATACTGAAACCTGGTTCATAAATAAGTATTATGAAATATTAGGCTGGGAACCTATTGGTAACTATGACACATACTTCAATGGTTCGTATAATGGTCAACATTATAAAATTAGTGGATTATATATAAATAATATCTATTATGCCTTTAGTGGACTATTCGGCTATCTCGACAGAATCAACGAAGAACCGGAAACTATTGAATTAAAAAATATCATATTAGAAAATGTTAGGTTATCAGGGTATAAATATTCAGGATTACTGGCTGGCTATACAAAATATACTTCTGTAGAACGCTGTTCAGTTCAAGGAACAATGGAAACACATTTAGTGGATTACAATGGCGGACTTGTAGGAAAAGCAAGATTTTCAAGCTTTAATGAATGTGTAGTCAGATTAGATTCACAAATTGGAATTCACGGCTTATTTATTGGAGAAATTACTGATAATTGTACAATCGATAATAGTTATGCATCCGGAGTTAATAGTAGAGATGTTAACACATCGCTTTTTGTACAAAGTAACTCATTTTTATGTGAAATATCCAATTGTTATTCTTTAGGTATGTATAATGATACTGGATACGAAACCTATAATGTTTTTTATAATGCAAATGTAATTAATTCTTTTTGGGATATGGAGTTATCTAATATAGAAATAGACGATCCCCCAAGCTATTATGCCACAACTGAAGAAATGACAAACCCTGATTTTTACATTTCTCATTTCTGGGATTTTGATACTATATGGGCTCATAATCCTGATATAAATGAGGGATATCCTTACCTGCAATGGCAAAATCTTAACACAAATTCACAAGACATAACCATCCCTGAAATATTAAAAGTCAAATTACATTCAGCATATCCTAATCCCTTTAACCCTGAAACAAATATTATGTTTGATATTTCTAAACAAGCTAAGGTAAGACTCGAAATATTCAATATCAAGGGACAAAAAGTAAAAACCTTAATAGACAATACTTTACACAAAGGCAATCATTCTATTGTATGGAATGGCAAAAACAATAATTCAAAATCTATGCCTTCAGGCGTTTATTTCTACAAACTCGATGTAGATAATCATTCTGAAGTTAAAAAGTTAGTACTAATTAAATAACTTATTTTAAAAAGATAAAACTCCTGTGTAATCACAGGAGTTTATTTTTTAAAAATCTATACCTTATTTTGTTCGATTATATCTTGCTGAAGTTGTTCAAAAGTTAAAGAGTCATCACTTCCGGAATTAGGATCATTGTATATATCAACATTCCACTCATTTTCTGATTTAGCAATCAATAAAGAACCTACAGTATCTCCGGCAACATTAACAATAGTCCTTAACATATCAAGTATTCTATCAACACTTAAAATAATAGCAATCCCCTCAACAGGTAATTTAAAAACTGTTAATATTACTCCTAAGCTTACCATTCCTGCCCCGGGTATTCCTGCTGTGCCAAAGGTAGAAATAACAATATATAAAACTAATAATATCATATTTGATAAACTAAATTGAACATTATACATTTGAGCAATAAATAAGACTGCTACTGATTGCATAATAGCTGTTCCATCCATATTTATAACAGTTCCAAGAGGAATAACTGCCGAGGAAATTTTTCGAGAAACACCATACTTATACCTAACAGCAAACATAGTGACAGGAATAGTTGCATTACTACTTGAAGTCGCAAAAGATGTCAGTGCTACCGTCCGAAACTTCTTTATAAAAAGAGAAAATTTAGCCTTAATCATATACTTAACAATTAAGCCATAAATACCAAAAAATTGAATAGCAAGTAATAATATAATCAAGAAAAAATATTTATATATTGAGACATATGTATCAAAGCCCTCTTTAACAAAGACATTTATTACTAAAGCAAACACTCCTATTGGAGCAAAACCCATTACAATTTGAAACATCTTTAATACTAATTTATTGAATTGATAAAGTAAATTTATTGTATTTGTAACCTTTTTCCCTAAAATAGATATAGATATTCCTATCAAAACAGCAAAGACAATCAGAGGTAATAAATTACCACTATTAAGTGACTTAAAAGGATTTTCAGGTATAATATTTATCAATGTTTTGGCAAAAGCCGGCGTTTGTAACGTTACTTCTTGTGACATTTCAATATTTACTTGATTTCCCGGCAACACAATCAACGAAAAAATAATCGCAATGATCGAAGCTAAGGCAGTAGTTAAAAAATAAAATGTAAATATTTTACCACCAATCCTACCAACACTTTTTATGTCACCAATTCTCGCAATTCCATTAATTAGCGTAATCATAATTACAGGTACAGATAACATACTCAAAATTCTTAAAAACATTTGTCCGATTACATTTAAAACACCTAATACTATAAATTCTTTTAAAAATAATGCTACAGTACCTTCACCAACAATTAAACCAATTACTAACCCGAATAATATAGCATAAGATAATTTTCTATTTAACGAACTTTTCTTTTTATCAGTCATAATTACCTTCTAATGTTCGTTATCATATTGTGTTTCAACTGTTTTTATAAAATCTACATTATTTTGAATTTGTTCTTCTATATCTTCTAAATCCTCTTCTTCATTTCCTGCGTCGGGATTATCATATATTGATTTATCAAACTCATTTTCACTTTTTGCTACGATTATTGAAACTATAGCATCACCGGAGATATTAACCGCAGTTCTTGACATATCAAGTAATCTATCAACTCCCATAATTAATGCTATACCCTCAACAGGCAAATTTACTTGAGTTAAAACCATCGAAAGAGTTATCAACCCAACCCCGGGTACTCCGGCTGTACCAATTGAAGCCAAAGTTGCCGTTAATATAACTAATAAAAAATCAGCAATACCAAGACTAATACCATACACTTGAGCAATAAAAATCACTGCTACACCTTGCATAATAGCTGTTCCATCCATATTAATCGTTGCCCCAAATGGTATTGAAAAAGATGCAATACTACGCGAAACACCCATCTTTTTTTCGACAGTACTCATAGTTACAGGTATTGTTGCATTACTACTTGAAGTAGAAAAAGCAACTAACATTGTAGGATAAAATTTCTTAAAAAACTTAACTGGACTTAAACCACCAATTACTTTCAATGCTACTGAATATACAAATACTAAATGAACAATCAAAATTACAACTACAGCAATCATATATTTTAACAATGGCATAAACGCTGAAAAGCCTTGCTCTGAAAATACCTTTGCAATTAAACAAAAAATACCATAAGGAGCTGTCAACATTATCAAGGTTATCATTTTCATAACGATTGAATTTAGTTCTTCAAAAAAATTTAATACTGTATGAGCTTTCTTACCAATAGCTGCTATTGAAATCCCTAATAATAAGGCAAAAAATATTACTTGTAACATATTACCCTGAGTCATTGCCATAAAAGGATTATCCGGTATAATATCTATTATAACATTTGATAAAGACGGAGCACTTGAAACTGATACCTCCTCAGTTTGTGAATTCATCTCTAACCCGGATCCGGGATTTAAAATATTAGCAATAAATAAAGATAAAGTGATCGCTAACGCTGTTGTTATCATATAAAAAAATAATGTTTTCCCGCCTACTCTTCCTAATTTTTTAACATCCCCAATTCCGGTCACCCCACAAACTAATGAAACTAAAACAAGCGGAATAACCAACATCTTAATCGCATTGATAAACATCGCTCCTATAACTGAAAACAATCCTGATACTAAATAAGTCTTTATAAATCCGGAAAATGAACCAGCTGTTTTTTCTATTAGAATGTTTATAATTATACCAAGTATCAAACCAAAAATCATCGAAAGAAATATCTTAGTTGTAAGCGTTAACTTAACTTTGTTTTCCTTAACCATTCGCACCTCCTATTTTTAACCTAAGTTCTAAAACAGAAGTATATACTAATAAAATTTATATGTCAAGATTTTTTACCTTTTTATACAGTTAGTTAAAAACTGTACTCTTTTTTACTTATTTCATTTAATTATTATAAGATGTTCCTGTTAATTTTTCAAAGCCTGTCTTTGGACATGATTCTCTAATCACGAATATCGTAACTTGACCATCATGGTCGAGTAAGGCAAGAAGGGAATTGAACGCAAAGTGTTCTATAAGCTTCCTGCTTACAGGAGAATAATCTAAATTCATAGCCTCGGATTTCAATCCGTGGAATAAATAGCTGTCTTTTTATATTCCCCTATCAGCGAATTAAGTCACTGATAGGGGAATAAATATTTTTATTGGACAGTCCCCAAAATCGTAGCTTGACCATCCTGGTCGAGTAAGGCAAGAAGGGACTTGAGGACAAATTGTTCTATAAGCTCCCGGCTTGTAGGAAAAATAAGTGCAAGCAGGGATGCTCGCACAACATTTCAGCCATCCTCAACTCACATTCGCTTCGCTCTCTGCAAGTCAAGTCCGACTTAAGTAAAAGTAAAGTCTGATTTTTGACAAAAAAAAAGAATGGGGATAAGAGATGGCGGTTATCTACTCTCCCACACGGTTGCCCGAGCAGTACCATCGACGCAAAAGAGCTTAACTGCTGTGTTCGGAATGGGTACAG
>Ga0334901_1001941_pt1 | contig 19139 bp, 17 predicted proteins | sample GraSluR3_MG_3_FD_207216 | JGI IMG/M metagenome (GOLD analysis project Ga0334901, IMG submission 207216) | Sludge microbial communities from methane-producing bioreactor in Wageningen University, Netherlands - Granular Sludge_15_08-R3 | ecosystem: Engineered > Bioreactor > Anaerobic >... | reverse complement strand
TCTAGTCATGTCTACCATAGACTCTATGATAAATCCATCTCCAATTTTAACCAAGGAACTTAAAGACAGGAATTTTACCAAAGCACAACAATATTTTCCTCAGGATTTTGCCCATTTTGTTAATGAACTGCTTAAAAATAAAGAATAAAAAAGAAATTTTTATTCTAAATAACCTGTTTGATTTTTAATGTAACTTGAAACAATAGTTTTTCCTAAAATTAATTAAAATTGCTATCTAAAAAAATCCATTGTTTAATTTATTTCTATTCAGTATTATAAGGTTATAAATGCTTATTTAGGTTTGAATCCATCTAAAAAATATAGAAAGATTTATATATCTATTTTGACTCTTAGTCATATAAAAAACTATAAGTCATTATTATTTATCAATTAGTTCCATGATTCTGAATGGGGTAAAAAGGTGAAATACAATGTCAATAGCCAAGTGGAAGGAAAAAGAAAAGGAACAGCGGCGCGAAAACATCATTGATGCTGCTAAAAAATTATTCTTTGATACAGACTACGATAGTGTTTCCATGGATGAAATAGCCCAGGAAATAGGGCTGGGCAAAGGAACATTGTACCTCTATTTTAAGAGTAAAGAATCTTTATTTTATGCTGTAGCTTTGCGTGGGATGCGAATATTAAATTCAATCCATTTAAAATCTTTAAAACTTGATGAAAGTGGATTAGATAAATTACACACACTAATTGAGGGATATTTCCAATTCACCCAAGAATATCCTGAATATTTTCATATGCTTTGTTATGCTGCCTCAAACCCATCTCCCTTAATAGATAATGAATATGCAAAGGATTTCACGGAATTGGCCCTGAACAACATCCAAATATCAGCTAAAATACTTGAAGAATGTATGATGGATGGAACTGTGAGAAGAGATTTAAACCCCACAGAAATGGCAATTTTCCTCAGCATCATAGGCAACAGTATCATGAACATGGATCCTGTTTGGAAAGTAACTCTAGAGACAACAGGGACAGGTAAAGATGAGATTTGGAAACATTACCTGCGTTTCATCACCCCCTCCATTGAAACCAGACATGGATTAGATCTTTCTGGTGCTGAAGGTGGTGATGAGGAAAAATAAGGTTTTTTAACTAAAAGAAGAGGGGATATAATGAAAATAAGTGAAATGCAGATAAAAAGGAAAAACACTAGCGGTACGGCTGAGGAAATAGCTTTTCACAGAGTTATTGAATCAGCAAAGGCTGAAGAAGAACGAATCTGTTATGATCCGTATGCCATATATTTTATTGGTCCGGAGTTGTTGAAATTTTTTGAAGCAACTGCATGTAACTATCCTGAGGCTAAAGCAAGACTGAAAGAGATGTATCGTCTATTCCCAGGTACACAAAATTCAATTGTAGCAAGGGTCAGATATTTTGATGATTATCTTCAGGATTCTATGGCTGAAGGGATCAAACAGCTGGTTATTCTTGGTGCTGGGTATGATACCCGGGCTTATCGCATCGAAGGGTTGAAAGAAAAGGTGAAGGTATTTGAAGTTGATTATCCCATCATCCAGAAAGTGAAAATGGAAAAGATTAAAGAAATCTTCGGTTCACTCCCTGGTCATGTGGTATTTGTAAATGCTGATGTCGGGAGTGAAGAACTTTTTAAAAGTTTATTGGAACAGGGATACAACCCATCCGAAAGAACTCTTTTCATTATGGAAGGACTCATTTATTATATTCCACCGGAGGGTGTAGAGAATTTACTGTCCTCCATTGTGCAGAATTCCGGCCCTGGCAGTAGGATAATTTTTGATTATTTCCCTCAATCAATGGTTGATGGTACCTGCGAGCTGGAAGTTGGTAATCTCATACATGAACGTGTGAAACAATCTGGAGAACCATTTAAATTTGGAATTACAGATGGAACCATAGAGGAATTCTTAAAAGAGCGAGGTTTCTCCCATATTCAAAATGTGACCAGTGAAGATTATAAAAAAGCTTATTTTTATGGCAAAAATGAAAACAGAGAGGTTTGCAGTCTTTACTCATTTGTTCATGCCATGGTTGAATATTAAAATAAGCCCATATATTATTCTTTTTTTCTTTTTTTCATTGATTTTTTCTTGTTTATTTTATTCCCCCATTTATTCTCATTTAAATAGACTTTAAAGATTTATTGTGAGGAAATTTACATTATCCACCCAAAAATTTATATATTATAATAACACTATGTTACAAAATAACGGCATGTTACAAAATAACAATTTGTTACAAAATAACATCCTGTTATAAAGGAGGAGATCATATGGGGAAAAATAAGGTAAAAGAGGGATTAAAGGAAAATTTAAAAGAACCAAACCCAACCGCTGAATTAACAGCATCACACAGAGCAGCGGAATCATTAAAACCTGAAACTGAACGTATATGTGATGATCCCTATGCCATCCACTTCCTTAGCCTGGCAACCTTGGAAATAGTAAAAGATCCCGTCAAGTTAAAAGCATTTAGTCAACAGGTTGGCCCTCTTGCACAGGCAATGGGTACTTTAATTAGACTTAGAGTGAGATACTTTGATGATTTTCTCAAAAAATCCCTCAAAGAAGGATTAGAACAACTGGTTATACTGGGAGCAGGATATGATACCCGGGCTTACAGAATTGAAGGTCTTAAAGAAAATGTGAAAGTTTTTGAAGTAGATCATCCCCACACTCAGCATTTTAAAATTGAAAAAATCAAAGAAATCTTTGGTTTTACACCGGAACATGTTACATATGTACCTGCCGATCTTGAAACCCAAACACTTAACCAGAGTCTATTTAGTGCAGGATATAACCGTTCCAAAAAAACTCTTTTTTTAATGGAAGGCTTAATTTGTTACCTTACACCCGAAACCGTTGATGGAATTCTTTCATTCATCGTGGAAAATTCAGGTAAAGGAAGTATTGTACTCTTTGATTATCATGAGGAATCTGTAGTCAATGGAACCTGTGAAGAAGGGAGAATTTTGCAAAAATATTTTGAACAAGTAGGAGAATCATTCAAATTTGGCATTGAAGAGGGAAAAATTGAAGAATTTCTCTTAAAACGAGGATTTTCGGATATTACAAATGTATCAAGCGAAGATTATAAGATAAACTGTTTCAAGGAGATGAATGAAAACATGGCAGTTCATAACCCGCTATATTTCGTTAATGCAATTGTCAGTGCACTTCAAAACTAACTGTTTGATAAAAAGAAAATTTACAAAAAAGGTTAAAAAATGACAGAAAAAGTGATAGAGGTTAATTCTCTTGTAAAAAAATATGGAAATTTAACCACTGTAGATAATATATCTTTTAGTATTAAAAAAGGTGAAATATTTGCATTTTTAGGTCCTAATGGCGCTGGAAAAACTACAACTGTAGAAATATTGGAATGTCTTAGAACCGCAACATCTGGTTCAGTGAATGTTCTGGGATACAATACAAAAAAGGATGATTTTAAAATAAAACAGAGGATTGGGGTGCTTCCACAGGATTTCAGTGCTTTTGAATGGCTTAATGTTTATGAAAATATTGATTATTTTGCAAAAATGTATCCTAAACATTTGAACGTGAACGAAATCATTGAAACATTAGATCTGGAGGATAAGAGGAATACTCTATTTAAAGATCTTTCGGGCGGTCTGAAACAACGTGTTGGCGTTGCTATATCCCTGGTTAACGATCCAGAAATGGTTTTCCTGGATGAACCTACTACTGGTTTGGATCCTAAGGCTCGAAGGGATGTTTGGGATGCAGTTAAGGAATTGAAAAATAAGGGTAAAACTGTCTTTTTAACAACGCACTATATGGATGAAGCATATTATCTGGCAGACAGAGTCTGTGTCTTACACAAAGGCCAAATTATTGCTGAAGGAACCCCAGATGACCTTATAAACCGTTATGGTGGGGGAAATACACTCATTATCAGGGGCTGCGACCCTGAAGCTAGAAATGAGCTTATCAATGCTATTCCAGATGGTACTGTTGAAGGTAATGATGTGTTGGCTAAATTATCTGAAGATGATGCTGTTGCCAGCATATCTGTAGCTGCTTCCATTATTAATACTGGCGATTTCACCTGTGAAGAGATTTATGTAAGAAAATCAACCTTGGAAGATGTTTTTCTTAATTTAACCGGAGAAAAACTCACTAAAGGAGGTAAATAAATGTCAGGATTTACTAGTGATATAAAGTATACTCTTAAATCATTCTTCAGGAACAAAAGAATAGTATTTTGGACTTTATTTTTTCCCATTGTGCTTTTCCTGCTTTTTGGATATATTTTTGGAAGCCAGTCAGATTCCATCAACCTTTATTACCAGGATAATGATGGGTCTCAAATGTCCAATTCGTTTATCCAATCATTGAATTCAACAGGTGCTGTGAATTTGAAGAGTGGTTCTGATATGGATTTATCGCAGATGCTTAAAGATGGTAAAATATCTGCTTATCTAATCATACCCTCTGAATTTGGACAGAATGTTTTAACAGCTCAACATACTAATTCTTCATCTAGTTCTGGGATTCAAATTTATTATGATAAATCAAAATCCTCTTCTATGGCTGTTGTTTCTATTGTACATCAAGTTACAGATAGTTTTAATATGAAAATGTCCAATACACAACAACTCATCACAGTAGACTCTGAAAACGCCGCCACCAAAGGCATGAATTACTTTGACTTCTTACTCCCAGGAATACTTGCTATTTGTATCATGTCAGCTATAAACATGGCAGTAGGAGGTATAACCCACCTTAGAGACATTGGATTATTCAGGAAACTATCAACAACACCATTTACAAGTATGCAATGGATTGGAGCTAAAATTATTGTTTGGACTACAATTGTTGTCCTTTCTTTGGTACTGCCATTAGTATTGTCGTGGCTGGCTTTCGGTACTCATCCTAACATCAATCTAATAACAGTGCTATTGGTAATTGCAGGAACAGCAATGTTCGCGGGATTAGGAATAATCTTTGCAAACTATGCCAAGGATTCAGAATCAGCTGTTACAGCTGTTATGGCCATAACATTCCCATTAATGTTCATATCCGGAACTTTCATACCCGTAGAAAACATGCCATGGTTCCTTCAGTACATAGCAAACATTTCACCACTGACTTATTTAAGCAATGGACTCAGAAGCTCTATGATCACAGGAAATTATGGGGATGCTGTTACCAACCTGGCTATCGTGGGGGTGCTTGGAATTGTGCTGTTTGGCATAGGAGTTGCTGTATTTAACTGGAAGGAAGATTAATGACAGTATCTTATTCAACACTTACTGATTTCAAGTTTATGCTTAGAAAATAGGGGGATTCATCTTTGAATAGAATAAACGTTGCTTAACCCCACCATAATAAAATATGGATCATTCATTGATAGAATAAAGAACTTATCTAATATAGACGTGGGATAAATATGATAAAAGTTGATGATTGCAAGTTTTTAGAAAAAACAGGTTTAGATCTGGGTGCTGCCAGCACCAAGATCATTTCTACAGATCAGATTGTAGTTGAAGATAGGGTGCGCCTGAAGTGTATGGTCTGCCCCTTCTATGGTAAAAATCTGAAGTGTCCACCTTACACCCCAAGTATAGCAGAATTCAGGAATATCCTCAATGATTACAGTACCGCCATGGTTGTTAAGTTCAAAACTCCAGAAATATCAGAAGAAACTTCAAAGGAAACCTCAAAATATCTCTTGAAAAAGAAAAATAAAGTTATAATAGAAAATCAGGATATATACAATACATTATCATCAGTATGGCCAGATATATCCGCTAATTACAAAAAAATGCTAAATTTATTGTTGGAACTTGAAAAAACCGCGTTTAACAAAGGATACACATTTTCTATGGCATTTTTTGCTGGTCGGTGCCTGCTCTGTGAAAATTGTAACATAGATAATGGCTGTCAGAATTCATTAGTGGCACGTTTTTCAGCTGAAGCCATGGGCATTAATCTTTTAAAAACAGCAGAAAATGCAGGGATAGAATTAAAATTTCATAGTTCTGATAATCCATCTCCAATAACTCCTATGGCCATATTACTGATAGATTAGGGCAAGTTATGTGTAATTAGAATGAACGGTGATTTTATGAGTGAGACAATTTTAGATACAGATTATGTGGGAAAAATCCTAGGAAATAACAATTACATTCCAGATGAAACCATAATTAACGTAGTGTTTTTAGCATTATCACTGCAAAAACCCATATTAATTGAAGGTCCTCCAGGAACTGGTAAAACAGAACTTTCCAAGGCTGTGGCCCGGGCTTTTATGAGGGATTTTTTCAGGGTGCAGTGTTATGAAGGGATTACCTTTGAACAGATCGTTGGGGAATGGAATTACCAGAAACAACTATTACACCTTGAAATGTCAAAAATAAGCGATACTATAACTAAACCAGACGATGATGTTTTTAGGGAGGATTTTTTCATTAAAAGACCCCTTCTTTCTGCATTCATGAATGATAACCCTTCAGTTATTCTTATTGATGAGATTGATAAGGCAGATGAAGAAGTGGAAAGTTTCCTCCTGGAAGCCCTGGGGGAGAAGCAGATTACAGTGAATGATCTGGGAACTTTTGATCTAAAAAATGATCTTATGGTGATCCTGACTTCCAACAGCCAGAGGCAACTCTTAGATGAAACCAAAGATCGCTGCCTCTACCTTTATATTGATTATCCATCTTTGGAAAGGGAGGTTGAGATCGTTAAAACCCATTTACCTGAAGCTTCTCCCCATCTAGTGGAAGATGTGGTTAAGGCTATGCAGAAGATCCGGAGGATGAATCTCTCTAAAGTACCATCCATCCGGGCCACTGTGGATTGGATTAAAAGCATGACCATGTTCAATAAAAATGATCTCAACGAAGATTCAGTTAAAAAAACCATCAACGTAGTTATAAAGAACGAAGAAGACCGGGAAAAAGTCTTAAAATCATTCCATAAGTGAAGATGTAGTGGAACCATGAAAGATGATCTTATCAGATTTTCCAGGACTTTACGGGAGAACGGAATCCCTGCCAGCCTGCGATGCACCCAAAATGCCTATGAAGCACTTCCTTTAATCGAAAAGGGAGGTGGAAATTTAAAAGAAGCACTTGCAGCTATTTATCTTAAAGATCAACGCAAAAGAAAGAAATTCAATGAAATATATGGATCATTCTTTGAAGGGAAAGGAGAAATTCCCCAAGTTCATTCTGATCCTAAAAATAAAACACTAAAACATAGACACAATGTAACTAGCACCCATGATCAGTCTTTCCACTCCAAAACTAAGTACATTCCCTTTGCAGAAACCATGGAACATATCAAGAACAGTCTTGTTGATGAAGTAAAACTTGATTACATTGAAAATACTTTGGGAGGAAGTAGTAACGGCGACTCGGAAGATAATGTGGATTTTAAGTCTGTTAAAAGTGACCTGGCTGATTTGAATTCATTACAACCAGAACTGATAGATTTATGCCAGAAACTTGGTAAAAAAATAGCCACCAAAAGAGCAAGGCGCCTTAAAGAATCTAAAAAGCAAAAACCCGATATTCGGAGGACCATCCGGAAAAATATGAAACATGGTGGGACTTTGTTGGAGATGGTAAGAAGTAAACCCCCTGTTAAAAAGCATAACCATTGTTTTTTAAATGATGTTAGCGTTTCCTGTGACTGGATCAGTCTCTGGTTCTTCTGTATGGTATATGCTGCCCAGCACTCCTTTAGCAATTTACGAACTTTTGAATTTGACAATAAAACTGCTGAAATATCCTCTGCCCTTCAGGAAGATGAAGTGATTGATGCTTTTCTTAAGGTTCTAGAGATCCGGAAGCAAAACCAGATGATCCACGGTAAATCCAATATGTTCACTGCCTTTGAAGGATTCCTCAACCAGGCCAGCTTAAACAACAAGTCATATGTTATGATTTTAAGTGACTGTCGGGACTGGGCTGGACCAAAATACAAGAATCAATCCATGAAAACTGAATTTTTAACAAAATATGGACGTAAACCTTTAAGTGCGGATCTCATTAAAGAAATGTCACGAAATTCCAAAAAAGTTCTAATTTTAAATCCTGAACCCCGATCAAAATGGAATGTTGCAGATAGTTGTGTTTCTTATTATGAAGATGCTGGGGCAGAATGTTTCGAAGTGCGTGATTTAGAACAGCTTGCAGATTTAATTAGTGAAATTTAATGAATTTAAGACTGATAATGAGTAAATTCTATCTAATCATGATGAAAATATAATTTATTAACTTTATTTCTTGATATAGACCATGTAAAAATAACAATGAAGAGTATCAAGAGGTAATGAGGTTCCTTAAAGGATTAATGTATATGTTAATTTATATGTTAATTGATGCAATACAATCGGGAGTTGATGATGGTACAATCCGAAAGGACGTGAACCCAATGGAAGCAGCTATCTTAATGTCGTTAATTTCTCAGAGCATGACAAATATGGGCTGTTTATATAAAGATATACTTAAAAGTGAAGGAACCGTGAACAAAAGTTTGCAATGGACGTAAAAGACTTTATACACCATATGGTTTAATTAAATTTACAAATGGAAATGGTGAGTGTGGATGAGTATGGAAAAACATAATGTAAGTACTACGGATATTTCGGGATGTGTTCGTAAGGTTTCACCTCTGGAACGATTTTTTCTTTGGAGTCCTGAAAATAACGTATCAATGATTACAAGAATTTTGGGGGATATTGATGAAGAAAGGTTACTTAATGCTTTAGATATGGTTCGGCATGTGCATCCACTTGTAGGTGCAAAGATTGTGTTTGATGCGAATCATGATGCGTGGTTTTCAACGGATGGTGTTCCTGAACCCAATTTCAAGACTATAATTAGAGTTTCTGATAAGCAGTGGTTTGAAGAGTTGCAGCATGAAATTCAAACTCCGGTTAATCTGGAAACAGGCCCCATGATTAAGTTTAGGTTGCTTTATTCTGAATATGTATCCGATTTGATAGTTATATGCAATCACAGTATCTGTGATGGCATGTCACTAGTATATTTAACCCGTGATCTGCTTAATTTCTATGTAAATCCTGAACAGAATGTTAAAGTGCTTAATCCGCCAAATATTTTTGACTTACTTCCAAAAGAAAATGATTTTGCATCACCAGACTCGCAAAGAATTAATTATGTAAATGCACAGTGGAAAAAAACCCCTCATTACTTTGATCATAACGACTTTAATGCTCTTCAAACTGCATACTGGGAAAAAAATCAGTTTGGCACGGTTCTCCTTGAACTTGACTCCCCTGAAACGAAAGTTCTTTCAAAAAGGTGTAAAGACAAGGGAGTTACAGTTGGATCTTCAGTGACCGCAGCATTTATAGCAGCATATGAAGATGTTATTGGTCCGTTTGTTGGGGATAAAAAACAGATTTCTATTCCGTTTGATCTGCGCAGGCATGCAACTTCTCCAGTTGATGACATATTTTGTCTTTGCGTAGGGGCATCGCGGTTTCCCTATAATTATAACTCAAAAAAATCTTTCTGGGAGAATGCTCTGGTTTTACATAATGAGATCCATGAACGAGTGAAAAAATTGGATTGGAACGGTATTGCTATCCCTGATTTTGATCCTGCATTCCTAGATGCAACATCCCGTTTTGCTCCTCTTAAAGAAGTTATTCCAGAGGCATATTCTCGAACAGAAAACTTAAAAAGATTTTCAGAAGATACAAAAAATATCGCTTTCTTAATTGCCAAAAAAACTGATAAAAAAAGCCAACCAGGAGTAATTCCTTCCAATTTGGGACGGATAAACATACCTGAATCTTATGGAGACCTTCAAATAGATCGCATGGTGTTCATTCCATCAGGAAGTTATTTTGTCCCACTGGTACTTGGTGGGATTAGTATATGTGATAAAATGGTATTTTCAATGAATTATCCTGAACCCAAGAACATAGGAGATTCCATGACCAATGAAATGATTGAAATCCGGAACAAAGCACTTGAATACTTGGGATTTTCCGATGCGATGAGTGAAAATACAATAAACAGAGCAATAACGTACTAAAAAACGTTAATTAATTTTATGAGATGAAAAATCCGGGAATAAATCTCATAAGATCTGTGGCTCTGAAGTTATATCCATACTCCTCTGCAGCCATATCTCCAGCTTTTCCATTAATGTAAGCCCCTAAAAAGGCTGCTTCGAATCCATCATGCCCCTGAGCCAGCAGAGCTCCTGTTAAACCCGCAAGACAATCTCCTGTTCCCCCAACAGTCATTCCAGGGTTTCCTGTGCTGTTTAACTTCAGTTTATCATTGTGAGCAATGATATCTGTAGATCCCTTCAGCAGCACAGTGGTTTCAGATTCTATAGAAACATCCTTAATAACTTTCATTCTACTTTCAAGGTCTTTAGGGGCTTCTCTACCTGAAAATGCTTTGAATTCCCCAGTATGCGGAGTGATAATTGTTTCGTGGTTTCTTCGTGGAAGTACCCATGGTGAAATAAGTTTAAGGGCATCTGCATCTATCACCAGAGGTTTTTCAATTTCAACCACCAGATCATTAACTGCCAGAGAAGTTTCTGCCTCCCTACCAATACCACAACCTATAACCACTGAATCAAAGTTTTCTGATAGTTTAATTAGTTCATTTGTGTCTTTAGGATTCAGGAAATCCTCTGATAATGGATGTACGATCAGATCTGGAGAGTAAGATCGGATAATGGGTGATAATTCTCGTGGACAGGCTACCACAACTATATCAGCACCAGCAGCCAGTGCAGAAAGTGCAGCGAGTGCTGGTGCTCCAGAATAATCCGTACTACCCCCAATTACTAAAACTTTACCATTCTGCCCCTTATGAGACGTATAATCTCTACGTTGCAGTCTTAAAAGATCTCCAGGTCCTGTGAATAATTCCACTTCTTCAGGTATTCCAATATCACAAACTTCTATACTACCCACGTACTCTACACTGGCAATATTCAATCCCATTTTCACTTTATGGAAGGTTACTGTAACATCAGCATGCACAGCTTTATCTGTAACCATCCCTGAACCAGGATCCACACCTGTAGGCACGTCAACAGCAACTTTAAACCCTTCGGATCGGTTAATAATATCTACTGCTGAGGAGATAGGTTCTCTAAGCTCACCTTTCACACCAGTACCTAATAAAGCGTCGATCAAAATTTCTGCATCTGTATTTGAGAGATAAGAAGAGTCTTTAACCACTTCCAGTTTCAGGGGAGTGGTTCCTTTACTGATCTTCTCCAGAACTTCCCAGTTAAGTTTGGTTTCTTTGGATTTGATGGATGAAGGATCAGATAAAAGGAATATTTCAACTTCAAAACCATTATTCAAAAGATATCTGGCTGCTACAAATCCATCACCCCCATTTCCACCGTTTCCAGCATAAATAGCAACTCTACAAGGGTTTCTATTTTGGATGATTCTATAGGCTAGGCATCTTCCTGCGTTTTCCATTAGGGAAGTTCGTGGAATGCCCATGGCTTCGGCATTGGCATCAGCAACCATCATATCCTTAGGAGTCATGATATCACTATTTATAATTATAAGAAAGATGATATTTAACCATGTCCCCCAATGTTTTTCCAAGAATTAAAGAGTAAATAAATTACTAAAAATTTGGTTAACAGTGAATTAAATGATTGGGATAAAAATGATTGTATTATTGTAGATAATAGTGTATCAGGGTGATGATTTGCAAAGTCCTAAAAATTCCATGCCAATTACTCCCTCAATTACCTTTTCAGTGATTAAGTATCCTATAATTGCTGTAGTGGGACTTTTGACTTATGGAATAATCGGATCACTTCTAATCATGCACCTTGATATGATTAATTCTGTTTATTTCACTGTTATCACCACTGCCACTGTGGGTTACGGTGACATCAGCCCCCAAAGTCCATTACAAAAGTTTTTTGTAGTTACACTGGTACTGGGAGGGGCCAGTTTGATTGCTTATGCTTTTACCTTAATTATTATGGTGGTTTCCATGACTGTAGAAGATATTACTTCAGGAGCAAGGCACAGGAGAATGATAAAAGCCGCCAAGAACCATTTTGTCCTCTGCGGCTATGGAAGAGTGGGTAGCGCCGTTCATAAAGAGCTTTTAAAAAGAAATCAAAAGGTCATTATAATTGAAAAAGACCCGGCAATAGTTGAAAAAGAACTCTGGGATAATCCAGATGTACTGGCCATCCCTGGTGATGCCACTGATGAAAGTGTGATGCTGGAGGTAGGTATTAAAAATGCTCGAGGAGTCATTATCACCACAGGTGATGATGTGGATAACCTTTTCATAACCCTCACTGCTCGAGAAATACAACCCGAAATCTGGATAGTGACCAGAGCCAGTAAAAAGGTAAATATCAAAAGATTATATCGTTCAGGTGCAAACAAGGTCATATCCCCTGAGAGCAGTGGTGCAGAAGATATTTACTTTGCTGCCATCCAGCCCACCATTATGAAGATCACTGAGATGCATGATGTGGTTGACATTCGCAAAGAGTCTGAAATAATCTTAAAACATGGTTGTACTCTTGAAAACATCGAATATCATCTTCCTGAATTCAGAGAACCTCTGGCCAGGAAAATAGGCGTAACCCAAATAGATCAGTTGGATCATTTTCTGGAAAGTCTGGATAAAGATCCTAAACGAAAAGAATCCTTAGAAAGGATCTATGAATCAGTGAGTGGCATACATTCCCATTGGATTTCAGGACCAGACAAGGAAAGCCTAGAAAAAGTTGCAGAAGAACTTAAAAAGGAAGGATTCCTTCTGGGAATTAACCTTAGTGAAGAAGAGATCAAAGAATTCGCTCGCAAGTATGGCCGGCTGGTGGAAGTGGTTATCAAACCTGAGATTAAGATCACTGAAACTCATGATGTACGTGACATCCGAGAGGAAGCTGAAATCATTTTAAAACATGGCTGCACTCTGGAGGATATAGAATATTATCTTCCGGGATTTCATGAACCGCTTAAACGGAAAGTGGGTCTTTCTGAGGCCAGTAAAATGGAAACATTCCTTAAACATCTGGAAGAAGATTCTGCTAGGATGGATGCTCTGGAAAGACTTTACACCCTTTCTGGTGGGGGTATACACTCCCATCGTATAACTGGTCCTGACACTAAAAGCCTGGGCCATGTGGAGAAAGAGCTTAAAAAGAGAGGGTTCTTGTTGGGAGTTAACCTCAGTCAGGAGGAGATTTTTCAGAAGATCAAAGAATATGGAAGGGTTAGTGAAATGTTACTCCGCCACGAACCTGGTTCAACTGATGATAAGAACATTATCATTAGCCACGGTGGGATGATACTGGATTCGAAGCATTATCTTCCAGGCTTAGAGCAGGTTGTAACCAGGAAACTTTATTTAAAGAATTATGATGATCTTAAAAGGTGTGAAGAGGAATATAAGAAGCCTGATGCTAAAAGATCCTTGGATACCCTGTCACAGATCTCTCGAAATATTCACTCACATACTGTCTCAGCTGCCAATGTCAAAACCATTAATAAAATAATTAAAGCATTGGATAAATCTGGACAACTTTTAGGGGTTGATCTACCTGAAAAAGAGATTTGGAAAATTGTAGAAAGTGCAGAACCAACGGGTTTCTGTGTAGAATAACCATAAAAATAATCAATTAAAGCAGATTTAAGGTTAAAAAGTGTAAAAATAAAATAATTTAAAGGGAAATAATGGGTAATCCCTTTAAACATTTAACTGGTTTTTTTAATGTTTAAAACAGATCATGCAGATTCAGTTTGTAAGCACCCAGGTTTCCACCAAAGTTTCCAGCACTCATCTTTAAAACTCCTGGAACCTGTACTGCTGCTTCTATACCTGCTTTCATAGCTGCTTTAACTGCTTCTTCACTAACACCATCAATAACGATCTCGTAAACCCCTTCTACATCAGTAGGGATCTGGCATCCTTCTACATCATCTTTAAGGGTTACGCACATCTTTTCGTTGGTGGAAGCACCCAGGAATTTGTATTTGTTAGAGCCCACTTTAGAACCTGAAGCAACTATTCCTCCAGGGAATGGAGTAATGGTTCCAGGTACAGATTCTATGGCATTTACCACTGCTTCTGCAGCTAGTAATCCTGATGCTGGGGTGTCAGCCATTATGAACAGGTTTCCTCCTGCAACTCCTGATTTGATTCCCAGTTCTTCTTCCACCAGAAAGTCTCCTGCCATGAGTGGGATGGAGTGAATGGTTCTTCCATCAATTTCAGTCATTTTCTCATAGCCGTCTCCGTAGAATTTCAGCTTTTTACCTGTGGTCATCTTCTCATCAGGGTCTTCCATGGCATCAAAAACTGCAGTGGTGGCTGCAGTGAGGATACACATTCCCACGCGTTCCAGTAGTTCATGGTCCAGTTTCTTTTTGTCCATGTTACAGATCATGATGATGTAACCTGGTCTTCCGTCCGGTGTTTCTTCTGGTGGGACGTAACCGTCAATTCCTGCCTCTGCTGGGCATCCTATGACTGATGTTCCGTACCCTGTAGCTTCTGTAGCGGCTATTTTTGCCAGTTTTTTGGTTGCTGCGGTTACCAGCAATCGGGATACCTGTATACCGAATGCTTCTGCAAAAGTGTCTTGAATTTCCACTCCGTTTATCTCCATGATAATCACCGACTTGATCTAGTGCCGGAGGTTTTATATATTTTTCCATTTGTTCTTAGAGAAATGGAGACGATTTATTGAATTTTAAAAAATAATAGGGTTTAAAAAGCCGTAAAATTTTTATATATTAATTTTTTAGCTTAAAAAATGATAATTAGCAAGTTTTATTAAATACACAGAAATTTGTTATAGCTTTTTGGAGAGTTTCTCCATTGCATCTGCACCAAAGTATGGTAAAAAAGCCATTCCCAGAATAGATGTCATCCAGAATGATATCAACCGTTCCACTATGGTAGAGGCCGCACTCACTGATGGAGAGATGCCAGCGTAGGAATAAAGAACTATCATCATACCATCTACAGCTCCCAAACCACCTGGTAATAATGGTATCATACCTATGAGGGTTGAAATAACAAAAACCGCTGCTATGATCCCTACAGGGGCCTGAACATTAAGAGCAGCAAAAACAATGTACACTCGAAGAATTTCAAGACCCCATATCAGGAAAGAAAGAGGTATTCCATATAACAATACTTTACGGTCAGTGACCATGACTTTCATACTATTTTGGAATCCTTCAACTGCATTTATGGCTCTTTGTTCGAATTTTCTGTGTGTTTTTTCGGAAATTCTCTTTAAAATCCTTAAAAACCATCGAATAACCCTGTCTCCAAATTCACGGTTTAAGGACATGTACAAAGCCAGGATGAAAATCGCAATTAACACTACTAGACATATAGCCAGAGCCACAACCATCCACTGAGGTAGGTTAAGGTATAAAACTGCCGCAATTATAGTGAAAACCACTAAAGCAATGAAAGGAAAAGTATCCAAACCCCTATCAGCCATAACTGTTGCAAAAGCGTTTTCAGTAGGGGAATTTGAGTATTTAGCTAGTATATATGCCCGTACCGGTTCACCTCCCCCTCTGCCACTGGGTGTGAGGTTGTTTATGGCCAGTCCCACCATTAACATTGGAAAAAGATGCCTTCTTTTAACTGATATGTTCACTGAGGAGGTGGTTACTGCCCATCTTTCAGTCCAAAGACCGTATATCACCACTTGGATGATAACAGCCAAGACCAGATACCATGGATTGGCCATTTTAATGGCACTTTCAATCTGTTCTGGTCCAATAAGTAGTACCATTAAAGCCAGCACACCGATGCCTGCCAGCATTAGAAGCAAAGTTTTATGCTTCATGTAGTTTTCACCATTTTCTCACAAAGTTTAAAATTAATCAACTTGTTACAACACATTAAAAATTCCAATTAACTATTGGGAGATATAAATTTAACTATAGTTTAAAGGGGTACTGCTTCCCAGCTTAGATCATCAGTGTCCAGGAGCATCACAGTTTTTTCTCCGGATAAATATCCACAAACCTCTCCAGGATTGATTACTACTGTTTTTCCATCGGATACTCCCATTTGATGGGTGTGACCTCTTACCACCACATCATATTTTCCACTTTTTCGAAGCGCGTCCACCAAAGCCTCCGTTGTTCCATGTATTACAGCAATCTTTCTCCCATCAACTTCTAATTCCTTGAAATCTTCCAGCACAGATATACCTTCATAGGCCGTCCTCAAAACATGTCTTTCACCATCATTATTGCCAAAAATTGCTTCCAGGGGAGAATGAAGATTTTTAAATTCTCTCGCTGTGAATGGTGCTATCAGATCCCCGGCATGGATGACCAACTCAACTTCAGCCCTGTTGAAAAATTTAACTGCAGCTCCAATTGCTTCTATATGATCGTGGCTGTCAGACATTATACCAATCATTGTATTCACCCCCTACAAAATCCGGAATTAACCATAAAACACATAAATATTGATCATATGAAGATATATATTTTATCATAACTAGAATCTGATAAACCAGATAAAATAACTTAAAACAGAATATTTAGACCATAATGTGATTTTAATATGTTTGATAACAAAATTAAATTAATATGACCAAAATAACTGATGATGAAATATGAATATGGTTTATTATGAAGAGATACTCTTTAAGATCATTTAGAGATGAATATGGATAGATATATATTGCAGTTATGATAACAACAGATAAGCCGCTGGCTACAATTGGAAGTGATTGATTTGTTTGGAAATGATTACAGTAGAGATAATGAAAGGAATTCTGCTCCTGTTAATGAAGGAGAAGAATACGATGTTAAAATTGAAGATCTAGGTAGGAATGGGGATGGAATCGCTCGAATCGAAGGATTTATCATATTTATATCCGGCGGTAAAGTGGGTGATGAAGTTAAAATCAAGATCAACACCATCAAAAGGAACTTCGCCTTTGCAGATATAGTTGAATAATATTCAATGTATTTCAAGCGAATAATACTAGAATTACATAAAAATTTAACCTTAATTTTTTTCTAAAATTAAATTTTCTTTTTCCGCTTATTTTGAAACTATTTACACTTAAAAACTATTTACACTAATTTTCAGTCAATATGACCCTGATTTATCTTTAAATTAGAACTCCCTATATTTCTTTTATTTTTAATAAACCGCTTTCCCATGATTTAATTAAGGGTTTAATATAATAATAGTAATTGGAAAAATTATCTAATCCAAATAATGGGAGGGTCAAAAATGGATTTAATAACTATGATCATTATTGCCATAGTGATCCTGATTATACTGGGACTTTCAATAAGAATTGTAAATCAGTACGAGAAAGGGGTTGTTTTTAGATTAGGGAAAGTTATTGGAGTCAGAGAACCAGGACTTCGCCTTATAATTCCCCTGGTAGATCGGATGGTTAAACCATCCCTACGGATAGTGACCATGCCTATTCCTGCCCAGAAGATCATAACCCAGGACAATGTAACTATTGACGTGGCTGCAGTTGCCTATTTTAAAGTGGTGGATGCTTATCGGGCAGTGGTGGAAATTGAAAACTACAACCGGGCGGTTAACCAAATATCCCAGACCACAGTAAGGAGTGTGGTTGGACAGTTCACCCTTGACGAGGTACTCTCAGAAACACCAAAAGTTAACACCAAAATACAGGAAATCATCGATGCTCACAGTGAACCATGGGGTATAAAAGTTACCACCGTGGAGATAAAAGATATTAAACTACCAGATAGTATGCAAAGAGCCATTGCTCTGCAAGCTGAGGCTGAAAGGGAGAAAAGAGCTAAAATTATATCTGCTGAAGGTGAATATCTCGCTGCAGGTAAACTGGGGGAAGCTGCTGATATAATCAGTGAACATCCAGTGGCATTACAACTCCGGATCATGCAGGTCTTGAGTAATATCGCTGCTGAGAAGAACTCCACCATAGTGTTCCCTGCCCAGTTACTGAACAGTTTAAGAGATATTAAAGATTTCCTGGGGTCTGAAATGGAAGTTTTGGAAAAAGAGAAAGATGAAAAATAACATGACCTGAAGAGGAGGATGGATTTTGGATTATTATCCCCCTTAACTCCTCACACCTATAAAAGGGAACTGTTATTTATTATAATACTTTAATCAGCAAGCCAATTTATGTAATACTCCTTTATCTTCTGGATTAAAATGCACTTTTTATGAATATTTTCTCCAAATATTTGGCATTTAAAAGTCAACTTACCTGTTAATCTGTCTTTGGTGAGATTTTTCTTAGTGAAATTTATATATTATGTTGATTATCGATCAGAGTATATGAGATTCTATCTTGGGAAGAGAGATTTATTATTAATAGCCAACCCTTTAGGCATGATAATGCAGGGCATTGGTGTGGTGGTACTGATACCCCTCATAATAGCCCTCATATACGGGGAAAATGAACAAATCAGCCTCTTAGTCTTTGGACTGTTTTCAATAGGATTAGGATTCCTTTTCAGAAGGTTACCTGCTGATTATAACCGGTTACAACTCAAACATGGTATGATGATTGCTTCTCTGGCATGGTTATGGGCCGCGTTAATTGGTAGTTTTTGCTTAATGTATTCCACTAATATAGATTTTTTGAATGCTTATTTTGAGAGTATGTCTGCCTGGAGTGGAAGTGGACTCACCATATACACCGATGTGGAAATATTACCCAAATCTATTCTATTTTTAAGAAGTCTTGAACAGTGGGTTGGGGGTTTAGGAGTTGTAATTGTAGTTATAGGAATTTTAATCCGACCTGGAACTGCAGCAGCCCGTTTATACAAATCCGAAGCACGTGAAGAGAAAATAAAACCAAGTATAGCCGGTACTGTGAAGACCATCTGGTGGATATATCTATTATACACCGTGGTGGGAATTGTTCTCTATTTACTGGCAGGAATGCATCTTTTTGATGCTATAAATAATACTTTCACCAATCTCTCCACGGGAGGGATGTCCATCAAAAACAATAACATCGGGGCATATAACAGCGTTCCTATTTATATCATCACCATGATTCTGATGATCATTGGAGGTACCAGTTTTCTGGTTCATTATAAAGCTTTAAAGGGACGTGCTCTGGATGTTTTCCAGGACATCCAATTTAAAG
>Ga0334901_1001938_pt1 | contig 19155 bp, 19 predicted proteins | sample GraSluR3_MG_3_FD_207216 | JGI IMG/M metagenome (GOLD analysis project Ga0334901, IMG submission 207216) | Sludge microbial communities from methane-producing bioreactor in Wageningen University, Netherlands - Granular Sludge_15_08-R3 | ecosystem: Engineered > Bioreactor > Anaerobic >... | reverse complement strand
CCTCTCGATTGCTAGCGAACCGTCCTCTTTCACTTTGAAGTCGAAACCATTTGGAAAGAGGTATCTCGACCCATCTCCAAAGATGTCTCTCCTTATCCAGGAATCGATTCTAGTTTCAAAGCCTCCGTTCAGTCTCTTGAGTTCGATCACATCGGAATGTACTTCTCTCCTGATCTCCTCATCGATAAAGGCAAGCATCTGATGAACATCGAAAACCCTTACTGGAAGATCACAATAACCGAGATAATCTGCAAGCTTCTTGTAAGCTTTAGCATGAATGCCGGTCGACCTCATTCCTCCCAGATCGATAGGAATACGGTCAGGTTCGCGGTGTTTCAACGTTTTCAACACTCTATCTCGCGAAGTCATCCAGTTCCTCTCCTTTCAGATCCTTCTCTCCTGAGACTCTACGAAACAATTATGCCTGAGACAGATTCTTTTGCTTCACTACTGTAAGATTTAGAAATAGGATCAACCTCTCTTTAAGCTCTTCATTACCCATAAGTTACGGAGCTAAATAAAAATCATATTGTGCTTCTTCTCCCTTGGCAGTATATGCTGTATTTAGCTCCAGATGATCTTGATCTTAAGTCCTCCCTTGAGGGAGGAGGGCCACGAAGTGGCAGAGGGTGTGCACGTCTTTGAGAACTGCAAAGGCCGCTGCCTCGAAATAATCCCAAGAGAGCGGATGTTGGTTCCTGGTAAGAACATATTGCACAGACCTACTAAAGACGTGAAGAGCGAATACATCCAATAAAGCTCGGCCAGGCGGATCGATGCGGGACGCGCTTCAAAGAGCGTCCACACACCCCACCGCAAGCGGTCCCCCCGCTCGAGCGGGGATTTAAGATCAAGAGCAGAAGAGCGGTTCATCGTTGACACTCCGCGTCCGGGGTCGGTCTTAGTTAAAAACCACGAGATGATGAGATGGGTTCCAGAGAACATCATGTGGGTAATGATGAGCTCTTTAAGGACAGCAATAAAGTGAAACGTACGCGTGCCCCAAGTTCTTTGAAGGAATGACCGCTGTAACTTTCAAAACTATCTTCTGAAAGTGTTTAGCAACTTTTCGATTATTGCAGATTTGCTCTTTCTCTTCAAACCAAAATCAAAACGCAATATCACAATTCTGAGCGATTTGTCTAGACGCTGTTATCATTTCTGATCGGGGCTTCAGGTAACCGCTTGAACCGTTAAGCCAGATGAGTCTGTATCTGTCGAATCTTAGTCGCCCTTAGATGATGTCTTTATGATTAGTCTTTAGTTTCGCACTTAGCAAGTTAACCATATTGGCGTAATTAAGGAAACTTACATGCTCTTTTCGAAACAAATCCGTTTGGCATTCTTATTATTTGGAATCTTCGTATCGAAAGATAATGTCGAGCAGCCGTGAAATATACTGAAACTACAGGAACAGTTGACTTCAAAAACCGCTGAAATTGTTAAGTATGGGAGGTGTTTAGAATGCTTCTGAAAAAGAACCGTCTTGTCTTGCTACCTGTAGTTTTCCTTATCCTTTTGCTGTCTGCATGTCCATTCAATCCCCCAAACAAGATTCCGGTCTGGTTTCTTCCAATAGGAGATCAAACTGTGGAAGAAACCAAAACCCTTGAAATCTTTCTGAGCGATCACGTCTCAGATGAAGACGGCGATGCCTTGAGCTTCTCGGTAACAGGAAAGGGAAGCGTAGTTAGCGGTCTATATTCCTACACTCCGGGCATCGGTGAATCTGCAATTGAATTCGAGGAAGAAGCGGTATATGCAGTTACGATAACCGCAAACGACGGAAAGGGTGGAACGGCAAGTGAAAGCTTTAACGTCACCGTTATGCCCACGAACAGGTCTCCAGTCTGGACAACGATTCCAAATAAAACTGTTCAGGAGGGTTCCATTCTAACAGTTCCTCTTACAACCTATGCCAGCGACCCGGATGGAGATGCTCTTACATTCGATATTCTTGAAGGTCCCGGTGAGATTGACGGAAACAACTATGAGTACTCTCCCTCCTATGAGGATGCAGCAATTCACTTTGAAGAATCGGCAGTCTACAGTGTTGTTCTGAGAGCTATTGACACAAAAGGAGCGGAGGCTACGACAAGTTTCTCAGTGACCGTTACTAATAAGAACAGAGTTCCCGAATTGTCGATCCCTTCCCCGCAATATGTTACAGCCGGAACGACATTAACTCTGGACATCGCCGCATTCGCGAATGATCCCGATGGGGATTCTCTTACATTCTCAAGAGTAGCCGGGGTTGGAGCTGTCACCGGAAGCACCTTCACTTATTCTCCGTTGTTGAGTGACTCAGGAACAAGAAACGCAACGATAAGGGCAAATGATGGAAATGGAGGCCAAACCGACCAGACATTCGATATAACAATCAATCCAAGTGGAATAAACAACCCCCCGAATACCCCTTCGAATCCTAATCCTGCCAGCGGGGCACTTACACAGCCAGCAAATCTTATACTCTCTTGGATCGGGGGAGATCCAGACGGCGATGTAGTTACATATGATGTGTATTTAGGTACCTCTCCAACGGCTCTTGTGTTCAAAACAAACAGGAGTACGACTACTTACCCTACCGGCACTTTGAGTAGTTCGACTAATTACTACTGGCGGATTGTCGCGATAGACAGTAAAGGAGCCACTAAGACCGGCCCCATCTGGAGTTTCCGCACTGCGCCAACAAAAGCCTTTGGAGAGGATTTTGAGACATATTCTACAGGCATTATCACAGGTTCATTCGGGAAGTGGTACTACACTGAGTCTGGCAGTGTGTCTAATCCAGTCATTACAGCGATCACCGGTCACGGTAAAGTCATCTTCTTCTACGGTGGAACTGGAGGTTACTCCACGGTCTACACTTCATCGGTGAAACCTATAAAGCTTGGCTATCTAGAGTACGACGTTAGGCTGAACTCCTCCACAACAAACAAATGGGGCTGGATTGGGCCGAACAACACTAATGCATACACAGGAATAGGATACCTAGGAGGAAGTCAGGCGATAATCTGCTGGACAAATTCCGGTGGTTCCTACCATTCCGAGAAAGTGATGGATATCTCACCTGGAGTCTGGTACAAAGTGAAGGTGATCTTTAATCACACAACGGGAAACGCGGCAGTATACGTAAACAATTCATTCAAGAAGAGTTTTACCTATAGTCCTGTGTCAGCGGGCACAAATGGAGTTAGGATGACTACGAGCAATGGCGTTTGGTCTTACGTCATGTTCGACAACATAAGCTTGTGGGCCACGGATGTCAATTACGTGCCATAAAAAGTGGGAGGTCAGAGAATCTAGCGTCAAGTTCGTAGATAGACTCCGTCATGTTTGAAGAATTTGCTCTTCTCTCAAAAGAGAGAGATAGTTCTTGAAGAGATCTCGGAAGTCATTTGCAATGCTGAACGGACTTCTGCCCTTCCACAATCTCGTTGCCAGAACGGGGTACCGTTCTGGCAGCTTCTTGAACTTGAAACTCTCTTGAATGCCGTCGAAGTAGTCATAATTCACGTGCGTACAGTTCAGAAGACAGAGAGCGGTTCTCATTTCTAGCAGGGTCTCTATTGAGGCGCAGTAGATGTCCTCGTATCTCTTCCTTGCAATGCAGGAGAAGATTCTCCCGCAAGACTCGAATACGAGCTCCGAAAGATTGTCCTTCAAAGCCCTCCTGAACTTCTCTTCAGGAACACGGCAAGCGAGAGCGTAATACTGCCCCGGCTTCGATGCATCGCCCTCCAGTACGAGAAGGTTCTTCACCAGTCCGGCATAGAATGGCCATTCAACTCCCGGTTCCTCGAGTAATCTGCAGAGTCTGTTTTCGGTTATCGAATTTATAGTGACCGGGACTAAGCCATCGAGAAAGGTTTTTCTGGGTACCTCTTCTCTGGTTATCATAAGCATTTCTAGATCGGACCAGCGAGTATCGGTCCCTCTAGATGTAGACCCATAAAGGCAGAAGCAAATCAGATTGTCCTTCTTCTCTCTCGAAAGCCTCCCGGAAATCTCCAGAGCCAAGTTGTACCTCTCCTCATGTGTCAAGTGACCTCCACCTTCTTATTCTCCAAAACCTTCTTTGCTGAGATTGCTTCACAGATCATAGATTATTCAGGAGGATTTCTTTCGGATTGTCATGGAGAAGCCGTTCCGCGATCTTCATCGCCTTTGAGAGTGTGATAGTTTTCTCACTGATTTTCTCCTCCAGAACTCTCGCGATATTTTCTCTTGCCATCTTAAGGTGCCCGTAGATCGCTTCGACGATTGCATAGTCCCCGCCAAAGCCGGATATCTTGTTGAACGGCCCCGCATCCAGAAAATCGCTCAAGGCGTTCCGCGAAGAAATTGGCGAGATGATGTGAGACCAGCACATGTCGATGAAGACGTTTGGATAGGTCCTGGCAAGGGCCGCAGTCACTCCCCAGTAAGGATATCCAATGTGAAAGAGATCGAATTTCACTCCCGGATACTTGAGAAACAGGTTCTCGAGAAGCTCGGGGTTCGAGTTGCTTAGCATTCTACGATTTCCTTCCAGCAAACCGGTGTGAAACTGAACGAAAACTCCACGTTCATTCGCTACAGAAAGTATATGATGCATCACATAATCCTGCACCACTTTGGGTAGAACTAGACTCTTGTCTCCATACACACATTTCTCGGTTCTCTCTTTCAGAGCCTTTTGAAACGCAATTGCTGCGTCTTTGAAACTCACTTTTTCGAATCTAATCGGCCTGTGATAAGCCAGAACACTCTTCAGACCAATAACGCCATTTGCCAGATTCTCATCCAGCTCCCTTTCGAAAACCTCTAGCCAGTCGCTGCGCGATCTTATTTCTACGGCATAGGTCTCCTCCAACCATCTTACTATATCGAATTCCAGTGGCATGGGAATTAAGTAGTTTTGTGGCTGCCAGACCTTCCTGAAATGGCTCCTGTCTCATTCGAATCGGCTGGTCCAGGGATCTATTATCGCAAGTTCTATGTTACATAAATCTTTCAGGATCTCTCTCATGTGTCCCGGTCTGTTTGCCTCCCTGAATTCTCTCCAAACTCCTCTATGGTCGAACCTCTTATTCCGTCGATCCCGTGTATTGCTCTAACCGAATCATCGAGAACCCTGCCGTAACCGGTATGTCGGCAAAACTCCCAGTGTGGTTCTATCAGTTCCCAGCGTCCAAGTATATCTCTCTTCTTATCTCTGGCAGTTCCTAGAGTCTCGGCTTTAAGTCCAGTAGAAATCATATCAGAACTCATAAAGTGAAGAAGGAACTCCTGAAGAACGTTGTCTCTCCCCTGGAGCAAATCTTCAGAGTGGACCAGGTGTTCATGTGTATCGATCACAGGGATCTGTCTTATGTAATCAAGTATCTCTTCATAGACTTCCATTTTATTCTCCGATTCCATATCTACTTATTGCTGAAGCGACAATCCTGTTAATGAGATCACCGTAGCTCCACCCTCTCGCCTCGGCCATTTTGACGATATCTGAGTAATCAGGTACGAGAAGAGGAAGGGAATTGACCTCCAGGAAGTAGATCTTTCCTTCGCCGTCAATCTTCAAATCGATACGGCAATAGTCCTTCAAGTCGAGCACCTGGACGACTCTCATCGAAAGCTCGCTTATAGCTGTTTCCTCTCTCTGCGAGATCTTCGCAGGACAAATGTAATTCGTCTCGTCACCGTGGAACTGTTTCACCCTGTAGGAATAGAAAGTTTCAAGGTGATTCGGTAGCGACGAGAAATCTATTTCCATGATCGGGAGTACTTCACTTCCAACAATCCCAACGGTGAACTCCCTTCCTTCAATGAACCTCTCAACCAGAGCGGGCTGTCCAAATCTCTCGTGAATACGTGAAACAGCTTTCTGCATGTCAACAATGCTTTCCACAACCGAGTCCTTCGAGATACCCTTTGCACCACCTTCCTTAACGGGTTTTATGATTGCCGGGCTGAAAGGGAGGTTGTCAGCGGTATCTCCGGGACGAACCGAAAAGAATTCGGGAGTGGATATTCCATAGGCTTTCATGATCAACTTTGTGAGCGCCTTGTTTATACAGAGAGCGTTCGCCGTAGCACCGGAGCCGGTAAAGGGTACTTCAAGAAGATCCAGCACGGCCGGAAGATGGATCTGCCTCTCGGTATTACCCATGGCGGTAGTGAGATTGAACACGAGATCAGTGTCTCTAAGCCTGCCGACAGTATCGATCTCGAATGGTCTGGAATCGACTTCAAAACTATTCTCGAGTGAACTAACAACACTTTTGACCATCTCTTCATGATGAAAATCGATTGTCGTGTCGTGAACGACAGTGATTCTCATAACATTCCTCCCTTGGGCATCTTCAAAGTATCACTACAAAGAAATTATACATATTCCAGTTTTCGATTTTCCGATTTAGTACCAATGAAGGAGAACCCCGGTCTCAAAAGATAGAGTGGACTTCGACTAGTGCTGCTGATGAAGCTCACCGCTTTATGTCGTGACGTTGAGAATCTCTTCCCCATCGAATTTTCTGGCAACGGCAAGCGCTCTTCCCCTGGACCAGATGGAAGATCTTCCCTGCGCTTTGTCTCTGCCAACAATCCCAGTCGCCATCGGATTTACGAGATAGCGAATCTTCTCTCTACACGATGATGCCCTGATCGGTCCATCGCGAAACCAGACTCTCTCCTGCGTCGAACCGCGCATCGATCCTTTCCACTCAGCAAAATTGCAGGAGGGAACCAGTATCAATTCGCAACCGGCTGCATCCAGTCTCTCGATTTCGCTTTGAAAGAACATATCGTAACAAATCGCTATACCTATTATGCCAATCTCCGTATGAACCACATTATCGACCGGCTCTCCTCTGGAAAACAACACGGAGCTCTCGGCTTTGGTAAGATTGTGCTTCAAGGCTCTTGTCAACAACTTTCCCTCAGGATTGAATAAGTAGGCCATGTTATAGAGCCTTCCATCCCTAATGAATCTCCCTCTCTCAGATTCTTCATCGATTATGGGAAGCAATATCGACGGGGCAAGAAGATAAGTTTCGAACTCCCTGGCAATGGCACTGAAAACTCCGTGATAGTAGGCTTCTATCCCAAGGGCATCTCTTAGAAAAGCCTTCTTCAAAGGATTAAGAGAGAACCCCATATTCTTAATTGCATTCTTTGCAAGAGTCTTTGTTGTCGTCTCCTCGAAGCTGAGTTTCCTGAAGGAAGGGTATAGAAATGTTGCAAAAAACTCCGGGAAGGCAATGATATGGTTACTCCCCTTCCACAGAAGTGAAGCCTCACTCGCATAGTCTCTCATCTTTCTGCGAAATGTCTCTTCGCCATAAGACTCCTGATCGAACCAGACCTGTATTGCAGTAAGATCGGTGTCTTTCATGACGCAAGCTTGACAATAATCAATATTAGACCGACAATCAATAAGATCGGCATGAAGACAACAAAAAGACCTGCTATGGCAAATATCACTATCATTATCACTCCTACGCCGGCTACTACAATAATCAACGCAGGGAAGAACCTAATTGCAAGATATAGCAGGAACAATGCACCGACAATGGCTAGAAAAGTGCTCAAGAGATCACCTCCGTTCACTGGTCATTGACAGTATAACGCATGGACTATATAATTCTCTAGGCAATGAAGCTTGCCTTGGAGAACAGTCTTCCAGAACCGCTTTTTTGGCTGATAGCTTCTGCGAATTTGAGCGGCGCATCTCTATCAAACCTGGAGGAAGTATGATTCTTAGTGTTTCTGCGATTATCATCCTCTCTATCGTTATCCTGTCACTATTCGACAGAATCAATCTACCCGGTTTGATCGGCCTTGTTATGCTTGGAGTGATACTTGGTCTTAGCCTTCTCAATACTATCGATTCGACTCTTCTGTCTATCTCGGCAGAGGTCAGACTTCTGGAACTGATAGTTATTCTCATGCGAGCCGGACTTGGATTGAATCGAAGAGTCATTAAGAAGACCGGTCCTGTAGTCCTTCGTCTTGATCCTTTCAGTCTGCCTCTCTTATATCTGTTGACATAGTAGAAGCCTGAGTTTCATTCAGGGTCTTTTTGAGAGCTTTTCAATAATGATCTTGTCTCACTTTCTGTTGAATTTGAGTCCAGTTCAGGGCGGGATGCTTAGATTCATAATAGCCGCGGTTTCACCTGCGGTAGTTGTTCCTGAGATACTCAAACTTAGGGAGAAGAACTTCGGAAAGAGAAACGAGACACCTTCGACAATTCTTGCCGCCGCTTCTATAGATGATGTTGTGGCCATCACTCTCTTTACGTTTTTCTGGGGGTCGAGAGCGGTCAGGACATCAGTACAGGATGGTCCCTGCTTATGGTGCCGGTGGAGATCATTCTCGGTATCTTTCTGGGAGCGTTAATTGGGTTTCTTTTCAGCCTCCTTTTCAGGAAGTTCCACACTAGAGATACAATGAAGGTTCTTCTGATGCTTTCGGTTGCATTCATTTTCCACAAAGTGGAAAACTTCTTGCCGGTGGCGACTTTGCTGGGAGTGATGGCAATCGGCTTTATGCTCCGAGAGAAGCTCCCAGTCGCCGCCGATCGAATATCTGGAAAGATGGAGAGAATATGGGTGGTCGCCGAGGTCTTCCTCTTCGTGCTTGTGGGTGCCAGTGTGAACATAAACGCGGTAGGGGACTCGTGGCTAATGGGCTTGCTTATAACAGTCTAGGGGCTCACATTTAGAAGAGCAGGTGTCTTGGCGGCAACCATCGGTCAAGACTAGATCTACGTGAAAGACTATTCTGTATGATTTCATATTTACCCAAAGCAACTGTTCAGGCAGCAGTAGGGGGAATATCCCTGGCAATGGAGGTTGCTTACGGATCTCGGTTTCGGTTCTATCAATCCTTACAACGGCCCCTCTTGGCGCCATTGGCATAAGACTCGCTGCAAGAAGATTCTCGAAGAACACCTGAGAGAGTCGACTACGTCTTTCTTCGAGTCTCTTCATCAAGTTATGAAAATGTGAAGTCTGTTTTCGATCTGGAGAAATCGTCGATTACTTTTAACCCCGTTCCATTTCAAACCAAAAAGCAAATTGAAGCGGGTTACTCCAGTTTTCTTTTTTGTGCCGCGTCTTTCTGCCGGAGTGATTCTTGATTGAAGAAAAGATTTACCCGCAATTCTTTTCGGCAATGGGGAGTGCTCAAAGCTCACAGTGGGCCTTAAGTTTCCCTGTGTGAATTTCCAAAGGTATATTCAGATTTACCGAGCGGAACTATCTTCTGAAACTACCCTGTTCTTCCAGTTGACAACAACGAAACCGGCCGAAACCAATATGAGGGCAAACGCCATGTACGAATTGAGGGCCTCTCCCGGAATGAAGGCTGCCGAGAGAAAGACACCCGCAACTGGAATAACAAATCGGAACATAGTTATCTCGCCGGCTTTATGGAGGCTGAGAACCGCGTACCACAAGGAAAAAGCCACTGCTGAAAGAAGCATCGAGTAAAGGAGCAGGAGATTTCCTTTGAAAGTAAAACGGAGTGAATCCTCTCTTAACCCAGGAAGGCCAGCGACCAGAAGAAGAAAGCCGCCTATCGAAAGCTGCCATCCAGATACCAGAAAGGGAGAGCGATTCGCCGACATCCATTTGGCGTACATAGTGCCAAGAGCGCCGATGGTTGCGGCAATCAACATAAATCCATCGCCTTTGAAAACGAAGCTCAGAGTGAATCCCGCCTCGAAATTCGCGAGAAAGACCCCGGCAAAACCCAAAAACATGCCCAGTGTCTTTCTCCAGCTCAGGCGGTCATTCTTGTATATGTAGTGAGCAAGAAGGATCACGAGGAAGTTCTCCCCCGCCATTATTATCGAAGACTTCATTCCCGTTGTATGACTGAGCCCATTATAGAAGAAGAAGTACAGAAGAAAAGTCTGCAATACTCCAAGTGCAAACAAATGCATGTAGTCCTTCTTAACGAACTTCACTCTTCCTTTTCTACCCAAAGGTATCGAAAGTAGAAGCACCATAATACCGGCTCCCAAAAACCTGATTGCGGCAAAGACAAGCTTAGCTGAAACATCATCCGGGGAAATTGCCATCTCCTCGTAACCGAGTTTAAGAACGGGAAAAGCGCTTCCCCAGAGAACTGAACAGAATACAGCGACCAAAGCCGCGATCCATTTCTTCTTCAAAATATCCATGAAATAAGTCTACACTAAAACCGGCAGACACGTAGTTCTTTCCATTTGACGGCATTTTACTTTAACCGGAGTGCATAGACAAGCAAACTTGTTATTTTTCTGTGGTCGAAGGGGGCCCCACCTACTTGTAAGCTTGATAATGGGGGATATTCTGTGCGGCTTCACGCTTAAGAACGAAGACCCGTTTCCCGAGAAGATGAATCGAGAAAGGGCATTGTTGAGATGCTCGCTTCGCTCACGAGAAGACTCCAATTGACACGTCAACCGTTGAATGTACGCCGTTCTCCGACCGGAAAAAGGCCGAGACAGATTGATGAATTATTTGTTGGAAGAACATGCTGCCGCACAACCATCTAGATTGGTCGATATCTTCACCGAATACCTTAATGAATTTGAAAAGCTTTTTACCTAAAATATCAGTTCATTAGGAGGGCGAACAGCCGTTTGCCCCTACAAAAGAATTGTCTAATCGTTTGACATTGTCATCTCGTAGAGCCTGCCCATAAATCCTCTCACTTTGTTATCCCATGATGTGCCTGCACGGGATCTGGTTTTTTACCCTCCTGCCGAAGGCAGCAATGCGTCCCCGGATGCTCTTCCGGACATTGCGACCTGGCGTGATTTTCGCCAGCCTTGCGTCCGCGGTGTTCTTCGGCGCCTTGCGTCTTATTTCAACAGGGACCGGCTCTTCTCTCGTCCTCTCGTGAGCGCAACGAACTCTCGAAAATGCTCTTTCTCGTCAGATAAAATAAACAAAAGATACCCTGGCGAAGCATTTCATTTTCTTTGAGCTCTGTAACCCAAGATATTGTTGGGAGTTTGCCGTTAAGTCATCAAAATGCTGAGAACTCTAAGCTGGAAGATAGACATCTCGGACTTCCTGAGAAGAAGTTGAGATAGGGCATCCGGTCTGTCGGTTATTATCGAAGCAACTCCCATTGATGAGTATCGACTCATTGCATCCGTGTTGTTCACTGTCCAAACATGGACATCTCTCCCCATTGATCTCGCTCTCTGTATGAATCTATCATTCAAGATTGTAGTGGATACACTGTAGAAGTCCACATCTACCGACCAAACGAGGCTGGTCAGATACCCTACAACAAGTCCAATAGGTATCTCTGGAGCAAGCTCTCTGACAGCGGTCAATCTTTCAATACTTGTTTACGTGATGACCACCCTGCTCTCAAAGCCCATCTCCTTGACTAACTCTATCGCTGCTCTGGAGATCTCTGGAGAGTAACCATAATCCTTAAGTTCAATGTTCAATTTCACACTTGGAGGAATCCCGGTCATGTATTGAATAACTTCTGCCAGTGTTGGAATTCTCTCTCCGGCAAACTCGATTGAAAAGCGACTGCCTATGTCAAATTCGGCTATCTCAGCGTAGGCAAGGTTATGGACTCGTTCTCCGACACTTGCCACCTTTGATAGCGACCTATCATGATTTAGAACAAGCACTCCGTCACGTGTCATCTGTACATCGATTTCGATTATGTCTGCACCATCCTCAATTGCGATTCTAACCGCGCTAAGCGAATTCTCAGGCGCTTTGAATGAACTTCCTCTGTGAGCGGTGACCAAAGGCAGTTCAATCTCGGAAACAACCAGAAAACGACCCAAGTATTCGAAGAAGACTCCCTGAATGACTAGAATGATTAGTAGAGGGAGTAGCCAGGGCCTTCGAGTCACAACAGGTCTATCAGTAACAGCATCCTTTCCTAGCAATGTTTGAGAATCAAGGGCTTCTCCTTCTTTTAGCGCATAGAAGAGCCTGGTTGTCAAAAAAGATAGATATCCCTATAGAGACAGCCGTAGTAGTCATTCCCTCAGCTGAAGCGAAAATGGAAAGCTTCAGGATATTCATCGATGTGGGATCATAGCTCGATCGGATAACGACATCTCTCGTGATCCTAAAGACGAAGGAATTACCGATTATCAGCAGCAGAGAGGGAGTCCAGAATGCCAACATGCTTAGCAACACCTTCTTTCTGTTGCCGTTTACCAGGCTTGTGCTTGCCCTGAGAGCACCGGCAAATGTCTTTCGATCCAGAACGGCGTAGTGAATCGCGAAAATCCAGGAGACAAAAAGTCTGATCATTATCATCAGTGATATTATCGCTGCCATCCAACCAAACGGTCTAGTAACTACAGATGGGTACATTCCGACAGGGAGCTCTCTCGAAAACGCTCTCTGCAATACGGGAAGAATCCTCAATGCAGGCAAAATGCACAACAGGAAGATCCCCGCTTTAAATGAAGCTAATCCAAGAAGTCTGGGAAGAATCCTTAGAATCCTCGCAAGCACAGATCTTACTCTCTCCTCTCGTTCTTTGAGTGTGGCAGCCGAAAACTTCACTGATCCGCTCTGTTCAAATGAAAAACCAAGCAGCCACAAGAAAGCCACCGTTAAGACGATGACTATTCCAGGAAAACTCTCTGCAAGACTCAAGAAACTCCAGTCAAAAACCATTTTCCTGCCGGTGAAAGAGAACAGAGAGCCAAGCAAAAGGGCAATTAGTGGTACTGTCAATGAAGAGAAGGCAACCTTCATAAGAACCATGAAAGTCACAGACTTCGAAGGCATTTTCAGAAAAACATGATACATCATCTTTGCCCCTATCTTCGCAATGAGAACAACCTCCCACAAACGCGTCTCTCTAATAATATCAAAATCACCAAACGTCAGGACTGTCAGGACCGACCAATTTGCCAAACGTTGTATTTTGATATGCTTAACTATGAAGAAGTTCAATGTATAATCCTTCAAATGTTTGCTTTGGATGACAGCTAAAATAAGAGTACAATGTCATTGATGTCGATTACGATAATTTCAAGTCAGTTTGGCTATTGATTCGAATAGGGGTTTTTCAGTACGATGGATTGAATAACTGTTCTTAATTGATTCTTGATGGGGAAGTCATGCCTTATTAAAGAGTGGTGATGCTGAAGTGGATAGCACTGTTCTCGAAACCGTTGTAACAAAAGTGAAAGACGGCATGTCAGCAATAACCGTTACTCCAGTGAGACTTATTTCAAGACTCGAGCCAGGTAAGGAGTATCCTTCACCTGGATCTTTTATTCTTCGATCAGTAGAGAGTGCCGGGGAGGTTATTGAAAGTGGGGATGTAATAGTCATCACTTCAAAGATCGTTTCAATTCTGGAAGGAAGATGTTATCAGCTAAGTCAAATAAGGCCCTCGCTACGTGCGAGACTGCTTGGGAAGCTCTTTGGAAAGCAATCCTCGAAAGTAGAATTGATTCTCAGAGAAGGGAGAATATCAGCTGTGTTCCCTTACAAGTCTGTGTTAAAGAACAAGGTAATCAGAAAGAGAATGAAGGAGGTATCAGTTGATCAAAGCAAGAGTGAGAAGGTTATTGACAGCTTTAGAAACGTGTTCATGATAAGGAAATATGGTGTCTATCTTGATGAAGCCGGAATAGATGCGTCCAATCTTCCGAAAGGATGGGTATCTCTCCTCCCAAAAGATCCGTGTGAGAGTGCAGAGAAGATCCGTCAAGAAATTGAACTGCTTACAGGTAAGAAAGCAGCAGTAATCATTACGGACACCATAGCATCGGTTGGGAAGACCGGTTCACTTGATGTCTCTATTGGTTTCTCTGGAATTGATCCTTTATCTAGAGAACATGCAAGAACTGATCTGTTCGGGAAGCCAAAGTCCGGTGGTATGGACATTGTTGTCGACTCCATTGCTGCTTTTGCAGGTACAGCTATGGGTGGCTTTGATGAGTGTTCGCCCATATGCATTGTTCGAGGTCTTAAATATAGATACACTGAAATCAAGTATGACTTTGATTCAATCACATATCCTGCAAGTGTCACAATCAAGTCCTTTATCAAAATGATCATTCCGAACTTGATACTATTGTTAGCGCTGCTAATATCTGTCCCGTTTGCAAGAAACAATCAAACCTAGTCATATGTAGAATGACAGACTTTTCGAGAGAGCGGTCCGGCAGACAAAATGTTATTTGTCGCTTATTCATCGATTTGCTCCATTCAAATGACCTAAGATAGACGGCTCCAATGAAAGATCTGGTTAGCTCGTAATGCATCATAATTAAATCTACTCAAGAGAGAGTGTGTGTGAGTAATGCATCAAAATAGAATCTATTCAAAATCGAATTGAAGGAGATTAAGAACACCTCCCTTTGAGTTAGATTTAGACTTCATTATTTGTATATCAACGAGTGATTCCTGAGAATGTGCTATATTACTCTTGAGTATATATTAATCTAGGGCTTCGTGAACCTTGCGAAGCTCATCTTTTTGTGCTTTCGATAATTAGTATTACTTGCAGTATAATAATAATAATGCGCACGCAAATGATTCAATATACGGACTACTTTGGAAAGCTTTGTCAACTTATGGTGAGAGACCGTAAGTCTGGAATATTGTTGTCTGGGTGAATGATTTGAAGAAGAGAGAACATGGAGCGATAAGCGTTGTGCAGGCCAGAAGAAGAGAAAAGGCCTACATGCATTTGACTTCAATAGCTACGGTAGTCGGTTTGCTTTCGGTCAGTCTTATTATTATAGCAAACCAAATGTCGGATAATGTTCTTCAGAACCCTGAGTCCGTAAGACTAGTCTTCGTCATGGGAGTTGCATTGGCTCCGGTTTCATTCGTAATTTACATCTTTGCTCATATCGCTGCAATAGTTGCCCAAAGAAGGGGATGGAATTTCGTCGTTGGGTTTCTTTCTTCACTCCAAACCATTATCTCTCTTATCTTTGCCAGAGACATTCTTCTCATTGACTCTTCCTCAAGACTAAGCCATCAGACGCCTAATTGGTCGTCGTATGTACTGTGGTCTATTCTTATAGCGTCTCTTCTGCTAACTTTGACTCTCGGCATTTACTCAAGGAAGAGTGTATGAGTCGGTAATCTCTCCAAATATGAGTGAATGGTATGAGTTATCACCATAGAAAGTACTGGCAATACTTCCATTAAGGGCTAGCGGTGTTAGTGCTTCTTTCGATATGACACGACATTCCAGCACCTTGTCTGCCTCACCTACCACTACAATCGATGGTGAAATTCCCTCTTGAGGGGTTAAGCCTGTCTCTTTGAATTTGTCGAAGTATTTTCCACTTCTTGTTCCGCAGAAATTAAGTGCTTCTTGCCACTTCGCCGACATGAAGTTAACCGAAAAGCCGTCACTGCTCCTGAAGAAATTATGAGTGAATCTGCTTGGCCTGATCATGGTAATAAATACAGGACGATTCCACGTGTATCCCAAGAAGCCCCAGGCAACTGTCATCAAGTTAGTTTCTACTCCGTCTGTCACACCTATTAGCACCCTTCCTGATTTAAGATACTCCAGTAGCTCGGTCGAGTATTCCGGAAAACTGAATTCAGTCATGCTGACCTCCTATTACAAAAACGACGTGGGGATCCCCCTGTCGTTAAATCCTCTTCAGTTGATTCGCGATCTCTGTGTAGTCAGGCTCAACTCTAGGATCATCTGAGACCCACGTGTAAGCGATCTTGCCATCTCTGTTCACAATGAATACAGCTCTCTTAGAGACAACTAGTCCCTTCACGCCCGAAAAGTCCTGGTGTACTCCTCCGTATTTCCTAGATACCTCCCCTGCGACATCAGACAGAAGTTGGAAGGAAAGGGAATTCTGCTCCTTAAAGGCTTTGTTGGCAAAGGGACTATCCATACTTATTCCAAGAATCACAGCATTCATACTCTCGAAATTGGCCAGCGAGTCTCTGAATGTGCAAAGCTCTTTCTGACATACACTTGTAAATGCTCCCGGATAGAAAACAAGAACTACTTTCTTGCCTAGATATTCATTGAGTTTATACTCCTTAAGATCCGAACCGAAAAGCGAGAAGTCTTCTGCCTTTTCTCCCTTAAGCAACATTCTATATACCTCCTAATAACCGTCTATAATTGTCATATTAATTCTAGCAGATGATAAGCATGACACATAGAAGAAACACCATGCATCCTCCGTCGACATTGACAACCTGGCCGTATTTGCCATCCGGCTCAGACTGAGCGGCCCCGCGGCACACAGGAGTGCTTGCTTATGGCTGCTTCCTCCCGGACCTGACCAGGTTCGCAAGTTCCCATTGCGCAGGACTCAATCCTCAACACCTTCAGACAAACCGACACCAAACCGGCAAAGCCTCGGAAGGCATTCGGCCCCGCGTATGGCGGATTTCGGGTACAGGGAACCGCCAGCTCCCCGCCTAGCATGGTGTAACTACATTATATATTCTGACTCTACAGCTTTCAAGTGCTCCTTAGTTGTTTAGTCTAGTAAAGTCGATTCCCAGAACGAGTACACTCTTATGAGAATAGGTTCTTCTTGTGCCTGGCAAAATCATTCTTCTAACTCCGGCGGCCTTGAGTCTTGCGAGCACTTCATCGGTAAGATCATTATCTGATGCCATCACCGAATCCTGAAGGTCGTGATCCTCAAAGTCATAATTCATGAGCTCTGTGTAGCTCAATCCACTCTTCAGAAGGGCGCTCTCACCCTCTCTGAAGATGGATAAGTTGTTCGCTCTATTCACTCTAGAACAGAAAAGAGCAAGCTTATCGTCATTCTCAAGATCGTAGTCCTTCATTTTATATGATAGTTCTCTCACGAAGTAATTTCCGAAGCCTGAGTAAGTCTCTTCTGAGAGAGACACCGCTTCGTGCGCAGGAGCAGTGAGTATCATAATATCTCTTTCGCGTGCAGCAAGAATTGCATCACGGTCGAAAACTCCGCCAAACGCTTCAACCCCTCCCTCGTGAAGCTTCTTGATGGTATCTCCATCAATAGCAAAAGTAGATGCAAACATCGTGTCTGGGCCACCTTCCGAATAACCGTCACGTAGCTTGCCGGCAAAGACCTTCGTTATCTTTCCCTTGTCTAGAAAGACAGAGATATTATCACTGTAGTAATAGAGCTCCATGAATACATTCATGTTCCTCAACTGAGACTTCTTCAGCCCCACAGCAGGATTACCGATCTGAACCTCGTCCAACAGGCCGGGTTCTTTTGAGAGCTTCAGGAGGTATGCCTTCTGAGAGGGATTGTCCCCGTAGAGAAGCTGCATAACGTGCTCCATGACTGTGTAATCATATTTTTCAGAAGCGAAAATCTGAGAGAGCGCCTTATGAATGGACGAATTATAAAGCATCGCCGCATAGATCGCTTTCAGAGCATACCTTCTCCTCTTCAGAAGAAGAACATCGCCACATTCTTCCAGACTCTCTATCACTTCATCATAGTCTGTCGGATCGGAAATGACGACTATATCCCTGTGATTCTTGGCACCTGCCATAAGAAGTGCAGGTCCACTCACATCGATCTCCTTAGAAAGGTTCAACTCATCGGGTGATTTCTTCACTGCAGACTCAAAGGGCTTGAGGTTCAGGATTATTATGTCAAAGGGAAGAATCGAATGTTCCTTCATCTCCGTCATGTGTGAGGGAAGATCCTGGATCGCAAGTATTCCTCCGATTATCCTCGGATGAATCGCCTTAAGCCTCCCATCAAGTATTGATGGAAACCCTGTGTAGTCTGCAACCTTTATTGCATTGATTCCATGATCTATAAGATATTCCGCGGTGTGATCTGTAGCAACTATCTCCACCCCATTAGAGGCAAGATAGCCCGCGATCTTCTCCACTCCCGACTTGTTGTGAACACTTATAAAGGCACGCTTAATATTCATCAGGCACCTCCCTATGATTAGTTTATCATCAATTTGTACTCCAAAACTTTTCGATTGGTTCGAAGAATCTTATTGAACAAGGCATATACTTTAGTATCGCATGCCCTTGGGTCGTGCAAGGATCGCGGGGGTAACGTGACCGAAAAAGAGCAGGTTCAGAAGAGTGGATCTGGGGAAATTGGTTTCGCAGGGCTTCAGATAGCAAACAAAACGGGATGCTGAAGAATGTAGAAGTGCCCGCAAGGATGCTGCCAACTATTCTTGAGAAAGGCGCTATGTTTGATGGTTCTTCAATTGACGGGTTCGTGAGAATCGAAGAGTCCGACATGTATCTAAGGCCTGATCTATCGACTTTCGCTTTACTTCCATGGGACAACGGCAACTCTAATACGATAAGGCTGATCTGCGACGTGTACAAACCAGATGAAGTTCCATTTGATGGAGATCCAAGGTATATACTGAAAAGGTCATCGAAAGAGCGAGAAAGATGGGATTCGAAGCTTTCGCAGGGCCAGAACCGGAGTTTTTCATTGTTAGAAGGGATAGTTCTTGTGGAAAACCCGTTGGCAAAATGCTTGATATAGGGAGTTATTTCGACTTACTTCCCGTCGATGGAGGCGAAGAAGTTCGAAAACAGATTGTAATGTCGCTACAAGAAATGGAGTTTGAAGTTGAGGCTGCACATCATGAGGTTGCCCCTTCACAACACGAGATTGACTTCAGATACACGGACGTATTGAAGACCGCAGATAATATCCAGACTTTCAAATGGGTGCTAAAGACAATAGCAATAGCCGACGGATTTCATGACACATTAATGCCCAAACCCTTTTCAGGAGTGAACGAATCTGGAATGCACATTCATATGAGACTCCTTTCTGAAGGCAAGAATGCCTTCTTCAGTCCAAGCAGTCCACACGGTCTGAGTACCTTTGCACTGAACTTTGTTGGAGGTCTTATCTTTCATGCAAGAGAAATCACCTCAATAACGAACCCCACAATTAACAGTTATAAGAGGTTGGTGCCTAGTTACGAAGCTCCTGTAAACATTTCCTGGGCTCTGTGCAACAGAAGTGCGATGATCAGAATTCCCAAGACTAGAAAAGAAGGTACCAGGCTGGAATTCAGGAGCCTTGATCCCACATGTAATCACTATCTTGCACTTGCTCTTACACTCGCAGCCGGGCTGGACGGGATTGAAAAAGGTATTGAACCACCAGTCCCAATAGATGAAAACATCTTCAACATGAAGGGATCAAGAAGGAAGGAGCTTATGATA
>Ga0334901_1001937_pt1 | contig 19162 bp, 15 predicted proteins | sample GraSluR3_MG_3_FD_207216 | JGI IMG/M metagenome (GOLD analysis project Ga0334901, IMG submission 207216) | Sludge microbial communities from methane-producing bioreactor in Wageningen University, Netherlands - Granular Sludge_15_08-R3 | ecosystem: Engineered > Bioreactor > Anaerobic >... | reverse complement strand
TGGAACTGGTTGGCCATTTTCATCTGTTGGAGCAGTTGGTTCAACCATTAAGGCTGAATCAGGAATTAAAATAGAAATAACTTCACCTCTACCGGTTTCTGTGTTAATTACTCGCTGAACTAAAACCAACTGTCCTGGTTGAGCTTCTACCTGAATTACACTGCCATCTGGCATTATGATATTGCCAGAGAGTTGAGCTACACTGGTTTCATCGGTAACTTGGAAGCCAACCACTGCTTCTGGATTAGTACTCTCTAAATAAACTTGTCTTCCCTGACTATCTTGTTTATTAACTAAAAAGACCGTTCCAGGATTAAGGTTAGAATAGATATCTTCAACTAAAACAACATTAACTTGAGCTAATACTTGTCCACTTGGCAGACGACGAAAAGAAACTAGCATCTTAAAGCTATTTAGCTGTGTTTCTGCATTAGCATCCAGAAAGATTCGCTGGGTAAATTCTCTAGCGGCCTCAATTTGGCGAGCTAATTTTCCATCTGGCAAACCTGTGACTTGTGGATCAGAGAAAGAAACCTGCATCTCAGCTACACCACCACTAGCAAGAATTGTTTCTAAGACTGAGCTTGGGTCTTCTACCTGCCAAGCTTGACCCCAGAGAGAACTAATTAATTGAAACTCCTCAGAATTTAGTTCAACTTCAGTAAAAGTGGGCATTGGTAGGCGTTCTTGTTGACGCTCTGTTTCAGGTGAATTTAAAGAGTCTATATTAGTAACTCTCTCATCTGCTCCTAGTTCGGCACTAGTGGCGTAATCTGTTTTAGAGGGTGGATGATTGTAGCCAGCGTTTACATCTTGATCTATGTTAGCTTCGGCACTTCTGGCTCCAGCTATGCCCGCAACACCAAGAAAAGCTGCCAAAGCTGCTCTTATTCCCTTTTCTTTCATTGATCTTTTCCCCATACTTACTCCTTATTAATTATACTATAGGTCGCTAATAAACTTAAAAAAATACCAGCCCCAGGGCTGGTGATGGACTTAACCGCCGTATTCAAACGCAACTGCGTCAGATTAAATAGGTGCCTAATGAGCATTAAAGGTATATTACCACTAAAAAAGCTCACTATGTAAACTACGTAAACTGTGTTAGTTGCTACTAATTTAGCAATGATTGTTCACTACGCTTTGGCTACTCTCTCCCCAACGTGCTAAGATCAAGCTATCAAAATGTACCTTATCGTCACTATACCAGCGTTTAATGAAGAAGCGACTATCGATAAAGTCATTAAAAGTATTCCCAAACGCATTAAGGACATTAAAAAAGTGAAGGTTTTGGTTTGGGATGATGGTTCGACCGACAAGACTGCTCAAGTCGCCAAAAAGGCAGGCGCTGATTTTATTTTTTCAAGTAAGAAAAACTTAGGCTTAGCTAGAACCTTTGATTTAGCTACAAGTAAGGCTATTGAGCTGGGCGCCGATATTATTGTCAACACCGACGCCGACAACCAATATGATCAAGCCGAAATTCCCAAATTAATTAAGCCTATTTTGGCTGGAAAAGCTGACGTTGTTAACGGCAACCGACAAGTGGAAAAGCTTGATCATATGCAAAGTGCCAAAAAGTTTGGCAATATGCTAGGAAGTTGGGTGATTCGGCTGCTAACTGGGCTCAGAATTCAAGATGCCTCGAGCGGATTTAGGGCGTATACCAGGGAAGCAATTGAGAACTTGTCAATTTTTTCAAGGCACACCTACACCCACGAAACATTGGTTCAAATTGCCTTTAGTGACCTGGCAATCCAAGAAGTTAATGTTTCTTTTAGAAAAAGGGGGAGTTACTCCGGAAACTCAAGATTAATTAAGGGTGTGGTTTCCCATATTGTTAAATCAGGCTCAACCATTGTTAGGACAGTGTTGATGTATAAGGCGCTGAAGGTTTTTGTAATTTTAGGAATAATGGAAATGCTTGGGGCGAGCGCTTTAGCAATGAGGTTTTTATTTTTTTATATTCAGGGATCAGGATCAGGACATGTTCAGTCATTAATTCTTTCTTCCATGTTATTTAATCTATCTTTAATTACAATTTTACTTGGTTTCATATCCGATTTAATAATAATTAGTAAAAAAATTAAATCATAATATGCCTAGTCTTAATCCATATGTCAGTAATTTTATCCGCTAAAGACAAAATTCTTAGGTCATCAATCGTTGAGGGTCTTTATTACTCTCTTTCTCCTAAGCTTATATTTGGTGATGACTATACCAAGATGCGGCGACACCTACAACTTTCTGAGTATTGGGATCCAATGATGATCCAAAATTATCAGAAAAATAAAATTAAGGAGTTGCTAATTATTGCGTACAATAATGTACCCTACTATACTGACTTGTTTAACTCAATTTCATTTGATCCTAGAATTCACTTTAAAAGACTGAGTGATTTAAAGAGCATTCCACTTCTCTGCAGAAGTGATGTTAAAACTAGTCAGGAACACTTGATTAATGTCACTTACCCTAAGCATAGATTATTTTTGGGTTCAACCAGTGGTAGTAGTGGGCACCCCTTAACTTTTTATAGGGACATTAAGCTTGATATGGCACTTGAAACTGCCTTTAGACATCACATGTTCAAACGAATTGGTTATAAACCAGGTGAAAAGGAAATAGTTTTAAGAGGACACACATTTCAAGATAACAGCGGTACAGTTCAGATTTCAAAAAAACAAGGTTTTAAAAGAGTCCTGCTTTCTAGTTATCATCTAACCAACAATAATTTGCAAAAATATCACGATACAATTTCTCAATTTAACCCAAAATTTTTATGGTCGTACCCGTCATCAGCACATCTATTATCAAGATTAGTTCTCTCAAATAATTACCCAACTTTTAATAGCATAAAAGGGATTATTTTAGCCTCAGAAAATATCTATAATTGGCAGATTGATGATATTCAAAAGGTATTTCCAGCAGCTAACATAATTGGCTTTTATGGAAATTCAGAAAGAAATGTGATTGCATCTTGGTGTCAATATTCAAAAGAATATCATTTCGAGTTCTTATACGGTTTTGTTGAGCTTCTTGATGAATTTGGTAATGAAATTGAAAAAAGTGGCGAAATTGGCGAGATTGTGGTAACTGGATTTTTAAATAAAGCTTTTCCATTTATCAGATATAGAACTGGAGATCTAGCTAAATACACAGGTGACAATTGTAGGTGCGGCAGAAACCATTATCGTGTTTCTGAAATTATGGGTAGAGTTCATGAGCGTCTATTAACTGCAGATAATAGATTAATACCATTACCAACTATAAGTATTCATAATGAATCCTTTAGAAATGTTTTACAAATTCAATTTGAACAGAATACAAGTAAACAAATTATTGTCAGAATTGTGAGATCCCCTTCATTTTCTAGTTATGATGAATTAACAATTAGAAATGAGTTGAGAAAAAAAATTGGTAAGGCAACACAACTTGATTTCAAATATGTTAAAAATATTCCTACTTCAGCGAGGGGAAAACATAAAATTCTAATTCAAAATATTCCTAATGTTAAACTTGGTTATTAAATAAGTTTGTACAATTCATATACTCTTGATAGTAAAAGATTTTGATCATCAGTGTTCACTGCTCTCAGCTCAGGTGTGAAGTAGTGATCAAGCTGTTTGCTTATCCAATCAAATGCCATTTGTTCATTTTCTTTAAATGAGTACTGAATGTAGCCAATCTCAAATCCTATTGGATTATAATTATATCCGTAGCCACTTGAAGAAAAGTGCCTATAATACTGATAAATATTGATAACCTGCATCAATCTATCTAGATTAGTTACTATTCTTTGCGGTACTGCCGAGCTGTCCACCTCATTAAGAAATGCAAATGCATATAAATTGTACATCTGATAGCCCAAACATTGTTTCAGATATGTTTGAAGAAGAGGAATCTTTTGAAGGGAGTTTTGGTATCTAGGTTCGATAATGTCAATAGATCTCACGAGCATGTTTGTTGGCAGGGCTAGTAACCCTAAGTTTTTAATTGTTGGAGCAATGTAATGAGATATCAATCCTGATTTATGAATACAAATGTTGTTACCAAGATTTGTATTTTCAAAAAAAGCAAGAGCATTATTTGCAATTTCATTTGAAAGATTGAGGTGTTTTGCGGCACTAAAACACTGAACTGCATACCAAAGCTGATGATTATATGTTTTATCAATACCAAGATTCTTCCCGTCAATATCAATTACTTCCCATAACTGCTTTGTTGCATTAAAGGGGATAACATTCAGGAGTCTTATTATTTCCTTTCTAATTGAGGTTCTATCAAGCTCTAAATACTGGTATGCATTTACTAGTGCCTCAAGAACCCAAGCTTGTCCTATTAGTCCATTGCACATATCTTTTCCTTGGTGAATTCTTGAGATATAAGTAAATTTATGTGGTTTTCTTTTTGGATCTAAAATGTAGGCAACACAATTCTTTCCAGCACTAAAAAATTTCTTGTTTTGAGTTATTTTGTAAGCTGAGAAAAATATAATTGACCAATGGCAAGTAGCTCTAGTTGGCGTTTCTTTATGGTATCTACTACCATTATGACCAGGTGGCATTGACCCATTATGTCTTTGCAATTTTATGCCCAAATTAGCTGCCTTGATAATTGTTTTTCTTACTAAATAACGCATATTAGATGCTAAGAATTAGCCTTTCTAATTTCTCAGCTGCTTTTATACGACTAAATTTTAATCGAATGGCATTTACCTGTTCACCTTTTAAGCAAGGTCTCTTATTAATTTTAGTTAGTTTCTTAATTAACTTAACAAAGTCTGATTTCTTAGAAATAACAAATCCGCCGTTTTCACTAACAAACTCTGACATTCGTCCCACGTCATTTACCACCACTGGTACGCCAAGTGAGCTGAATTCAATTATACTTACCGGTACTGATGCTTTTGCCGAGTTTGTTCTAAAAATAAAGCCAAGATCAATTTTGTTTTTAATAGTTTTAGGAATAGAACTATGATCAACCTCACCAATATATTCAACACGGTTATTTTTTGCCTTACTTTCAAGTTGGCATACAACTTTTTTAACATTTCTACCCAACCCAATTAGGACGAGATTAAACTCTAGAGACTGATTGAATGCCTCAATAATTGGATCAAATATGTCCTTTTCAGAAAAATTACCAATATAGCCCAATGTTAGTCTTTTTCTAACTCTCTCTTTAACGGGATCTTCATTTAAAAAGAACTCGTTTACTCCGTTTTCTAATATCTCTATTTTTGTACAATCCTTTTTTGATAGTATCAATTTTAAATCGTCTGAGATTCCCTTATTTGCAACTAGGATATAGTCACTTGCTTTTGCAGATATTTTTAAAATGAAAAAAATTATGTGATGTACGAGATTTCCTATAATTGTAGCCAAACTTGATGGGAGAAACTTTTTTAAATAGGCTTTATAATCCAAAAAAAGAGGTGAGTCTCTGAGATCTATAATCACCTTTTTTTGAAGAGTGTAGGCAATAACCGCTAGTAATAAAATTTCGTATTTTGGAACTGAAATAATAACAATATCATTTTTTAGAATTTGTATGGTGGACAACCATATAAATTTTAATGTAAACCACAAGAATTGCAGTGGATTATTTTCAGATGGTCTATTAACCAAAAAGTAGTTTTTAGTTACTTTCGGATTAGAAGTACTGGAACCACCAACAACCGTAGCATTAATTCCCTTAATATTCCTTAATTTTTTGTAAAAACTGAGAACCCTGACTGAACCGGCCGTTCTGTGTGGGTAGAAGTTGTCAATGATAAACAGCACTTTTCGGTTCATATTACTTTGTAAATAATTTTTTATTTAGAATTAACCAACCAATCAAAGATATAAGGAATTTCCCAAAAGTATTAGATAGTGTAATCATTAGGACATTAGCCGTGCTGAGACCTAGTAAATTAAAGAAGTAAATCATTATTACTTCTTTAGCTCCAAGACCACCAACTGAAATTGGCAAAAGCAAAAAAAGACCAATTAAGGGCATTAGTACAAAAATGTAAGCAAGTTGAGTCCCATAGCCCCAGATCATCCCCAAAACTAAATATTCAATACCAACAATTATATTAGATAGTAATGAGATCAATAATGAAGTAAGAAGCAAATACCTTTGAGAACCAAGAAATACATATAACTTTTTAGCATTATTACCTAGTTGATTAGCAATTGGAATTTTTATAAAAAGCAGAAAAATAATTGTTAAGAAAATAATTGTTGGGAATAAAATAATAAACAGAATTTCTTTAGCAGGTTGATACAAGTTAAATCTAATGCTTAAACCTAATGATATCGAGCCTAGCAAAAATAAAGCTGTCATGCCTATGAACCTATCAGCAAAAACTGATAAAAATAACTTGGTTTTTGATATATTTAATTGCTTTAAATGTGTCCACTTAATAAAATCCCCTCCATTGCTGGTTGGCAGAATTAGGTTATAAAATGATCCAATATAATTTGATTCAAGAAATGAAATGTATCTAATTTTTTCGTCTGTGGTCTGGAAGAATCTAGACCATCTGTAAGATGTTAAAGCCAGAACGGCGTTGGCAAATAAAGCAGCAACGAGGCTGGAAAGTATGAATTTTATTGAAAATAAATCATTAATAGCAAAATCATTATTTACCTGAGAAATGGCGATGGTGAGCAAAACAAGAGAAAATATAACTCTTACATATGCTTTGTTAACTATAGTACTTATAGTCTTAACAACAATTTGAGCTTTATAATTTAACCTATTTGAGACTGACACCTCTGAATATTTACACGATATCTACATTTATGCAATATAGGTTTTGGTATAGAATTAGCTAATGAGAGATAATTTTGTCAGCGGTAACTACACACCAAAATACACTACTAAAAACCCAATTACCAGATGTCTGACACTAAATTTTAAAAAGGATATTTATCGTTTAATTGGTTTGGCAAAGCTTAATAGAAAATCAAATGTTCTCGAGGTTGGTGCAGGGGATGGTCATTTTTTGAGATCAATCATAGAAAGATTTGGCTTTTACAATGTTATGGCAACCGATATTTCTGCAGATGAGCTCAAGAAAGCTAAAAAAAATCTTGAGGGATGTAATGTGGTTATCGAGAAAGAAAATGCTGAATCTCTCTCCTTTGACAGTAATAGTTTTGACTTAGTTATTGCTTGCGAGGTATTAGAGCATATCAATGATCCACAGAAAGCTATATTGGAGCTAAAGCGCGTTTCAAAAAAATATATTTTGATTTCTGTACCTGTTGAACCAAAGTGGAGAATTTTACATTTTATAACTGGAAAATATCTTAAGAGTTTTGGAAACACGCCAGGACACATAAATCATTGGTCAAAAAAAGATTTCCAGAGTTTTCTTAACGATGCCGACTTAAACATAGTCGGTATCAGATATCCTGTGCCGTGGTGGCAAGCGTATTTGGTAAGGAAGTAAATTGCGCTAATTTCTGATGGTTAGTTAATAATAAGATCAATTAACATTTTTATAATTTTGAACAAGAAATAAAATTCAGTTAGGCTGAATTGCTAGGTAATCAATAATTATTCCTAAATCTCTACAGTCTGTAGAGTGATAATTAATTTCACAAGGCTTAACTGTGCTAATTCTCATATGCAAGTCATTAATCCATCTGGGCTCGGTATCAAGATAAATTGCCTGATATAAATTAGGTTGAATTTTATTTGCCTTCATAACCATATCATTTAGCACAATTTCTATAATCTCAGCCTTACTAATTGAATTCTTCGTTGTTATTTTGATAACACTGTTTTTTTCAAGAATTATATTGGCGTTATGAATTATCATATCCCCCATTGACCACCCATCCTCATAGAAGCCAGTTCTAACAAAATTAGTGGGAAAGATCTCTTTATCAAGTTCAAAATAGTTATTTTGTTTTGAATCATATTTTAATAAAAGTAAGTCGTGTTTGTGTGTATGAGTGGATGTTTTCGTTGGAATAAATGAAGTTGATCTTAATTCTTCGGTTACTATTTTAGTTCGCTCTACAACTTGAAGTCCCAGATCTCCAATCAATGTATTGCTAATGATGTAGATATTTCTTGAACCATCCATCTCTTTAAGATATTGATTTAAATAATTTAAATCTGTTCTAACGACGTTTAAACCATAATATATTTTTAGAGGAAGCAATAATTGTGCTTGATGCGGCTCATATGCATTGTTAATAACAAACACAACGTCGTTGTTGGACAAGTGTTTACTTAATTGCTCAATAGATTTACTGGCTTTATCCATTTCAGAATGAGAATATCCAGCAAACGAAAAGTATCCATAATATCCAAACAAAAATATAAAAAATAGCAGATATTTAAGATTAAACACTTTAAGTTTTGAAATAACAAACATGAAAATGAAAACGAGGACAAGTGTTAACTCAGGCAATAAATACCTTGCATAGTAGTAATGGTAAGGAACAATTCTTGGAACTAAGCCTCTAATGGAAAAAAAATAAAAGAAAGCAATAAACAGTATTATCACACTGAGTGAATATCTTTTCACTTTAATAAAATTAATGAAAATAGGAAAGATCAATAAGAGAGGCACGTTGTACATTAAAAAGACTATAGGTGTTGACCTTAATATAGAGTTTAATCCATTATTAACTGCACCCCACCTAAGATCCTCCCACTTAAAACCAGAATATAAATTTGTAAAAGACAATGTATATATTCTGATTAGAGCTGCGATTAATAATAGAATTATAAAGAGGTTTATAAGTTTTAACTTATGAGAATCTAAGAATTTACTTAAATACTTCAAATAAGTCACTTGTTTAAGTACCAGGTGGAAAACAATAAAAATTAAAGAAAAAATATAAACAAAAATCCAGACAATTCCGAACATATTAATCATTTTTATAAAATCGAGTCCAAGTAGCCTTAAAGGATTTGTCATGTATGTAATTTGGGACAAAAAATAAGAATTTGAATAAAATGCTCCATAATAAATTGACAGAAGCTGAGTTAATAGTAATCCAAATACTAGAGACAATGATGCAGGCACAGTTATCTTTTTTCTTAAAGTAATGAGTAAAATGAAAAAAAGAAATAATGGAATATACATAAGTGATGAAATATGTGTAAAACACAAACCAAGCCATATGAGAAGTGTTGCAAGAAAAAATAATAAATGTCGTGTTTTGACAAATCTATAAAAAAACCAAGTAATTGCTAGATTATAAAAAACAATAACAACCTCGCTCGTTGGAAATCTGGAAAAAAATACGTGCAATGGATGAATTGCTAATACGAAGGTCCCCACATAACCCGCTAGTTGACTTTTGAAAACGTTATGGCCAATGAGATACGTCAAAACCATCGATATTATTGAAAGAATGAGCAGGCTATAGGTTCTGTTTTGATCGCCGAAGAAATGTCCTGTAAACGCCATCAAGAGTGAATGACCAGGGTAAAATTGAAAGTACCTTTCACCTTTTTCTGTATCCATTATGTAGGTACCACTGTAAATTTGTGATAAAACGTTGTCTGACACATATGAATCTTTCATTGTTGCAGGAATAATTTTAAGCGTTTTGTCACTAAATATGGTTTTTCCCTCATTTTCATAAAATTTACTTATAGATACATAAACTCCTTGATCCTGACTGCCTAACAAGTAATGGTAAGTTGGATATCTTAGAAAAATTCCAAGTATGCAAATTATTAAAAAGATAGGATTACAAAAAATATGTAGCTCGATTTTAATTTTCAAAAATTGATGGAAAATAAGTAGTGTGACAACTGATAAAAAGGATGAATAGATAACATTAAATTTAGCAAGCATTAACAATGGAACTGAAAAAAATATATAGAAACCTATAAAAAGTGCTATGTATTCCGCTATGTTTAACGAATTAACACTTTTTGAAAAAGACTTGATTTTTAAATATTTCTGTATTGTTTTAATTATCATGTTGCTATTTTATAAATGTTGTAAGTAATATGGCACGATATTTTTTGGTAATAAACTTTCGGCCAACCCACTACGCTTACCCTTCTTTCTAGACTTCTCCAGAACCAAAAGCAAAATATTTTCTAGTTCATCTGCGAGGGATATGTGGTCAATCTTGTCAGCAGATATTCTAAAAATCTTATCATCAGCAAGCTCGCTGTATTGATTTTGATTAATAATTAGGATGGGAATGTTTCCAGAAATAGCCTCAATTAAAACTCCACTTGTTTCTCCCATACTTGGATGGCGTAAGTTGATAATCAAATCTGAAGAAAATAGTGCCTGCTTATAACAATTATCATCCAAATGGCCTGTTATCGTGACCCAAAATTCGTTTTTTAAATCTCTAGTAAGATTTTTATCTAAACTGATTTCTTCTGATAATTCTCCTGCAAGTAGTAATATTATCGGATACCCTTTTGATCTAAGAATTTTAATTGATTTATAAACACCATCTAGCTGCTTATTTTTATTCAAAAACCCTAAAACTGAAAATACAATATTTGAATCTTGAATATTATGTAATCTTTTAAAAGAATTAATATCACCTATAGGTGGAGATCGCAATACTTCTGTTCTATGCGGAATAACTTCAACTGGCAAATTATTAGAAAATTGCCTCCTTGCCCATCGACTATGAACAATTGTCCTCTTTGCATTTCTAACTAGCTCATCAGAACACATATATTTCCATAAATCTGATGGTATACCATGTGTCGTCTTGTTTTGAATTTCTTTCAAGCGGTATCCATAATTATTAACAAAGACATCATAAAAAAGCTGTCTTTCTTTAGAATTCTCACTTCTTAAAAATGAATGCTCTAAAAATGGTTGAATATATAGATCATGCAGTATTACTGTTCCGGGATTTTGAATAGCAAATTTATAAGTGCTTTTATGTATTGGGTTGTTTCCGATATTGTAAAACACCTCTTTGTAGGATGAAAAGTTTTTTTGTAAATAGCGAAAGTCTCGAATTTGATATTGATGTTTATTTTCAATATTAAGATCTATTTGATCGGTAATTAGATCTACTTGAACATATTTTGACATTTCAGGAATTAGCTTAGCGCTGTAATTACTGATGCCACTTAATTCAGGTGGAAAAGGAGATACCCAAGCAATTTTAGCATTTTTCTGAGTTTTAATTTTGGGCTTTGGCTCTAGAATGTATAAAAAGTCTTGTGCAACGTTGTTCCAATTAAACTTTTGAGCATATTTAACACGTTGATTTGAAAGAGATTGATTACGACCCTGACTGCAAGCAGTATTGAGTGTTTCAACTGCATCTTCAATACTACTTGGATTAAAAAAATGAACAAATTTGGCATTAAATTCTTTGAGTGATGAGGTATTGGATGTTGCTATGGGTGCACCACACGCTAAAGCCTCCAATATTGGGAAACCGAATCCTTCATAAAGCGAGGGAAAGAAAAATGCTGAACAATGTTTATAAAGATTAATTAATTCAAATTTCGAGATTTTGCCAGTAAGAATTAAGTTTCGCTTTACACTATACTTTGCAGCAATTGCATTAAGTCTTTCTTTTTCATCAGAATTTGCTGAGCACACAATAATAAATTTATATTGTTTATAAGTGTCATATAGCTTTGTTAGTTTTGAAAAAGCTTCTACAGCAAATTCCATATTTTTTCTTGGATCAAAACCTCCTACAAATAAAATAAATTTTTCAACATTTTTTACAGGAAATTTTTGTTGGTTGAATTCACTCTCTATACCACACGTCAAAACACTTAGAGCTTGATTTTTTTGATGACCGACGAACTTTTTGTAATCACGAAGAGTTGAATTTGATATACAGATTATTTGGTCATAGTTAGCTAATGTTTTCAATTTAAATTCATAGTACTTTACTTCTTCAGGTCTCCATTTGTTAATGTATAGTTCAGGTAAAGCTTTAGGAATAAGATCATAAACAGTTGATATAAATTTTACGTTATTATTTGTGTTTACTGGTAGCCAAACATTCATCATTAGTGGATTAGGGGACCAATAAGCATCAATATTAAAGTTCTTAATTATGGTGTGAATTAAATTAGAGTAAGTAGTGGTTGTGGTTTCATTAAAGACTGCATCGTTTGAAAAAAATAAATCAAAATCATCAGTTGTTATTGGAATTAAGTTTTGTTGAGCAAATTTTGAAAAAATCTTAAGATCATCCTTTGTGTGAACTAGAATATAAAAATCATGTTTAAAATTATTACTTAGAATATGTTCGACAAGATGTAAAAAATATACACCGATACCTCTGTTGATCTCTGGAGTATATATAGTTTGACTGTCAATTAATATATTCATACTTTTTATTAAGTTAATTCATTTATTAATTTTGGTATTACTACGTCCCAAGAGTAGTTTGCTAAAACATAATCAAACCCTTGCTCTCCAAGCTTTGTCATTAACGTTTTTCTTGTTGTAATTAGATTTAAACCAGCAATATAGTCATTTTGGTTCTCAATGGCAAAACCACCCCCCGATCTTAATAAATGACCGTTGGTCACTTCACATTCTTTTAAGATAACAACTGGTTTGTGATTTAACCAGGCTTCCATTAAAACATACGAAAAGCTCTCATTAACTGAAAGATTTACAACTACATTTGCACTATTAATAAGCTGCTGTTTTGTCTCATCCGGAACATATCCAAAATCAATAAAATATTTATGGTGTGGGATTAGCTTATTATCTCCTTCTCCCACAAATACCAAAGGCAGCGGCTTTTTAACTGTATTAATATAATTTGCGTGCCATTTTACAAGCAAATCAACATTTTTACCCTTCTCTTTTCTTCCCAAATAAAGTGCAAATTGTTTTGGAATCTTAATATTACTATTTTGCTTTATTGGATCTGCCGGAATAATTTGCGTATCAATACCGACTCCGGCAATTGGTGCATCTAAAATTTTATGACCTAATCTTGATGCAAAAGTACGAATAGCTAAAAGTTTTTCTTCCGGTGTATTAAAAATGATTTTTTTTGAATTTTGAAGAAGAGTAGTAACTGGATCTAACACTAGCTCTCTTTCATTATGTAGACACGGGATTAAAACAATTTTACCAGGATACTGATTAATAACATGATGGGTAAGTGTTTGGAAATAAGGCAAAACTATTACTTCCCAGCCATCATTTAAATAACTTCCAACTTCACTAACCAATCTGGACGAAGAAATGCCGTTATTAAAAAAATCGTAACCAATAGAATCATCCTTATTACCTCTTAAAATTGATTTTAATGAGTCTTGATATTTATTTTTATTTGCACCACCAACAGAAAATCTTGTTACTTTGATTCCATCTATGATTTCTCGATTTTTGACAGATTTTGTATTTTGCCACCAGTCATTATAAGGCGATTTAACTCTAGTTGAAAAAACTTTAACCTCAAATCCTCTTTTATCCAACTGTACTGCTAGCCCTCGAGCTAGTTTTTCTGCCCCACCAGCAAAAAACCCATACCACGGAGTAACGATTAAAAATTTTTTATTTGTATCCAATGATTGCATAATCAGCTGATATTCCAATATGATTATTATAAAGTGATTCAATACTTTTATTCTGATATTTTATTTTGCTATTTTTGTACGGGTAGATAATATTAACATTTGTATATCCAACACTTTCAACTAAGAATTTTAGTAATGGTGGTGGTAAGGGCTTTTTATGAGTGGGATCCATATAAAAATTACAACTTCCAACAATAAAATTTTCTGGATTAGGGGTCTCCAACAAAATTAAACCACCATCCATAGTATTCTGATAAGACAGTTCAAGAAATCTGATAAGATCGTTAAAATAAAAATGCTCAACAACGTGGAACGCTGTAACAGCAGAAAAAACCTTATTAACGTTATTATGTAGGTATGAAAACACATCAATGTTAAGCAGATTATTACTAATCGAGCTTGCGGATTGAATCATATGGCTATTTGTGTCAATCCCAATTGATTTATATCCAGATTCAGTTAATAAATTCACCCATTCTCCGCGTCCGCACCCAACATCAAGTATTGGATTTTCACTTTTAGCGTATTGTTTAAAATATTTTAGATAAAATTTTTGTCGTTCAGAAATTACCTCCTGAGACCCTCTGAATCTATTCTCAAAGTCTAAATATAATTGCTGTTTACTTCCAGAAAGCAATGAGGAATTAATATCGAGTAAATGCTCAAGATATTTTATTCTAATTTGCAAATTACTAATTAATAGATTTGTTTTTTCTTGTTTTTTAATTATTTCAACCTCTCGTTTTAAACTGTTAATTAAGCTAGGTAGTCGGAAGATGTATACAGATGACTCTAAGACTCGACCAAAAATTGGGATCTTATAAATTTGATTGATTATAAAATGTAGGTAAAGATTCCTAATTTTAACTTTTCTGTACAGTGACTCCTCTGAATGAAGAAGAAGAAAAAGAATATCAACTTTTCGCCAGCCAGATTTGAGCCGATTTAAATTAACATTCAATCCACCCTCATCCGCAGATCTATCTAAAATTAACCTATAAGCATTTTCAATAAAAGTCTGAGAATCAGAAATGCTAAAACTCTCAAATGAATAGACAATACTGCCACTTGTTAACAAATAGCGTTGCATCTTTAAAAACAGCTTAGTTAATTTATAATAAATTTTCTTGATATTTAAAATATTGATAGACCTAACCCAATAATAAATATTTCGTTTATTTTTTAATTTTCCTGTCTCATTTTTCAGCAACTCCTGTATCTGAGGATAGCTCATTTTTATGTTTGACCGTAAGTATTTTGTGGTTAAAGCCATATTAATTAATATTATTGATTAATTTATTCTTATAGTTGTCAGTTGTATATATGCTCAAAAAATCTAATTGCCGATTAATTAGTAAAGTTTTTGAGGCAACAGAGCTATGAATAATATTGATAATACCATCATGAAGGTCTTTGACAGTATTGTATTTCAATGCGGCACAATCTATTAACGATGCAAAAGCAGATGATTGATCAACAAATGTGGGAATTAAATTAAACATTGCTTCAAAATTTACTAAACCCAAACTCTCTTCCCTTGAGGGGTTAATAAATATATCAATTTGATTGTAAACTTCCTTTGGCTTACTAAAGTTATAGATAAATCTAACATTGTCTTGATATTCATCAAACATGTCCTCGACAACAAAAGATGTATTAGTCGCGACTCCAGCAAATAGAAACTGAATTTTTATATTATTTGAGAATGGTTCTTTTAAAAATAACTCCAGTAATTTGACTAGTATTTGATAATTTTTTCGAGTACTAATTTGACCAACAAATCCTAATGTTATTTTTTTATTTTGTAATATTTTGTTTTGAATGTTTGTAGCTTGCCTTGAAATAATTGCTTTTTTATTTGCGATCATGTCCCTTGATAGTCCGGAGTATGTTAGTCTCAATACTTGTTTGGGTCTTAGCTTGTAGTTTTTAGCAAGCCGTTTTTCCTCCAACGGAGTTTGTAAAATGACCTTGTTGGCATAAGATATTGCTTTTTGGAAAAATGGAACGTTATTGTAATATCTAACATCGTGGTAACTAGGGTGCAATATTAGTCGCTTATTGAATCTTTTTGCATAGGTATATGCCTTGTAGAACATCATGGTCGGCATTCCTGCCCCAAAAATTAAGTCACATTTCTTGATAATCTGCTCTTCTCTTTCGCCAAACTTGAGCAGTGGTCCGAAATACCAAGGAGACAAGACACCAAATTTAACTACAAAATGATATAAAAACTTGTTAGTCAACCTCTGCCAGAAGAAATTAAGTGGCAAGCGGTGGATGTATTCATCATCATCTGATTCATCAACCCAGTTAGAAAATGTCTTGTAACTATCCAGCGTTTGACCTTTACCGGTAAAAACATGCACCTCGTGTCCGGCTTCACGCAAAATCTTAACGATTTCACCACTTAAGAACTCCAAACCACCTTTGGCTGGCGGAAAACAATGAACGAAATAGGCAATCTTCATAGAATCAACCCTCGGTTTGATTCAAATAACTATTAATAACCTCCTCAGGTTTACCAGAAGCCGCAATGTTGCCAGACTTAATGTAAAAAGCACGCTGGGAAAACTGCTGGATTGAGGTTAAATCATGACTCACAATCACGATTGTTTTACCCTGGTCTTGAAATTCGCGCAGTCTGGCAAAACACTTTTGCTGAAAACCTTCATCGCCCACCGCTAAAATCTCATCAATCAGTAGGATTTCCGGGTCGGTGTGGACCGCCACCGCAAAAGCTAGGCGTAAATACATTCCGGAACTGTAATGCTTGATTGGCTGATCAATAAAATCCCAAAGCTCAGCAAAATTAATTATTTCATCAAACTTACTAGTTATTTTCTTTTTTGACAAACCTAAAATTACCCCATTTAAATAGACATTTTCTCTTCCGGTTAGTTCCGGGTGAAAACCGGCGCCTAGCTCAATCAGTGGCGCTATCTTGCCATTTACTTCAATCTTGCCTTGAGAAGGCTGGCTAACTCCAGCAATTAGTTTCAACAAAGTAGATTTACCGCTGCCGTTTGGACCAACAATGCCGATTGTCTCACCTTTCTTAACCTCGAAACTAACGTCTCTAAGGGCCCAAAAACTCTCGATTGTTGGTCGACCACCGAATAGGGCTGGCAAAAACTCCTTAAAAGTACGCTGGTTTTGCTTGTAAAACAGCTTACTTACATTCTTAACGTTGATGGCAAAATTGTTTTGATCAGACAACATCGGCAAAGACCCCTTCCAATTTCTTGAAAATTCTGATCGCAATCACGTAAATAATTATCGATAACGCTAAACCCACACCTAAACTAACTAAATTTGGACTTGAACCGCCCAAAATAACCTGTCGATAGGCATTTAAAAAAACCGCCATTGGATTAAGCTGAAAAATAAAACGGTATTGAGGTGGAAACATTTCCACCGGATAAATAACCGGTGTTAAATACATCCAGACCAGCAACAACAAGCCAAGTAAATACTGGATATCTCGGTAAAACAAATTAAAAGCGGCGGCCAACAACGATATCCCGTAGGTGAAAAAGTTCTGGATGATAAAGATCGGAATAAACCACAAGACATTAAGATTTACCGGCAATCGATAAAAAATCATAAACAAAATAAAGACGGTAGAGGCTAAAAAGAAATCCACAATTTTAGCTAAAATGGTGCTTTGCACAAAAATCTGCCTGGGAAAATAAATTTTGGTTAATAAGCCGCCGTTACCAACCAAAGCATTGACGCTGGACATTAAGGAATTTGAAAACAGAGTCCAGGGCAAAAGTCCGGCATACAAAAAAATGGGATACGGTACGCCAAGATTAGCAATGCGCAGAATCTTGGAAAACACAAAAGCCATCACAATCATCTGGATCAGAGGGTTGAGAATAACCCAGGCGTAACCCAAGATCGATTGCTTGTAACGCTGTTTTATCTCGCGCTTAGTAAGTTCCTCTAACAGCTCTCGATAAGAATTGCTTACTAGCCCACTAACAAGTTTCATTATCGCCATTGTAGCGGTTTGAGGCAGGTTGTGGTAGATGGGGGTTGGGGGAAGGAGGTGAGTAACTATTTATTTTTACAACCAGCATCTTTTGCTAAATTATTTGCGCACCTCTACTTCAAAAAATGCTTGACTAACAACCATCTTGTTATTGACCAGTTTGATGATATAGTTTGAACAGAATAGCTAGAAAGGTGTTATGCCAAGAAAACCTGAAAGAGAAGAGCTAACAAATTATTATTTTGGCCCTGGTTCTCCTAACGATGAAGTTGATGGGACCATTGCCTTTTCCAAGCATCACGAACATCTAAATAAAATTATTGGCGGTTGTTATTGCCCAGGAAAGACTTATTCAAGTTCTAGGTTCAGAAGTATCAGAAGCGGCACTTAGTTATATTAAATCGATTTACAAAGGCTTTAAGATTCAAAGTGTTGAGTCTCTAGTCCTTCCTCCCGTAGAAGATCCCTATGACGTTCTTAAGCCTGGTATTGAAGATCTCAGCGATGTTAATGCTAATTTACCTGGAATTGAAGATTTAAGCGAAAATTCAACTGATGATTATTACACTCCAGATTTTGGTCCTCTTGAGGATGAAACCCGATAGTTTATTTTGTGAAGGGCTTAGTAGAAAATAATCAGATTCAATATTTTGGCTTAGCTCGTGAGGGTTATTATTTATTTACTGATTGCTTTGATTGGTTAGATCCGAATGCAGTTTATTGCGTGGTTGAACAGGTTTTAGGCTGTCCCGTGATAGCACAAGTTTTGATTCAAGCTCCAATTGAACACATAATGAGAATTTTTGCCGAGTTGGAAAAAGATAACCCTAACGTAGTTATTGACTTTGTAAATCAGCTTGATTTGGCTGAAAATTTTAATATTTACTAACAGCGACTGAATAGTACGTCTAATAGATAAATTTATGTTGCATTTTTGTTAGGTTTATTAGTTAGGCTAGTAATTAATATGCAATATTTTGATTTCATTCAAGACAAATTATTTATATCAGTTGCAAAAATTAACAATATAACCGACATATTTTTATCAAGCTCTCAAATAACCTTTGCTGTAGCTTGGGCGGGTGTTTTTAATCCAGAGCTTTTTCGTCCTGTTTATACCTATTTCTCAATCATAATGACAGTCAATCTTTGGTTGTGTTACTATTTATTGAAGAAAGGGAACAAATATGAATCTTTCTGAATTTGTTGTCCGATATGGAGCGATGGTTTTAACATTGCTTTTAGCCCTGGTTGGCATTTTTGTCATTTGGTTAAACCATCGTCAAAATAGCTAACTTTCTGGTTATTCATTATCGCCTCTGATATTCTTGTCCTGTGAAGAATGATTCGATTCAATCAGTTTTGGTTATTGGTCTTGGTTATGTTGGTTTGCCGCTACTAAGTTTAATCGCCAAAACAAAAAAAGATTATAAATCTTTGTACAAGGCCGTTGGTTTTGACATTGATAGCCAGAAGATTGATTCGATCAAGACTCTAGAGTGTAATTGGGTTGATGAAGAAACCATTACTAATCTAAGAGAAAATAAATCAAATTGGCAGGTTTTTAGCCAAACTTCTCAATTTGATCAAAAGTATGACTATATTTTAATTTGTGTCCCCACTCCAGTTGACCAGCAAGATAATCCTGATTTG
>Ga0334901_1001936_pt1 | contig 19165 bp, 16 predicted proteins | sample GraSluR3_MG_3_FD_207216 | JGI IMG/M metagenome (GOLD analysis project Ga0334901, IMG submission 207216) | Sludge microbial communities from methane-producing bioreactor in Wageningen University, Netherlands - Granular Sludge_15_08-R3 | ecosystem: Engineered > Bioreactor > Anaerobic >... | reverse complement strand
TTTTTTTCCTTACCTGGTTTTGTCAATATAAAAAATAGAGCGACATTTGCGGAGGAGGCGGTGAAGATATTTTACCTTTGCAACCCTGAAAGTATTATTTGGCAACATCGGTCAACGACGCATAATTCTACTGATACGAACTAAAATCCTCCTGCTCCACCTCCACCGGCGCCACCTCCGCCTCCGGCTGAGAAACCTCCTCCACCTGAATATGAGCTTGAAGATCCGCCAAAGGAATTATCAATACTTTTTTGGAAGGTATTATTTTTATTGTTTAAAAATAAGAAATACCATATCATCCAACTATTATTATATTGAAGGCTTTGATTGTTGCTTTTATCTATTTTTAAGCCTTCCATTGGTTTTTGTACTCCCAGTGACAGTGAGTATATTAAAGAAATATCTAAGGGGTATTTACTGATGTCTCTAATAGAAGAAATTTCTTTACTATACTTCATATACTTTTTAAAATCTCTCCACTTTGTATATTGTTGATATCCATAGTCTGATAATCTATCGAATAGGGTTAATCCGTATATAAATAATATAAGTGATAGGACAAGACTTCCGATTCCAAACAAGCTTCCATAGACTATGGTGAATATTCCTAAGGCAAGCAGGGGTAAAAACAATAGTACAAAAAATATTGCAAATTTAGTTTTACTTTTATCATAATAACCCATATTTACAGCATCTTGTTTTATTTTTTTCTTCCATTCAGTATAGAGTGTTAAAGATTTTGTACTATTTTCTTTTCCATAGCTCTCTATTTCATTAGTGCTAACAGATATTCCATTGCCAATTTCATTTATAAACCAATGGATAAAATGCCTTTCATGATTTAAAAGTCCATTATCTAATGGTTTGCTTTGGGTTATAGTAAACTTATCATCATTAATATCAATGTTTTGTTCCTCTTTATCAGCCTTAAGGACTAAATATCCCTTTCTACAAAGATCTAACATTGTGGCAAATATGGTATTAGTCTGTATTAGAGTGCTTGTCAATAAAGAGGCTATAGCCGGAGTGCATTCCTCTGGAACCTTAGTGTAATCACCTGTTTGTCTATGATCAATTTGTCTTCTAAATAGTATTAGAAAAATGATAAATAGCATTATACCAAGAATAGATGTAATTATAGAAATCTGTTCTAGTGTATTTCCTATGGCTTCTCTTCTTTTTCTATCTTCGATTATTTTTTGTTGATAGGAAGCTTCTTCTTCAATGATATTCTCGTAATTATCCTTATTTTCCACCCTATTTGAAAGGGGAATAAACTCCCTTGGAAAGAGCACTCTTCCTTCTACAAAGGTGTTTGAAGGAACATTGCTTACTTGTAAAAAGTATGATGTATCAGAGCTTTTACCTATCTCTCCGTTTAAAGGTCCATGGGCAAAGACTTCAACTACATTTTCTGTATCTGCCTGGGGAAGATGAATATTTACTAGAAAATTTTTTATTGGAGTTTCATTTTCATCTCCTAGGAATTTATAATATAATTCTCCGATATCATTGTATTTTATAGCAACATTATTTATTGTATAGCTAATTCTATAGGTTCTTATCTGGTCTTCTGAAGGAGAAAATATCTGTATGTTTATTTTTGCATCATCTTCATGGATTAAAAAAACCTCAGAATTTCCCTTATGGGCATCCTCCACTTGAGTATATTTTATTGTGGAATTTTCTAGAACCTCTTCTACTTGTATATCCGATACGCCAGAGGTTTTGGCCAATAGGATTTCCCTAAATACACCATTAAAATCATCATTGAATTCAAAGCTTAGATCTTCCACTATTTTTAAATCGCCTGTTTCCATAAGCTTTGCATCAACAATCCAATCAGGGATAATCAAATCATCATCTGCCTTTGCACTAATAGGAAAGCAAAGGATAATAGTTATTGTAATTAGAAATATAGAAATTGTGGAAAGAATTTTTTTCATAGTTGGTCCCCTTTCTATAATATAGAATTTTATGTCATTTATTATTAGTATTATTATACAAGCAACCTATGAATATATCAAAGGATACATTTCGCATTAATATATGCATTAATATATGCTTAGTATTATGGATATACTAAAAAATCACACAAAATGAATAAATAAATATAACACACTTCAAGTTAATCTGTTTTAATAGGTGATAGGATGAATAATAAAATTAAGCTTAAATTCATTGCTTTTATATTTTCAATTCTAATTATAAGTGGAACAATGGGATATTCTCTAATTCTAAAGACTTCAATAATCGATTCTCTATATATGACAATTATTACAATTTCAACTGTTGGATATTCAGAAATAGCCATTATGACTCCAGCGGCAAAGATTTTTTCTATGTTGTTAATTTTTTCCGGGGTAGGCATAGGAGGATATACCTTTACTACATTTGTAGGAATAATTATTGAAGGCAAAATAAAGGATTTATGGAGGAATAGAATGGCTGAAAATAAAATCTCTAGGTTAAAGGATCATTACATATTATGTGGAGCAGGTGAAATAGGAGAGGTAATAATAGAACAATTCAAGCATAAAAATGAAAGTTTTGTGGTAATTGAAAAAGACGAGGATACATATAGGGAAACCATAAATAAAGGAATATTAACAATTTTAGGGGATGCAACCGATGAAACTATTTTAGAAAAAGCTCAAATATATAAATCTAAAGGTTTGATAAGTACATTATCAAAGGATGTAGATAATATAGTAACTGTACTTACAGCAAGACAAATGAATAAGGAACTCTATATTGTTTCAAGGTCTATTGACAAAAATGCGCCTGAAAAATTAAAAAAAGCTGGAGCCAATAAAACAATATCTCCAAGTGAAATAGGAGGTAGAAGAATGGCAGCTCAATTGACTAAGCCCAATGTTATATCATTTTTAGATGTAGTAACACATATCGGTGATATAGAATTATGTTTAGAGGATATTAGTATTAACGATGGTGCCGAAATAATTGGAAAAAGTCTTATGGATCTTCGATTACCAAAGCAAACAGGCCTTTTGGTGTTAGCTATTAAAAAGCAAGATTCAGAAGAATTGCTGATAAGTCCAAACTTAGATGATACATTATTTAAAGGAGATTCTTTACTTATATTAGGCACTACTAGTCAAATAACTAGAATAAGAGAATTGGCGAATGATAGTATAGATGATTAAAACCTTTTATATAACAAATTAACTATAATATTTAAATTCAATAAAATTGGGTATATAGTAATCAGGTAAACATAGAATTAAGGATAATACAATTAATAATTCTATATTTTTTAATGCTAGCATCTTAAATAGGTGGTAGCTTATTTTAAAGTATATCTTGAAATTTGCTTGAAATAACCATACTGTATTATAATATATTGATGGGATGCTATATCAAAAATAAAATTAAAAGATTTCTTATTATTGGAAGGAAATACAAATGAAAAGTGTAGATTTGACCACAGGGAAAGAAACATCAGTATTAACATTATTAGCTATACCAATAATGGGAAGTTCACTATTGCAATTTACATATAATTTAATCGATATGCTCTTGGTAGGGAGATTGGGTAGTAATGCAGTTGCAAGTATAGGATCTTCTAGTTTCTTTATTGGATTAGGCTTTTCAATAAATTCTTTGGTTGTTATGGGGACGGCAATTAAGGTAGCCCATGCATTAGGTGAGAAGGATTATATACAGGTAAAAAAATATATCAACGCAGGAAGTACAATAAATTTAATTATAGCAATTGCCTATGGTTTATTATTAGTATTTGGTGGTAAATATCTTATAGGTTTTCTTAAACTAGAAAATGCTATAGTAGAAAGGGATGCTTATTATTATCTTGCGATAAATGGTCCTGTTTTTTTATTTAATTTTTTTAATATATTATATTCGAGAATATTAAGTAGTTATGGGAATAATAAACTAGCCTTTAAAATTAATTCCATAGGATTGGTACTAAATATTATATTGGATCCATTATTTATTTATGTTTTAGATTTTGGAGTAGTAGGGGCGGCCTACGCCACTTTATGTGCCCACATAGTAATGTTTATATTGTTTAGATTAAGAACGCAGAAAACTTTTAAGTTTGACCCATCATTGGGAATAGATAAAGAAAAGATAAAGGAAATAATAAGACTGGGTATTCCAATTTCATTTCAAAGAATTTTATTTACTATTATAAATATTTTTTTAGCAAGAATTATTGCTATTTTTGGTACCGAGGCAATAGCTGCTCAAAAAATTGGATTTCAAATTGAATCCGTTTCCTTTATGATTATAGGGGGCTTAAATGGAGCTATCGCTGCATTTACCGGGCAAAATTTTGGGGCGAAAAAATATGATAGGGTGGTAAGTGGTTATTATGCAGCATTGAAAATTGGAATTACTTATTCAGGAATAATGACATTGATATTCCTAGCATTTAATGTTCCTTTAATTAAATTATTTATTAGAGATGAATTAACAATTTCAATGGCATCATCATATCTTATTGTCTTAGCCTTTTCACAGATTTTTAGCGCAATGGAGGTTATAACAAATGGATTATTCACAGGAATAGGAAAACCAAAAATACCCTCTATTATAAGCGTGGTGTTTACCAGTTTAAGAATTCCATTTGCACTAATTCTTACCATACCCTTCGGGGTAAATGGTGTTTGGATGAGCATCTCATTATCTAGTATGCTTAAGGGAGTAGTAGCCCATCTTGTATATAAAATTAAGATAAGAAGGGAATTTGTATAATGATAAAACAACTAAAAAAATTATTTTCAAAGGATGAAATATTAACAGGTAATTATGGAATAGAAAGAGAGCTATTAAGAGTAGATGGCAATGGTGATTTGTCCTTAAATCCTCATCCTAAAGTCTATGGAAATAAGTTAAAGAATCCCTATATCACTACAGACTTTGCAGAAAGTCAGGTAGAATTGGTAACCCCAGCATTTTCTAAGGTAGAGGAAACCTATAATTTTACAAATATACTATATGACATAATATCAATGCATGATGAGGAAGAATTATTATGGCCCCAGTCCATGCCCTGTATAATCAATGAGGAAGATATAAAAATTGCGGTATTTGATGATAGCGAGGATGGCATAGAGGCTAGAAGTTATAGGGAAGAGCTTATAGAGAAGTATGGCGGTAAGAAACAACTAATATCCGGTATACATTATAACTTTTCCTTTGGGGACGGTTTTATTGAAAAAATATATTATTCTAAAAAAAGAGATTTAAGTCTTAAGGATTTTAAGGATCAGATATATTTAAAAATGATTAGGAATTATCTTAGATATAGATGGCTTATTATATACATTTTAGGGGCTACCCCAATCTTACATGAGACCTATAAAAGTGAATGTGACTTAAAATTAGAAGAGATAGCTAAGGGGGTATACTCTAATAAAGGGGTAATTTCCTTTAGAAATGGTCATTGTGGCTATAGAAATACTATTGATCTATTTCCAGATTATAGCTCTATAAAAAGTTATCTAAAGAGCATTAGAGGATTTATAGACAGGGGTTTAATAAGGGATCATAAGGAGCTTTACAATCCCATAAGATTAAAGCCAAGGGACAAGAAAAACTTCGACGAATCATTATTGAAGTACGGGATTAGCTATTTAGAGTATAGAGGAATTGATATAAACCCCTTTGAAAAGGGTGGAATAGCTTTAATTGACCTATATTTCCTTCAAATATTCAACCTATTCTTATTAATCAAAGAAGAAAGTGACTATGATAAATGGCAGGAAGAGGCTTTAGAAAATCATTATAAAATAGCAGAAGAAGGACAAAGGGATGTTTTATTAAAGAAGGACGGTCAAGATATCACTAAAATCCAATGGGCATTGGAAACACTAGAAGAGATATCAAGGATAAATAAAGAATTAAATTTAGGTATGGAAAACACCTTAGAGGTTATGACTGAAAGAATTAAAGACTATAGCAATACCTATGCCTTTAAGATTACTCAAAAAATACAAGAGGAAGGTTATCGAGAAGGACATCTAAATCTAGCTAGAGAATATAAAGAACAAAGCTATAAAAATCGATTTAAATTAGAGGGCTTCGAGGACCTTGAACTATCAACCCAGATTTTATTAAAGGAAGCTGTAAAGAGAGGAATAGAAATACAAGTATTGGATAGATTAGAAAACTTTATTTCCTTAGAAAAGGATGGAAGGTTAGAATATGTAAAACAGGCAACCAAAACCTCTAAGGATAATTATGTATCGGTGCTCATTATGGAGAATAAGACTATTACAAAAAAAGTATTAGAGAAACATAATATAAGAGTGCCGGATGGCATTGAAGTAAGTTCCTTAGATGAGCTCAAAATAAATATCAAGGATATTATAGATAAACCCATAGTGGTAAAGCCTAAATCTACAAACTTTGGTTTGGGGATAAACATATTTAAAGATGGAGCATCAGAGGAAGATATTTTAAAAGCCTGGGAGATGGCATCTAAATTTGATAACACTATTTTAATAGAAGAATTTATAAAGGGTAAGGAATATAGATTTTTAGTAATAGATGATAAGGTGAGTGGTATTCTTCATAGGGTTCCTGCTAATGTTTTAGGAGATGGAGTAAGTACGATAGAAGAGCTAGTAGAAATAAAAAATCAAGATCCCTTAAGGGGTTATCACTATGTAACTCCCTTAGAGAAAATAAAACTAGATGAAAATGCTGTGTTATTCTTAAAGCTACAGAATAAGAATATTAAGTATATACCAAAGGATGGAGAAATAGTTTATCTTAGAGAAAACTCCAATATAAGCACTGGCGGAGACAGTATAGACTATACAGAGGATATACCAGAAAGATTTAAAGAAATTGCAATAAAATCCGCAAAGGCAGTTAATGCTAAATTTTGTGGAGTAGATATGATGATAGAGGATTATAAAAATGAAGACTCAGACTATGGAATAATTGAACTAAACTTTAACCCAGCAATTCATATACATTCCTATCCCTATAGGGGTAAAGAAAGAAATATAGCAGTGGATATCTTAAGGGCATTAGGATTTGAGATAAATTAATAAGAAGCAGTAATTGTAAGTTGTGTTATAGTAGATAAAGATGTGTCTTTGTCGTATAGGATGAAAAAGGCGTCGTATTGGATGTATAGTAATAAATAAAATTACACAATCCTCCAGTGGCATTGATGGATAATACCGACAATTCATTCCAATGTAAATTCTAAAGCTTGAAGAACTCGCTACGCTCAAACAATTCAAGCTTCTTAACGAATTTACATCTCCATTCATTGGGTATTATGACCATCAGCTGCCAAGTCGTCTTTTTGTAAGTTTATTTATTATTATTAGTCAGGTTCTCATGTCACCCTAGGGCATTGTTATTACGAGCAAGTTTGGTATTTTGGGTTTTGACTTTTGTATTTCTCATGGGTCTAGGTCTAAGATCCTTAATTATATTCAGGATGACGGCGTGCGGGATAAAATATTTCATAAAGCGACGACTTAATGGAGCCCTTTTTATCCTTATCAGGTTTGCCTATATAAAATAGGCGACATTTACGGAGAAGTATATGAAGATATTTTATCTCTCTAATGCTATTTCATTAACCTTCACGAGATTTTTCAAAAATAATCTTATCACTTTGGTCATATGCCTTTATGCCTATAAAAGGAAAGTTTTCGTCAATATCTAATTCTAAGGTAAATAAAAATAAAGCATCATGAAATTCGGTTTGGGAAAGTACCTCCTCATTAATAGCACCATATACCTTATAATAATCTTCATAATAGCCCCATGAGTAGTCTAAAGCCTTTGATTTGTCATTTTCAAATTGTGACGATCCTCTAGCTCTCCAGAGTAAATATGCTACCCTGTTTACTGTATTACAGGAGATCCAATTATCAAATTTTCCAAGGATATGTATATTTTTAGCATAATCTTGGATATGTACTATTTCAGATGGGCCGAAGTGCAAACTTTTTTCAGAATGTTCATGGGCTGAGATTGGATTAAGAAAAAGACCTGTTCTCATGATAAATATTGTAAATAATACCGCTAAAATAATTAAATTTCGTAATATTTTTTTAAGTCTACTCATTATGTTCACCTTCTTTTAAAGAGACTTCCACCTGATAATACCTATCAAAATAATCATAGGTTATGATTAAGGTGTCTGCTTCATTAGAAAAGTTTTCTATGGTTCTTCTGGATTTGGTTTTAATACCCCCACTGTTAAACCCACTACCATCAATATATGTATTTCCTAGATTATCACTAATTTCTCCAATGGTGCCAATACCCCAACCTAGCTCTCTTAAAGTAGTGCCGTAGGATTCATAGAAGAGATTCATATCCCCATTTATTTCATAGACAAGGTCGGTAAAATGTATGACTCTGTCATCTAGTCGTACCTTTTCGTCAATATCTATCTTGTATTCAATATCTGATTTTGGAATCTCCCGAACAAGATTCCTCGGTAAAATACCTGATAATATGGGAAAAACAGCAATAAAAAACACCCATAACCCAAAAAGAATAACCATTGCATTTGTAATTGCCCAAATCCATCCAATCAGCGGATTGTGTTCTTTATTGAGTGCCAAACCGATTTCCTTAGCATCCCCCATATCATTTAAAGTCAATTGTTCTGCAGTTTCTTCATCCATTCCCTGTTCAATATAATCATCCATCCTATCTAAAATATGATTATGCAGCTCTATTTTAATATCCTCCCTATCAAAGGGGAACTTTACATAGGATATTATACTATTTAGAAACTTTTTCACTTTAGGAGAGGGCATGGATATTACCACCTATCACTTTATTTACTGACAGGGAAAATTTCTCCCAATTGGACTTTTCCTCTACCAGCTGTTTTTTACCCTTGGTTGTAATCTGGTAATACTTTCTTTCCCTGCCTGTATCCCCCTTTGCACTATAGGATTTTACATAACCATTATTTTCAAGTTTATGCAGAACAGGATACAGGGAACCCTCCTTAAACTGAAAGGTACTATCAGAGCGAAAGTCAAGTTCCTTAATCATCTCATATCCATAACGATCCTTTTCCTTTAGTAGAGACAATATAAGTAGTATTGTACTTCCTCCTATTAACCCTTTATCTATCTTCAACCTTACCACCTCCAAAATAGTAACGATACATTGATGTTCTAGGTATCATTATACATAGAACATCAATGTATGTCAATTAAAGGGAAATATTTTAAAAAAACATTGGAGAATGTAATTTAATTTTAGTGGAAGGCATAAAGAATTAAATATAAATAAAGAATTTTGAAAATATAGTTATAATTTTAACGATATTTTTTTTATTCATAATTATGCATCTAAATTATATAGGTTTTTTTGTAGAAAGAATGAAGGAGTTAAATATATAGAGGAAGAATATAAAAAAGGAAGGAATAAGGATTAGAATATTGTAGAAATTATCGTAAATTTTGTATTTTACATAGTATTTTAAATCTTTAGGTGTTTTTATTATTTTGGAGGGTTGATAAAAATGAAATTAACAGTTTTGATGGACAATAATACTTATATTGATAGGTATTTTATTGGAGAACCTGGACTTTCTTACTTTATCGAGAGTGACGATAAAAAAATATTATTCGACACAGGATATTCAGATGCTTTTATGCAAAATGCAATTAAAATGGGTATTGATTTATTAGAAATTGACCATGTGGTGATTTCCCATGGACACATTGACCATACATGGGGATTAGAGCCATTAAGTCGTAAATTTATTGAAAGAAAATATGAGGGCAAGGTTAATAAGAAACCGCATTTAGTTGCTCATCCAAACATATTTGAAGAAAAATACCTAGACAAAACCCCATTAGGAATGAACTTATCAAAAGAATTCCTGGAGAATACATTTGCTCTAAAATTAAGCAAGGATCCTGTTTGGATAACTGATAAGCTAGTGTATTTGGGCGAAATTCCCCATAAATTTAAATTTGAAGTAGAAAATCCCATTGGAGTAAGAAGAATAGATAATATAGATGTAGATGATTATCTTTTAGATGATTCAGCATTGGCATTTGTATCGAAGGATGGTTTAGTGATAATTACTGGCTGCTCCCATGCTGGCATTTGTAATATAGTTGAACAGGCGAAGGAAGTAACAGGAGTAAGTAAGGTAAGTCAGATAATTGGAGGCTTTCATCTTATAAATCCTAAAGCAGAAAGAATGGAAAAGACTAAAAAATATATGTCAGAGCTTAATCTAAATACAATGTATCCCTGTCATTGCACTGACCTTAAAAGTAAATTTGAACTGGCTAAAATTGTTGAAGTAAAAGAAGTTGGAGTAGGATTACAATTAGAATTTTGAGAGGGAATTTAAAAGATTTAATAATGATCTATAAAGGTTAGTTATGTTAATATAAGGTTTTTTACGGAGGAATAAAATGAAACGATGTCCATGGTGTTTAGGGAATGAATTATATATAAAATATCATGATGAAGAGTGGGGAGTACCTGTCCATGAGGATAAAAAACATTTTGAGTTTTTGGTCTTAGAATCTGCTCAAGCTGGTTTAAGCTGGTTAACCATTTTAAAAAAGAGAGAGAATTATAGAGAAGCATATGATGGATTCGATGCTGAAAAGGTTGCATTATACGACGAGCAAAAAATAGCACAATTATTAAATAACCCAGGGATAATTAGAAATAAAAGAAAAATAGAAGCCTCTATAAATAATGCAAAAAAATTTCTAGAAATTAAAAAACAATGGGGAAGCTTTGATAATTATTTATGGTCCTTTGTAGATGGTAAGCCTATAATCAATCATTGGGAGGATATTGAACAGATACCTGGTAATACAGAGCTATCAACCACTATAAGTAAGGATTTAAAGAAAAAAGGATTTAAGTTTTTAGGACCAACTATTATATATTCTCATATGCAGGCTGTTGGTCTAATAAATGATCACATAACAACCTGTTTTAGGTATAATTAGCGATATTAATTCTTTAGAAACCCAAAGGAAAGATAGAAGGTTTCTCTATAAAATTTAAAGAGCACTATTCTAACTAGGGGAATCTTTATAAGAAGGATATCCCTAATTTTTGTTTAAATAATACATATAAAGGTAAAAATTAAATAACTATGGAAATATAAATGTTCATCCATGAGTGTAAATTTTATGGTGATTAAGGGAGGGATTAAGCAATGAATGCAATGGTTAAAAGACAATTAGAACATCGAACAATCCGAGAGTTCAAAGATGAGGCTATACCTACTGAAATTTTAGAACAATTATTAGAGGTTGCAAGGCGTACAGCTAGCTCTACAGGAATGCAAGCATGTTCCGTTATACGAGTAACGGATCCGGAAATAAAAAGGGAAATCTCCAAGGTTTGTGAGCAGGATTATGTTGCAAGAGCACCTGAACTACTAATTTTTATTGTTGATTTATATAGGAATTGGAGGATAGCACAGGAGAAGAATTATTTTGGAAAAAGTGCAATGACGATGGATAGTTTTTTCTCAGCATTCACAGATGCTTGTATTACAGCTCAAAATGTTGTAAATGCAGCGGAAGCTATAGACTTGGGAACCGTATACTTTGGTAGCATATTAAATGATCCTGCTAAAATATGTGATATCCTGAATCTTCCGGAATTAACCTTCCCGGTTGTAGGACTTGGCATCGGATATCCCAATCAAAGTCCACAGCTTAAACCCAGGATGAGCATGGAACTTCGATTATTTGAAAATACCTATACATCTTTTGAAAGTTATTTAGAAAAAATAGAGGATTACGACAAGGAGATGCGTACATATTATGATTTAAGAAATGCCAATAGACGGGTGGATTGTTTTAGTGACCAGGTTGTTACTAGGTTTGAAAATTCATTACCTAAAAGGCAGGAAATACTAAACTTTATTCGGAAACAGGGTTTTGATCTTAAAGTAAGTGAAGAGGAAATATAATTGAATTTATTATTATCTAAAAATAACATAAGATGAATAGAAGGCATAAAAAAATAGTATAATTATAAATAGTGTAGAGTTTCTGCCATTTAGAGGAGTGTAAAAAATGGATCACAATCGTATATTAAAAAAACAATTAAAGCGTCTAGACAAACAAGAAAATAGAGTGTTAAATAGGAAGGAAAATACCTATTTAAAATCCAAAACTGATCCTGTAATGGAGAAAATCCAAGGGAAAATACCAGAAAAGTTAAAAACCACACTAGAAGCAGCTTTTTTCAAGGGATTTAAGCTTGTTTTTGAAAAGGGACATAAATACATTGAAAAAACCTATAAGAAGGATAAGCTTCAATTTGATTATGACTTAAATAATCATAGGATAGATAGAAATATCGATAACAAAAAATTAAGCAATAAACACATTAGAAGGTTAGATAAGCAAGCAAAACAATCAAAATTAATGAATACAGGTATTTCAGTCCTAGAGGGTGGGATACTTGGAGCCCTAGGCATTGGTTTGCCAGATATTCCTCTATTTATTTCAGTAATGATGAAGAATATTTATGAGATAGCTCTAGGCTATGGGTATGACTATAATGAACCTAAAGAAAAGTATTATATACTTTTATTAATTGGGGGAGCTCTTTCAAAGGGTGAGGAGCAGAAGGATTTTAATAGACAAATTGATAGACTAGGAAAGAATATAGATAAAAATATTTATACCGAAATAGATTTAGAAGAACAGATGAGGGTTACTTCGAGTATTTTATCCGAGGCGATGTTAACGACTAAGTTTATTCAAGGGATACCGATTGTCGGAGCAGTAGGTGGGGTAGCAAATTTTAATATTATTAAAAAAGTAGGAAGATATGCAGGTATAAAGTATAAAAAGCGATATTTACTTGGGAAGGCAAAGGATAGAGATTAATGAGCACTGCATTCATGATTAATAAAGAATAGAAAAATGGTAATTACTAATCAGCTTCTTTATATAGAGGCTCTTTTTTATTTAAAAATTTTATTATTTTTTTCTTGCATAGTTTCACAAGTAATATAGAAAAATAAGAACATAGAAATAAAAAAAGGAGTGACAGAATATGCAAGAGAATAAAATGCCCTATGAACAATTAGAAAATCATATAAAGGAATTTTTAAAGGAGCATAAAAGCGCCTCTCTAGCAACTTGTCTAAATAATGTACCCAGAAGTAGCCCTGTACAATACTATATGGGTGAAGGTTTAGATATATATATTCCATCAGCAGGGGGTCAAAAATTTAAAGCTATTGAAAGAAATCCAACTATATGCCTATTAGTAAATACAGAGTATATTGACTATCGAAAAATAAAGGGTGTACAGATTTTTGGAAGGGCAAGTACTAGTCTAGAGTACAAGGGACTTATAGAAGAAGCTAAGAAATATATTTCCCATGCCCATTTATTGGAAGAGGAGAAATTGCAGGTCATTAAGATAATACCAGAAGAAATTATATATTTAGATTCCATTGATAAGGGTGAAAGAATTAAACAAGTGCTAAATATTCAGGATAAATTAGTGGATATTAGAGAAGAGCATATGCCCGTATTATTGTAGGTTTTCAAGGGAGTATAAGAGAGAAGGTGATATGGTGAGAAAATTTAAATTCATATATTTAATGTTAATACTGTTTTTTGTCTTTGGTAGTATAGTAGGATGTGGAGGTGGCGGTCAAGAACGACCAGAGCCAAAACCAGATGAAAAGGAAAAGATACCACCTGCCTTAACAACTATGGATGAAAGTATTCATAATTTAATAGAAAATATTGAGGGAATAGATGATGTAATAGAACTAAAGCCTGAGGATATAAAGCCCCAAGAAGGCCAGCAACAGGGAGGGCAAGGTCAGGAAGAAGAAGGACAGTCCCAAGAAGAAGGTCAACAGGATGGTGCTCAACAATCATTTGCACAACAGTTAAGCCCTGAAGAAGAACAGGAAATAATACAAAAGGAAAAGGATGCTCAGGTATTAGAGAAATGGGAATCATCCGAAGATGAATTGAAATCTATTCATGAATCTTGGAATGAATATGAATCAACTGCACTGAAGGATGGAGCAGACACAGGCAAAATAGACCAGATGGAAAATGCACTAAACAACCTAACTTCATATATTGAGGAACAGGATAAGGATAAAGTATTAATAGAAGCAAATAATATTATTTTATCACTTTCTAACTTTATGGATTTTTATAAGGGAAATGTTGAAGGGGTATTAGGAAAGATTGAATACATGGCTAGACAATCTTATATGGATGCTAAGGAAAATAATTGGACTGAAGCAGGAGAAAAGGCAAAGCAAGGGGAAACCCACATTAGTACATTAAGGCAAAGAGCTGATATTAAAGAGGAACAAAAACCACTAATAGAAAAGTTAACACTTTCAATTGAAGACTTAGAAAAGGCAATTGTAGAGGAGAATTTAAATCTATTAGAGATAAAAAGAGATATAGTTATAAAAAATGTAGAAACCTTGAAGGAAGAGCTTAAATGACGGAAACCCCGTCATTTATTTTATATCTTAAAGTGTATGTATAATAGGGCTAATCATGATACAAATATAAGTGCAGGAAATATGAAAGTGGCAATATATTTTCAAAATCAATCAAATAATTGGCAGGTTCCATTATTAATAATGTTCGTGTTATTACAGTAATTTACTGTATATTTTCTTATGCAGAATCAAAATTAATAGTAAAACACGAATGTTCTAATAAATTTGTCGAAAATAGTTGCATTTTTTGCCTAAAGGTATTAATATATACAATGTACTTAAAAATTAGACAAAACAGGGGGCAAAATAATGCAAGCATCATTGGAAAAAATATTTCAACTGAAATCTCATAGTACGGATATTAAAACAGAGGCAACAGCAGGAATAACAACATTTATGACAATGGCATATATAATAATCGTACAAACATCCCTAATGGAAGCAGCAGGTATGGATGGAGGAGCAGTTACAACTGTTACAGCTTTATTAGCAGGAGTATTTACTTTAGCTATGGGTTTATACACAAATTTACCCTTTGCACTAGCACCTGCTATGGGAAGTAATGCTTTCTTTGCTTTTACATTAGTAGCTGGAGGCTTAGTAACCTGGCAAGAAGGAATAGGTATGGTATTTGTTTCGGGAATAATCTTTCTATTGCTTACCATGTTAGGATTAAGAGAAGTAATAGTTAAGCTTATACCTAAAAATGTTAAGATTGCTATTGGCTCAGCTGTAGGTTTTTATATTGTATTAATAGGTTTTAAAAGTGCTAATTTTATGCAAATAACAGAGGGCAATATAAGTATAGGAAATTTAGGTGAAGCTACTACTCAATTAGGTTTGATTGGTTTGGCAATAACTGTGATATTGATGGCTAATAAAGTTAAAGGTGGATTGTTATTGGCTATGCTTGTAACTACCATTATAGGTATACCAATGGGAATTACCACGGTTCCTGATAGTGTCATGTCTTTGCCACCTTCTATTGAGCCTATTGCTTTTAAATTAGAGGTGCTTAGTATTTTAAAACTAAGTCTTTTCCCATTGATGTTTACTTTTTTTGTAGGGGACTTCTTCTCTACCTTAGGAACTCTTTTAGGTGTTTCATCAAAAGCGGGGCTATTAGATGAAAAGGGTAATCTTCCCCATATAGAAAAACCTTTCTTGGTAGATGCTATTGCAACAGTTGTTGGAGCATTATTAGGATCTACAGTTGTTACAACCTATATAGAATCAGCTGCCGGGGTTGAAGAGGGAGGAAGAACAGGTTTAACCAGTGTATTTACAGCTATATGTTTTTTATTGACATTATTATTTACGCCTATTGCCATGATGATTCCTGGAGTGGCAACAGCTCCAGCATTAATAATAATTGGATTGTTGATGTTGTCGGGTTTGAAGGATATTGAATATGGAGACTTTACTGAAGCTTTCCCAGCTTTTGCAACTATAATTTTTACAGCTTATACATCAAGTATCTCTAATGGTATCAGTATTGGAATAATTTCTTACGCTTTTACTAAAATTGTAACAGGTAGATTTAAAGATTTACATTGGGGAATAATTTTATTATGTATTCCATTGATTTTCTATTTTATAGTATAGAAAAGAAAGTCCTACTTCTTTATAATATAAAATAAGGTTTCAAGGGTAATATCCCTGTCGAATTAATATATATTCTATAGTAATAAATATCTTTAAGATGGAGCCTATGTTCCATCTTGATTTTTATCTGCTATTAAGTATTTCAACATAGAATAGGATAATATAGAATTAAGATGTTTATGACTTATAACTAGGATATAATGTAATAATAAATACAACTACTATTAAGATAAGGAGAGAAATAAATGGAAATTCACCCAAGAGATAAGCAAGAATTGATAGAAGCAGCAATGGGTAAAAGGCCTTGTGATTTAGTTATCCTTAATGCTCAAATTGTAAATGTTTTTACAGGAGAAATATACAAGGGTGATGTTGGAGTATATGATGGATTTATAGCACATATACAATGCGACCCTGATAATCTACATAGGGAAGAAAAAGAATTAGAGGGGAAAAGATATTATGATGCCCAGGGGAAGTTTTTAATTCCAGGATTTATTGATGCACATATACATATTGAAAGCACTATGATGACTCCTAAAAATTTTACTGAAGTAGCTTTACCCCATGGGACTACAAGTGTTGTAACTGATCCCCATGAAATTGCAAATGTTTGTGGAATAGAAGGGGTAAGATATATGCATGATAGTAGCGAGGGTCTGCCTATGAGGCATTATGTATTGGCACCCTCTTGTGTTCCGGCAGTGCCAGGTAAGGAAAATTCTGGAGCTGTTTTCACAGATAAAGAAGTAAAGGGATTATTAGACCTTAATAGGGTAATAGGCTTAGCAGAGGTTATGGATTATCTTGGGGTAATTAATAATGATAAGAGAATGGTGGATATAATAGGAAGTGTTCAAAAAAGAGGTTTGTTTTTACAAGGGCATGCTCCATTTCTAAGTGGTAGAGAATTATCAGCATATATTTGTGCAGGTCCTAATAGTGATCATGAGAGCAGAACATCTCAAGAAGCAAGGGATAAAATGCGCGTAGGAATGTATGTGGATGCAAGGGAAAGTTCTATGTCTAAGAATGTAGAAACGATTGTAAAGGGAATTTCAGACTTTAGGTATCTCACATATTTAACTCTCTGCACAGATGATAGAGAGCCTGAAGATATTTTAAAAGATGGACATATGAATGATGTAGTTAGAAGTGCTATAAAATATGGAATGAATCCCATAGATGCAATAAGAAGTGCCACATTAAATACTGCTAAGGAAATTGGAGTTAAAAATCTTGGAGCTATTGCCCCGGGTTTTGTTGGAGATATGATAATTGTTGATTCCTTAGAAGAAATGATTCCTAATGCCGTATTTTATCAAGGGGATTTGGTAGCTGAAGATGGCAAATTAAAGGTTAAATTAGAAGATAAATATTTTGATATAGAAGATAGAAACACAATGTTTGTAGAGGAATTAGAGAAAGAAGATTTTAAGATAAAAGCACCAATAAAAGAAGGAAAGATAAAGACTAGAATAATTAAATATAGAGAACTTAATTTTTCTACCACTGATTTTATAATAGAAGAACTACCAGTTAAGAATGGTTATATTGATATATCCCATGATCCAGATTTAAAATATGTAATAGTTATAAATAGACATAAGGGATATGATACAAAGGGTTATGGAATTGTTAGGAATTTTGGTACAAATATTGGAACTATAGGAAGTACAGTATCCCATGATAGCCATAATCTAACCATTGTATATGATAATTATAAAAATGCCTATTTAGCTGCTAAGGACCTAATAAAAATTGGTGGAGGATTATGCTGTGCAGTGGAAGGTGAACTAGTTGAGCATCTGGCTTTACCCATAGGAGGTTTGATGTCAAATAAACCCTGTAGGGAAATAGCTAAAGAGGCTTCTAAAATGAAACAAGCTCTAAGAGATATAGGATTGACAGAGATTGATAACCCCTTACTTCGAATAGCAACCTTAGCACTTCCTGTAATTCCCAATGCTAAAATGTCTGATTTAGGTATGATAGATGTATTATCTCAAGAAATTTTACCTATGTTTGATATTAATTAAATTGATGCTACTAAAAACTTGACAACCAAAGGTCTTATAGTTAAAATAAAACTTAAATCATATAATTTATTGCAATGAAGAGGACAACTATAAAAGAAGGATATTTAAAGAGAAATAATCCAAGGCTGAAAGATTATAATAGGATTCTTTTATTAGATCACCTTAGAGCTAAATTCCTGAAATCCAGTAGGGAGTTTCGTATATCTGCGTTAAGGATTTAAGTGATAAGATTTTCTATAATTAAAGATTTATCTTATAATCAGGGTGGTACCACGGTTAATTCGTCCCTAAGCTATGCTTAGGGACTTTTTTTTTGTAGAAGAAAACCCCCGGTTTTACCGGGGGTTCCAAAAAGCTTTAGCTATGAGTAATTTTTTTAACCTCCTTTTGATAAAATTAAGTAGGTTCGCCAACCTAAACTAATTAATCAAAAGGAGGATCCGAAATGGATAGAAACAGTTTATCACACACTTCGTGGAATTGTAAATATCACATAGTATTTGCACCTAAATTTAGGAGACAAGTAATATACGGTAAAATAAAAAGAGATATAGGAAAGATACTAAGAAAGCTATGTGAACAAAAAGGAATAGAAATACTTGAAGCAACAGCATGCAAAGATCATATTCACTTGGTGCTAGCTATACCACCAAAATATAGCATTTCAAGTATAATGGGTTACCTTAAAGGAAAAAGCTCATTAATGATATTTGATCGACATGCAAACTTAAAATACAAATATGGTAATAGGCATTTTTGGTGTAGAGGATATTATGTGGACACCGTTGGACGAAATGAAAAGAAAATACGAGAATATGTAAAAAATCAATTACAAGAAGATATAGCAAATGATCAGATAAGTATTATGGAATATGTTGACCCATTCACAGGAGAAAAGAATCAAAACAAGAAAAAATAAAAAGAGCTACTTAAGTAGCTGCTTGTAAATGTAAGCAAATGGCGGACCATTCAGCAAGCCTTAAGGCTTAAGCGTGTAACATGCCCTTATAGGGCTGAACAAACTACCCGCTAAGCGGGTAGTTTTGAT
>Ga0334901_1001935_pt1 | contig 19177 bp, 18 predicted proteins | sample GraSluR3_MG_3_FD_207216 | JGI IMG/M metagenome (GOLD analysis project Ga0334901, IMG submission 207216) | Sludge microbial communities from methane-producing bioreactor in Wageningen University, Netherlands - Granular Sludge_15_08-R3 | ecosystem: Engineered > Bioreactor > Anaerobic >... | reverse complement strand
ACCGAGTTCCGGATCACCGATATCCGGTTTAACCAGGAGATACCGGATTACATTTTCTCCAAGGCTGCACTCAAACAGTAGAACGGTTTCCTGTAGGGGTAACAGGAAACAACACCCATTATCCTGCCTTCACTTTCCTGTGTTTCAGGAAATAAGCCCGGATAAAATTGCGGTAATCATACTCATTCGTGGCGATCACCTTTTCCAGATAGAACAGGCCGAAGGAGGGACGGTTCGTGAGGTGATGCATGAACCGCTTCAGGATAAAAGGTCGATAGAGGATTTTCTGTAACCGAAAGGCAGCGGCGATGTTTTTCCGCAACGGCTTCACTAGTAATCCATAATGGCCGGCCGCACTCTTACGGCCGTCATTGCCCGCAGCATCGATTGCTTTACCTGCATGCAACCCGCTTAACAGGGCGAGGTAGATCCCCTCACCGGTAATAGGATCAGCAAATCCGGCGGCATCACCCACCAGCAAGACGTTGTCCGGCAATCCCCTAAGATTGGGAAGTTTGCCCGATGGGATAGGGGCCCCTTTCCGGTTTACCGGCTTTATACCCAGCTGTCCGAAGAAATTATCTGCTTGTTGCAGGATGTTGCCCTCTTTGTGTGCTCCTCCAACCCCCAAACAGTCATATCCCTCTTTTGGGAACTGCCATCCGTAACCATGACCTGAAACGCCGAAAAAGATCTTCATCTCATCCTGAATCCCGGGATCGGATGGGATTGCTCCTTCAATGCAGAAGTAATTGTAGTTCTTCCTGCCACTCTTCTTCAACAGCACGCTGCTGCAGCCATCCGCACCCACCAGATAGCTGTACCCGAGTCTCTCCTGCCCTACCTGAAGGGTCTGCGATGTGAAATGGATATCTGCCGGCTTTACTCTTCTGTTCTCGAGCACCTCTCCACCATAGTGCAGATATTCACCGATAAGAGCGTAATCGAACAGCGTTCGTTCAGTAAGGTAGCAGGGCTCTTTCATCTGGAATGTGGTTACCTTCTCGCCTCCAAGGTAAAAGTGAACCCGGTTTGTTTGTTTTACGATGAAGCGATCGGAATTAATTTCGGGACACTCTTCCCGCAACAGTTGCAGGGTCTTGACAGTGAGGAGTCCCCCGCACAACTTGTCGCGCGGATAGGTGGACTTGTCGATGATGCAGGTCTTGTAGCCTTTCTTTTGCAGGGCGATACCGGCCATGGATCCCGCAGGACCGCCACCGATGATGATGACGTCGTAATGTTTCATCAGTTGCCCGTTGTGAAAAATTCCACCTTGCCGCATTCCGGGCAGATGTAGAGTTCGAATTGCTCCCTGTTTGTCAAGAGCTCAAACAGATTGCCGAACACACCGGTTCTGGTTCCTTCATGGAACTTGTGTTCTCCGGAATAGCGCATTTTCACACCACACCGCAAGCAGTTAATCTCTTTGCATTCTTGTTGGGACTCATTGATCTCAACAACCTGCAAGTCCGTAAAACTGTAATTGCAATTCCAGCACAACTCAAAATTATCTTCTACTTCAGCTTTGCAATGAGGGCAGGTTTTCATAATCGACTTTTTTTGTATGAAGGTGAAATGTAAATCCGGGTGATACAAAGAACATGTCAAAAATAATGATTTAAATCTTTATCAACAAATTATCTTTTTGTTTGTTAAAATGCTATACAGGTGAAGAATCTGTTTTTTCTCAATAATCAAACCATATGAAGATTTTTTTGTCTTTTTCCATTTTCGTTCTTCTGTTTGTTATACCTGCATATTCCTCATCCGATCAAGCCTTGTGTGAAGGTGAGATGGCTGCCAAGGCAGATTCAACGCTTGCGAATCCCGCTTACGATGCTGTCCTGGCAGAAAAGTTGGGTGCCGATGCCTATGGGATGAAAAGCTACTTGCTGGTGATGCTGAAGACAGGGCCTGTCGTTTCAACTGATGATGCTTTCGTCGCACGTTGCTTCCGCGGTCACCTCGACAACATCAACCGCCTCGAGAAGGAGGGGAGGCTGGTGGTGGCGGGACCGCTGGCGAAGAACGATCAACAGTACCGCGGCATTTTTATCCTCGATGTGGCCACAACTGAGGAGGCCGCCGCATTGCTGGAGACAGATCCCGCATTACGGGAGGGGTTGCTGGCGGCGGACCTTTACAGCTGGTACGGCTCTGCCGCTCTGCCGCTCTACCTGGAGGAGGCCAACAGGATATGGAAGGAACAACCCTGAATACAATATTGCAATGGGAGAACTGAAAACAAAACAGCATGACGGCAACGTGGAAGAGTTCATCCGCAGTTATGCCGACAGCGAACAAAAACAGGCCGACAGCTTCGCACTGCTGGAGCTGATGCGGGAGACCACCGGTCAGGAACCAAAGATATGGGGCGACACGATGATCGGCTTCGGGCAGTACCACTACAAGTCGGCACGCAGCCGTCAGGAGGGGGACTGGATGAGGGTGGGATTCTCACCCCGCAAGGCGGCCATCTCGCTCTATGTCTATTCCGCTACTCCGGAACAAGAACAGCTGCTTCCCATCCTGGGGAAGTATAAAATCGGGAAGGGCTGCATCTACGTGAAGCGTCTTGCTGATATTGACAGGGAGGTCCTAAAGAAAATCATCCTTTCTACCCTTACTTGGCTGGAGGAGACCTACGGCAAAGAATAAGATCTGACAACATGGAAAAGGGAAGGGCCTTCGCTTTTACCGAGATGGGACTAAAAACCACCAAGTAGTTAAAACATTGTTAAATTCAGAGTGTATCGCTTGCGATATAAATATTTTCCCTATATTTGTATCGCAAACGATATAATCACAAGCGAAATAAAGAAAAACGATGAAAGAAGCAAAATTTTACGGATTCAGTGCGAAAAGCCTGAAAGGGGAGGAACTCTCAATGGATGCCTACAAGGGGAAAACGGTACTGGTGGTCAACACCGCCAGCAAGTGTGGGCTGACGCCCCAGTACGAAGGTCTGGAGGCACTCTACAAGAAGTACAAGGACAAAGGTCTGGTAATACTTGGCTTCCCCTGCAACCAGTTCGGCAACCAGGAACCGGGCGATGAGCAGTCGATTTCTGAGGGATGCCTCATCAATTACGGTGTCACCTTCCCCATGTTTGCCAAGGTGGATGTGAACGGAGAAAATGCACACCCGATTTTCAAATACCTGAAAAAGGAACTGGGCGGTTTCTTCGGTGGCAAGATCAAGTGGAACTTCACCAAGTTCCTGGTCGACGGCAACGGTAAGCCTGTGAAGCGTTTTTCTCCTTTCACCAAACCGGAGGAGATTGACAAATACCTCGCGAAAAAGATGAATGATTGATCTTCCTGTCCTAAGTAGACAGGATCCAAACGATATCAATATGGAATATGAACAGCTGAAACTGAAGAATCAGATCTGTTTCCCGGTATACGCGGCATCGAGGCTCATCACACGCGGGTATCAGCCACACCTGGAGAAGCTGGGAATCACCTATCCCCAGTACCTGGTGATGATGGTGCTCTGGGAGGAGGATGGCATCACGGTGAACGATATCGCCGAGAAGTTGATCCTCAACACCAACACGGTGACACCGCTGCTCAAGCGGATGGAGGTGTTGGGGTTCGTAAGCCGCAGGCGCTCAACACAAGATGAGCGCAAGGTGCTGATCACCCTCACTCCGCAAGGGCAGAAGATGCAGGAGAAGGCTGCATCCATCCCCGAGCGACTGGTGGAGGAACTGCAGCAGGTAGGCATCACGGCGGATGAACTGTTGGGGTTGAAGCAAAGCCTCGACCGACTGGTGGAGCATCTGAAAGGGAGTGGTGATTTCACTGTTTGAACGGACTGAAAGAGGGGGCATTGGGGCATCATCAAAAAATAATTTGAACAATTTGGGTGTTGAGTTGTCTTTTTAGTAGAAGCAAACTGACTTGCAAATGCCTTCATGGGTGTTTGCTGATAAATTTTTATATAATGGTGCACACAATCATCTTTGATGAACAGAACAAACCTGACAAACAGGAAAAACAGGAGCTGGTCGACTTTCTGCATGACCAGCTGGAACAGTACGGAGACCCCAAAAACCAAATTGAGAGAGCCATCGACTACTCCCTGAAAGAGTTCGACTCCTTTGGTGGTTTCGTGATGTTGCTGAAGCAGCAGGAACAGATCAGGGCTGCGGTGGTGATCAACCGTACCGGTATGGATGGCTACATCCCTGAGAACATATTGGTATATATCGCTGTGGATCGCAACAGCCGCGGTGAAGGACTCGGCAGGAGGCTGATGACGCAAGCCATCGCTCATGCCCAGGGGGATATCGCCCTGCACGTGGAGGCGAATAATCCGGCAAAGATCCTTTACGAGAAACTGGGATTCACCAACCCTTATCTGGAGATGCGACTGAAAAAAGGAAACTGATGGCTGAGCTGATTATTGAAGCAGAGAAGATCAGGGAGAACATCCGGACCCTGAGCGACTACTTTGAAAAACAGGGGATCGACTGGAGCCTGATCACCAAGGTCTTTTCGGGAGACAAGGATTTTCTGGAGAATATCCTCACCGAGGAGGTGATCGACAAGATCAACTCGGTGGGCGACTCGAGGCTTACCAGCCTCAAGAACCTGCGGGCAGTGAACCCTGCCATGCGTACCATCTACATCAAACCACCGGCTGCCATCTATGCCGATGATGTGGTGCAGTATGCCGACATCTCGCTCAACAGCTCGTTCAGCACCATCAAGGCGCTGAACGAGGCCGCGGGCAAGACCGGTAAGATTCACCAGATCATCATCATGGTGGAGCTGGGCGAGATGCGCGAGGGGGTGAACCGCGACGATGTGATGTCGTTCTATGAGAAGGTGTTCAATCTGCCCAATATAGAGGTGATTGGACTGGGTTCCAATCTTGGGTGCATGTATGGTATTGAGCCTACATACGACAAGCTGCTACAGCTCTCCATCTACAAGGAGTTGATCTCAGTGAAATTCAACAAGAAGTTGAAGTATATCTCCGGTGGTTCCTCCATCACGCTACCGCTGATCGAAAAGGGTGCCATCCCGAAGGATATCAATCACTTCAGGGTGGGGGAGGCTGCTTTCTTCGGGGTGAGTCCCCTCTACAACGAGCAGTTCCTGAACCTGCACACCGACACTTTCGCCTTCGAGGCCAACATCATCGAGCTGGAGGAGAAGAAGATTGTGCCGGAGGGGGTGCTGAGCGATGCCAACATCGGCCATACCGCCGATTTCGATGATCACGACGCCAGCGAGACCACCGTGAAGGCGATCCTCGACGTGGGAATCCTCGATGTGGACAAGGATGACATCGAAGCACTCGACAAGGAGGTCCGTTTTGTGGGCATCACCTCCGATATGATGGTGGTCGACATCGGTAAGAACCGTAATGCTGAAGGTAAAAAGAAATACCACGTGGGTGATCGGATCCGTTTCCGAACCAACTACATGGCTGTGGCTCGCCTGCTCAACTCAAAGTTTATCGACAAACGATTCATCTGATCTGTTGCTTGCATTTGCTTCTTGGAGCGGTAGGCCAGTTCAATGTCACATAATTTGTTTAGCATATATTAAAAAACAGGGGAGACCCTGTTTTTTTTATTGTGAATAACCTATAATTGCAGTGTGCAACCGACTCAATGTGTCTATAGAAGAGTTTCTTATCAATAAATCGATATTCAATGAAGACAAAACTTTTTATTCTGCTCCTTGTCTCGGGTTGGATTGCATCTCCCGGAGTACAAGCCTGTACTACCTTTTTGATGAAAGATGCGAAGAACAATCTTTATTATGGGAGAAACTTCGATTTCCCTGTCGGTGAGGGTTTGATACAGATCAATGAGCGGAACATGGTGAAGCAGGCCATGGTGCTGCCGTCGGACAAACCCTTCAGCTGGGTTTCTCTCTATGGCAGCATCACATTCAACCAGGTGGGACGTGAGTTCCCTTATGGGGGGATGAATGAAGCAGGGCTGGTGGTGGAGCAGATGTGGCTCGACGGCACCCGATACCCGGAGGCGGATGAGCGGTTTGCACTGAATGAGCTGCAGTGGGTACAGTATCAGCTGGACAGGGCTGCCACCCTGCAGCAGGTGATCGACAGCGACACCCTGCTGAGAATCTCCGACAGACCCTTTGCCTATCTTCATTTCCTGGTCACCGACGCCCAGGGAAACAGCGCAGTCATCGAGTTCCTCGACGGCACGATGGTGGTGCATCGCGGCGAAGAGCTACCGGTAGCCGTACTGACGAACTCAACCTATGAAACCTCCCTTCGTTACAGGGCTGATCTGAAAAATGGGGAGGTACGGCACTACGAAGAAATGGAGCATAACTCCTCCGGCAGGTTTTCAAAAGCGGCTGACAGGCTTGACAAGTATGAGGGGCAAGCGGATCCGGTGGCCTACGCGTTTGCTACGCTCGATAGCGTGGCACAAGGTGAACATACCCGCTGGAGCATTGTGTATGATGTGAATAACAGGGTAATCAGCTACAAGACGGGAGCCAATCCCCTTGTACAAACAATCGCCATGGATGACTTCAATTTCTCCTGTGGTGACCGTCACCTGAGCCGTTCAATCGAGGCGACCGCTTCGGGCGTAGAAGGATTCCTGCCGCTCACGCCGGAGATCAACATGCATTCCTTCACGATAATGAAAGAGAAGCTTGCCTTCCTGAAAGATCTGCCGGAGGAGGAGATGAAGACAATCGCCAGCTGGTACCGCTCAGTACAATGCAACTGAGGGTGATTCTTTTATTGCTGTTTTTCCATCGCAGGATTCACTCTTTTTTGATATAGCTCTGGAGCGCTTTGACATAGCTCTCAAAGGCCTCAATCCCTTTTTTGGTGATCTTGCAAACCGTGCGGGAGCGTTTGGCGTGGATATATTTCCTCACATGGATATATCCGGCTTCCTGCAGCTTCTCGAGCTGTACGCTCAGGTTGCCGGCGGTGGCCCCTGTCTTCTCGCGGAGGAAGACGAAGTCGGCCTCCTCCACCGACAGGAGCAGGGACATCACCGCCAGTCGCAGTTGTGAGTGAAGCAGCGGATCCAGTTCTTTAAACATTGTTCTCTCTTTTCGCTTTGTGATTCAGATAATGACCGGGCACAATGTTCCCTGCCAGCATCACCACCGCCATCAACAGAGGGTAATAGTTCAATGGCATCACCCGGTAGAGCAGCAGGCAGATCACGCAGACCGCTACCGACAGATACATCCATCGCATCCGCAGTACAGCGATGGAGATATAGAGTGCAAAGGTATACAACAGTGTAATGATGGAATAGGTGTACCAACCTGCCTCGCCCTGTGCCAGGACCAGGAAAGCAATCAGACAAACCGTGAACCCGGACCAGATGTGCAGGGATATGGAACCGACATAGGTGGTCACCTCCCTCCTGCCATGGTCCCTGAATCCCATGATCATGCTGATGATGAAACCCATGACGGTGACTCCGATCCAGATGAGATCGCTCCTCACGACGTGAGACGGCGCGAAGTTGACGATGATGAAGTGAGCGATCGAGGCGGCACAGATAAGATAACCCCAGAGCAGGAAATGCTTTCCGGCTCCTTTTTTGATGTTTCCCTTCGCTGTGGCGATCATGCCGGTGATCAGCTGCAGGCTCTCTTGCTCGTTGAATTCTTTTTCCATATGGTTGGTGATGTTAGTGATTTTCTGAATCTGTAATCATCTGCAGGAAATGTTTCCCCCAGTAGGGAGCACTGTAACTCTTTTGCTCCCGGTTAAACAGCTCTTCCGCTTTTTTCATCTCCTCTTCCCTGTTGCGTGACGACTGCAGGAACGGGGGCAGATTCTGCTCGAAGAAAGCCAGCAGGATCACCGGGCGTGGATTGGCGGGATTGAGCCGCATTGCCTCCTCAAATTTGGTGACGGTGGGCTGATACAGCTCCTGTCCTAACGTTTGTGGATTTTGGCTAATGCGACACATGGTAAAGTAACCCCATAGGGTTGCCACCTCCGACCGGTCAGCCTCCTCCAGTCCCTCCAGCTGCTTCAGATATTTCTCTGCCGCTTCCAGGCGTTGGGTGTTCTGCTCCGACTTCATCTCCCAGTATACCAGCTCGGTGTTGAGGTATGCTGCATAATATACCGGTAACCACCGCTCGGGGTAGCTCGCGGCAATCCGTTCAAAACTGTTCTTGCATACCTGCAGGTCAGCTGCATCCTTCACCTGATCGAACTGATCGATCGCTGTTTCCATCGCCTTCTGACAGGCTTCTTCATTTTGTGCTTTGAGCTGCATCCCCAGCATGAGGATCAGCGATACAACCAGTAAAGATAATGTTTTCATAGGAATTAATTTTTTAAATGAATAATATATTGGAATCTCGCATTAAAAATGGGTTGCTTCGTAGGCGACGTTCTTCCCCAGCGTGAGGAAAAAACCGACATAGAAGTTTTGTGGTTGTTCCAGCAGGATTGGCTTTCTTTCATAGATCCCGGCATTGTTGGGCGTGCTGTTGTAGTGATAGCCATATATGTTCTTCCTGCCAAAGATATTGGAGGCAGAGAGGTAGATGATCAGCTTCTTGTGCGCCAGGATGGTCCAGCTCACATCAGTGGTGTGAAGTTGAGGAGTACAGCCGCTCATGAAGCCCTCCCCGTTGGGATCGTGGTAGGGACGACCACTGGCATAACGTTGCGTGATGCTGATCATGCTCCGCAGTCGGTCGAAATTGGTGTAGCGGACGCTGACGGAGGCGTTGTGTCGGGTGACATAATGCGGCTGCACCGGAACAGGGTAGTGCAGGTATCTGCGCCGGCTGTCGTTGAAGGTGTAGGCGACCATGTAGTCCCAATGTTTCAGGAACATCCGGTCGTTATAAAAAAGGTCGACACCGCGGCTGTAGCCCTCCCCTTCGGAGGTGTATCCCAGCTGCTGTTGCCGGAGGGGCAGTCGCTCGTAATCCTTGTGGTAAGCCTCAGCCCTGAAGATCTTCTCATCCTTCTGATAATAGATACCCAACAGGTATTGCAGGTTGCGTTCGTTGGAGAGCGCACCGTTACGGATCAGATAATCGTTGCCGGTCATCTGCTGATAGCGGCCAGCCACTCCAGAAAAGATGAAGTCGTTCAGCTTGTAACTCAATGCCAGACGGGGCAGCAGTGCAATATCGTCGTTGAGGGAGGTGTACTCCCCTCTCACAGATGTGTTGAGCAACAAGTTTTCCAGGAGGTTGAAGTCGCCTGAGAAGTAAATGCCGGAGATATGGTGGTTCAGACGTGGTGAAAGGGGGGGTGCGAGGATGGTATAGTCCATCTCATATTGTTTCAGGAAGCTCTCCGCGCCCGCATCCATCTTGAATAGTCGTGAAATTCTTTTACCCATTTTCACCTTCAGGTGCAGCTCCGATTCACTTTCGCTCAGCTTGTCGCCGGCGATCTCTGCCCCGGCGATTCGCCTCCTGTTCCAGCCGAAGGCCGCCCCGATGAACCAGTTCATTCCTGATTTGCTGCGGGTGCGGTAGGTGCTGTTGAGGTAGAGGTTGTTCTCATTGAAATCCATCTCCCGGCTTTCACCAAATGCGGGCCGCTCCAAACGGTTGAACGCGCTGCGGTCGAAGGTGAAGAAGGTTTTGAAATGGGTATGCTCACCAGGACTATAGCGAAACTGTTTCTGAAGGGCCAGTGAGTGGAAGGGCCTGTACCACTGCTTTGCCTGCTCCGGGTAGAAGAGGCGAACATAGCTATCCATATTGGTATAATCGCCGTTGAAAGAAAGCGATGCCTTCTCCCATGCCTTTGTGCCTCCCCCGCCCAGGGAGACATTCATCAGGCTCACTCCTGTTTTCGAATCCTTCGCCTCATCACGGGTGTAGAGAGGCAGGACACTGGAGAGACTCTGGGAATACTCAGACGTGAAGCCACCCATGGAAAAGTTCACTCCCGAGAAGAAGAATGGTGAGTAGCGTGAGCGCGCCTGCTGGTAGGGGAAGGTGGCACCGTATGGCGAGAGCACATGCATGTCGTCGATGTAGGTCTGCGACTCGGAGCTGTCGCCACCCCTTATCAGCAGCCGCCCGTCGGTGCCGGTTGCCTGTGCCCCAGGAAGCAAGGTGATTGCTTTGAATAGGTCTCCCTCCGAGCCGGCGGTGGTGGCCACATCGACCGCACTCTTCCGGTCGACAGTGCTGGTGCCCTTGAGGATAAAACTGCCGGCTTGCACCACTACCTCGTCAAGATTCAACGGAATCTCCCTGATGAGGATCTGCAGATCGTGCATCTCGTTAATTGGAGCTTGTAGACGAACCTCATGATAGCCGATCATCGAAACAATCAGGCAGCCCTCACCGGTCGCATGGCTGTTGAAACGAAAGAACCCTTCGTTATCGCTACTCGTGCCCTCGACACTGTTCTCCAACCAGATATTGGCATAGGCTACCGGACTGCCCTGTTCGTCGATCACTCTGCCTGATACCTCACGAGTCTGTGCGAATGCCTGCAACTGCCAGAATATTAACCCGATAAATAGTATCTGTTTTGTCTTCATCATTCATTTATTACATCGTTCATGATTCCAAAATTCACGCATTGATCGTCATATCTAAAGATTGACTCTGCAAATATAAACCAGTTTATAATATAAACCAAATTATTTTATAGATTTTATTTGATTTTTTTTCAGCTGATCTCTTTGTGGGTTGTTGAATAGTTTTATAACTTTGTTTATCAAGTAAATAGTTTGTAACCTTCAAAAAAGAAAAGTCATGAAGAGAAAATTGTTGTTTTTTGGTTTGGCGGCGATGCTGATGTCGGTATCATGTGTACAGCCCCAAAGTGAGGAGAGTCAGCCGGCAGAGGTGTCTGCTGAAAGCGTGGAAGCGGTTGAATTTCGTGATTTCGGCCCCGAGCCGTTGGTGATTGACATCGAGCAGTACACCCTGCAGAATGAGACCTTCCGTACTGCTGTATGGACCGGCAGCCTGATGCGGATGACGGTGATGACCCTGCAGCCGGGAGAGGATATCGGACTGGAATTACACACCACTATCGATCAGTTCCTGCGGGTAGAGCAGGGGAGTGGCATCATGATGATGGGTGACACGGAAGAGAACCTCGATTTCCAGGAGCGGGTGGAGGATGATTTTGCCATCTTCATCCCGGCGGGCAAGTGGCACAACCTGCTCAATGATTCCGATGAGCCGTTGAAACTATATTCAATTTACGCTCCCGTAGAGCATCCACATGGCACCGTGCACGAGACCCGTGAAGAGGGGATCGAGCATGACCACGATCACTAAACCCTCTTCTACAGGATCATTAGTGACTCCATGAAGTTGCGCAAGTCGAAGGTCACCTCCATCAGGCTCTTGCCACCGGTGAGCTCCCGGATCTCCCTGTCAGCCGACAACGGGTCGGTACGTCCGTTCCCCATCCGGTCCATCACCGAGTAGACCTTGTCCCAGTATTCCTTGTGTTTCTGCCAGGCATCGTGTGAGGCAGTGCCGCCCTGTGGCTTTCTGCTCTCCAGTAGAGGATTCATCTTGGTACGGTAGTCCTTGGCTGTGCCTCGTGCGATCTCCACATATTTCTCTACCCGCTGGAACTCAGCCTCCCCTCTCAGGTGGGTGGCTTTGAAGTAGGTCACGTCGGCTGTCTGGCCCGCCCACGCCTTGTTGGCATGGAGGATGCCGTTTCTCTGCAGCACACTGAGGTCGCGATAGGCATCGCCCAATTTCGCATGGGTGATGTTCTCCCACGAGTGGGTGGGGCTTTGACCCGTTTCGGCACGGTAGGCCCGATTCCACGCCTCCTGAGCTTCGGCATGCCATGCCACCACGGAGGTGGGTTCGCCGTTCTTCATCGGTGGGAGGGGTCTGCCGTCGGCTCCGGTTTTCACTTTGATGCCGGCGTCATAATCCATGTTGACTGTTTTGGTGCCCAGCAGATCCTCAGCCTCCACCGTCTCACCCCGGGCCTGCTTGTCGCGTGCCCGCTGCAGTTCTGCCGGATCGGGCCGGTTGCGGATGGGCTCAAGCTCCTCCCTGCTCCATCCGGCGGCAGCCATCTCATCCTGGAACCGATTCTCCACCTTCTGGTGTACGCGGTCCATGGAGTTGCTGTAACGCTTGATCATCTCCAGGTTGGCGGGATCCCTCTGCAGTCCCTTCATGATCATCTTGGCCTGTGGCGAACTGTGTATCCCGGCTGAACAGTCGTCCAGATCGGTGAGCATCTTCTTGATCTCCGACATGGGGGCACCTGCCCTGCGTGCCTGTTCCAGCTTTTCGAATGACTCCCGGTAGGAGGCAACCCTGTTACGGCCGTCCGACACCTGTTCCCTGTATACCGCCATCTCTTCAGTGGTAAGCGGGCGATTGAAATCGTCCATATCTTTTGCAGCAACTGTTTTTTTTCTGGCAGTGGTGGTCGCATCGCCTTGAGCCGCTTTGGGGGCGTTGGGTCCATCGAGGGTGGCCAGCTCACCGCGCGGGCGGGCTAGCGCTGTGGAGATTTTGCCGGCACCGAATGCGATGGCTTTATCCCGGATAAGTCCCTTTGCCGCCTCCCAGGCTGCTCCCTGTAACCCTTCGCTGATGCCGCCTCCCTGATTGACTGCCTCTTCAAATCCCTTGAACCCGTCTACCGCGATGCCTGTGGCCGTGTTGTAGGCTCCCGCCACGTTGAGGAAGGCGCCGCGGGGACCCCCTTCGATATAGCCGGTGACACCCTGGTAGACATTATTTACATACTGACCTCCAAAGAGGGAGAGCCCTGTCATAGAGTAATCGGCTGCCGTCTTCACCACCTCCGCCGTCTGCAGTCCCACATCAGCCCATTCAGCCTTGTTCAACTGCTTCCTGCCGGCGACTGTTTCCTCTTCCATTATGGTACGATAGTAACCGCGTGCCACCTCACTGGCCTCTGCCACGATCGATTGCACTTTTGTCTCATCCATGTCGCTCACCATCTCTCCCCGGTAGCGTGTGTTGATGATGTTACGCACCTGTTCCGCCTCTTTATCAGGCAGCTTGTCGGCCATGTCGTATGCCTTGCGGATGCTGCGGCTCATGTTTTCCAGCCGTCGCTGGTTGTCGGCGATGTGCTGGATGAAGCTGCTGCGGGCATACTCATCCCAGGGAGAGCGGTTGTGTACGATCTCGCCCGTCTCTATGGTGGCGATGCGGTCTCTCTCCGCCTGCAGGTCGGCCTGCGCTCCCAGGATATGTAACTGTAGCGCTTCGCGTCGCTGTGGATCCTTCTCACGTGCAAGCTCTTCACGATCCTTCACCAAGTTCTTATTAATCACAGCCATATTGATGCGGTGGAACTGAATCGTCTCCTCATCCAGTTTTTTTCGCTCGACTGCTGACTTGTCTTCTTCGGGGTGAAGCGGGTTGGCACCCTCCAGGTCGGCAGTTTTTTCCTCCTGTGTGGCCCTGGTGGATACCGGTGCCGGGGCAGCTCCCTCCATCTCCGCGTGGAAAGCCAGCAGCATCTCTGCCGGGAGGAAGAGTGATTTGGGATCATGGTCATACTCCTCCCACCGTTCATCCTCACTCCAGGTGACGGCTATTCTGAAGAATGCCTCTGCCAGCCGGTTCTTTTGCTGTTCCCTGTTGAGTTGTTGCAGCCACATCTTCCAGTTTGTTTTCGACTCTTTCTCTATCAGTTCATCGTAACGTTGCTCGGATATCTCTTCAAAAAGCGAGATCTCCGGGTAGTCGAGCTTGCGGTAACGGGTGAGGATCCTGCCATTGCCGCCTTCACGCTTGATGTTGTCGGAGTTGACCAACTCCCTGCGGATGAAGGAGGCGGCAGGGCCGGTTGAGACATTGGCTTCACCCACGTTTTGCCAATTGCCCTCTACTTCAGCCTGTATGTTGCAGTTGATGCAGAGCGTGAGGGAGTAGAGAAGTGAGTCGACCTGGTAGACGTAGATATAGTCGGGTGTGTAGACATCACCCAGCCCCGCATCTTTCATGGAGGCGTCGTAGCGCATTCCCACCCAGCATCCTTCGGTTGAATGTTGCTGCAGCAGAGACTGAAGGTAATCCTTTTCCTTCCTGTAGCGCACCTGTCTCTCGGCCATCAGCGCAAGACCATCGGGCGGGTCACCCAGTGCGATCAACTCGTTGACAACCTGCATCAACCGTTTTTGTCGCGATACCAACAATGTTCTGTAGCGGGAGGCCAGGTCACGATATGCCAATACCCCCTGTGGGTCGTCGAATTCTGCCGCATAGCCGGCATTCATCACCGCCTCCTCCAGCAGCTGTCCGGTTTGGGTGACCGCACTGCGGTATACCAGGAACTCACCCAGCAGGGGATTGAACTTGTTCAGGTAATCGACCGCCTCGCTGAATGGCGTCTGCCGCAGTGGTGCCCAGCTTTTGAGGAAGGACTCCTCCTCGGTGTCGCTCAACGGGCCGTAGACCAGCCGCATCCCCTCCATCGCCGCCGACACGGCACCGTCCCACTGTGCCTGTGTGATCTCGCGGATATCGAGGAACGGAATCGGCTTGGCCGGGGGGATTGTCTCACCTTCCACCTCCAGCTCTGCCATGGCATCACTGCCTGTATCAGTAGCTCTTCTACTGCCGGTTCTCCCGGCATGCAATAGCTTTGATTTATCCTTATCCTTGCCGGCAATCCACAGGCCGGCGAGGAATTCGATGGCCTCCTCCCGCAACTCCTTTTTTTTGTCGATCTTGTCAAAGACATAGACCTGGTACATCTTTTTATCCACTACCGGGGTGAGGATGAAGCCACGGTGGTCGAAGGCGGGTGCCACATAGGAGAGCAACCAGCAGTTCTCCTGTCCCAGGGTGTAGTACCTGCTGGGCTGCTCCACGTGGTCCACGTAATCCTTCTTGTCTTTCTGGATCTCAGTAAGCGATTCGTGATAGGCCTTAAGGAAGAATTTCCCGGGTACCAGTGTCGATTTAAGTCGGATGCGCACCACATACTCACGCCTTCCGCCCGGCTCGTAAGTGAAAGTGAGAAAATCCTTGTTGGTGCCCTCCTCGCTGAAAGCCCAGTCAGGGGGTAAATGGTATTCAAATTTGTCGTAGGTGTAAGTCTTGATGGCGGTGGACTCGTTATTCTGCGCATGGAGAGAGAGAATGCCAGCGGCAATAAGAACGAGTACCAGCAAAAGGTGAATCTTCTTCATGGTGTGTACAGTTATGGTGTGACTGTTGAAGGCCCCATCTTGATAGGTTTTGCTGCAATAATAATAAAAAAAACAGAAGTAGAAAAGCTTTTAACTTTTAAACTTCTGTTTTTCAGATAGGGAGTAAACTCTACCCGTATCTGATTGTCCCCTCACTGTTGAAATTGCAAAGCGGGGAAAGAACTATTTGATAATTTCCTGTTTACTTCTCCGACAGGTACTCGGCGATCCCCTCCTGGGTGGCAGTGAGTGCCTTGTCGCCCTTGTGCCAGTCGGCCGGGCATACCTCGCCATACTCTTCGGTGAACTGTAGCGCGTCGATCACGCGGAGGATCTCATCCACGCTTCTGCCCAATGGCATGTCGTTAACCACCTGGTGGCGCACGATGCCTCCCTTGTCGATCAGAAAGAGTCCGCGGTATGCTTCGGGTGATCCCTTGAACTCAGGATTGCCGTTCTCATCTGAGACAAACTTACCCGCAAGCACATCGTAGGCCATTGAGATGGTCAGTGTGTGGTCGGCTACGATGGGATAGGTGACGCCCTGGATGCCGCCATCGTTCTTCGATGTGTTGAGCCACTTCCAGTGTGAGACGGCTGAGTCGGTGGAGGCTGCTACCACCACCGTGTCACGCTCATCGAACTCTTTCAGCTTCTGTTGGAAGGCGATCAGTTCGGTGGGGCAGACAAAGGTGAAGTCGGCCGGATAGAAGAAGAACACCACATAATTCTTATTGATATAATCCTCGAGGGAGAAGTTTTCTACAATTTCAGAACCATTGATCACGGCCTGAGCCCGGAATGCCGGAGCTTTTTTTCCTACTAATACTGACATATCTTTAATCTGTTAAACATTTTGTAAACGGTGCAAAGATATGGCTTTTGAATGTCAGAAAGAAGAGAAGGAGGAATGTATGGATGATTGAAATTTTTTATATGTGCAGCCTTCTCATTTGATGCGGCACAATTGGCCAAATAGTGGAAAATTAACATGCACTTCGGATAAAGTTCGTAAAAAATAAGTACTTTTGCATGCAATAAAAAACTAAAGGGTTACACTTATGTCATTTATTGCAGACAAAATCGCCTTCGAAGGTCTCACGTTTGATGATCTTCTTCTGGTTCCCGCCTACTCCCAGGTATTGCCCCGTAATGTGGATCTTACCACTCGTTTCTCACGTAACATCACGCTCAACATCCCAATGGTATCAGCTGCCATGGACACCGTCACCGAGATCACGATGGCCATCGCCATTGCCCGTGAGGGAGGCATCGGCGTGATTCACAAGAACATGAGCATTGAAGAACAGGCACGTCAGGTACGTGCCGTGAAGCGAGCCGAGAACGGGATGATTCTCAATCCCATCAGCATCACACCCGACAAGTCGGTGTCGGAGGCACTGGCCATGATGGCAGAGTATAAAATCGGGGGTATTCCGGTGGTGACCGATGGCAACAGGCTGGTCGGGATCGTGACCAACCGGGACCTGCGCTTTGAGAAATCGATGAACAAGCGGATCGAAGAGGTGATGACCAAGGATAACCTGGTTACCACCCGACAATCGGCCAACCTGGAGGATGCAGCCGAGATCTTGCAGCAGTACAAGATTGAGAAGCTCCCTGTGGTGGACGGTGACAACAGGCTGGTGGGACTGATCACCTACAAGGATATCACCAAGGCGAAGGACAAGCCGTTCGCCTGCAAGGATGAACAGGGGCGTCTGCGCGTCGCCGCAGGTATCGGGGTCACTACTGACTCGGTGGAGAGGGCCACAGCCCTGGTGGATGCAGGCGTGGATGCCATCGTGATCGATACGGCCCATGGTCATACAAAAGGGGTGGCCGAGATGCTGAAGCTGATCAAGAAAACTTTCCCGCAGATCGACGTGGTGGTGGGCAACATCGCCACGGCTGATGCTGCCCGTTTCCTGGTGGATGCGGGGGCGGATGCGGTGAAGGTGGGCATCGGACCCGGATCGATCTGTACCACCCGTGTCATTGCCGGTGTGGGGGTACCACAGATCACCGCCATCTACGAGGTGGCGAAGGCGCTGGAAGGCACTGGTGTGCCGCTGATTGCCGACGGTGGTCTGCGCTACTCGGGTGATATCGTCAAGGCGTTGGCCGCAGGCGGATCGTCGGTGATGATGGGGTCACTGTTGGCCGGCACCGAGGAGTCGCCGGGTGAGACCATCATCTTCAACGGACGTAAGTTCAAGTCGTACCGAGGCATGGGATCGCTCTCGGCAATGCAGCAGGGATCGAAGGATCGCTACTTCCAGGATGTGGAGGATGACATCAAGAAACTGGTGCCGGAAGGAATAGAGGCGCGTGTGCCATTCAAGGGAACCCTCCAGGAGGTGGTTTTCCAGATGGTGGGCGGACTACGCGCAGGAATGGGTTATTGTGGTGCGGAGAATATTGATCAGCTGCACCAGTCAAAGTTCACACGCATCACCTCTGCCGGATATACGGAGAGCCATCCCCACGGTGTGATGATCACCCGTGAGGCTCCCAACTACAGCAAGGGCAACGATTGATGCTGCATAACCCGTCGCAATAAAGAGATTATTTAGCAGGAGGGGCCGTTATTCGGTCCCTTTTTTCATGGGGACAAAGATGTAATCCCCATGTGTTGAGGTGCGGTAACGGGTCTCACTCACACGTTCCACTACTGTCATCTGCTGACGATTTCTTCCGCCCAGGGGTAGCACCATGCGTCCTCCGACGCGGAGCTGCTCCTTCAGCTTCGGCGGAACCACCTCCGGTGCCGCAGTGATCAGGATCTTGTCGAATGGAGCCTCCTCCGGCAGTCCCTCGTAGCCATCGCCGTGATACAATTTCGGGAAGTACCCCAGCCTGCTGAGAGTCTCCTTTGCTGTTTGATACAACTCCCGGTACCTTTCAATGCTATGTACCTCCACTCCCATCTCACAGAGCACCGCCGCCTGGTAACCACTCCCGGTGCCGATTTCCAGTACCTTGTCGCCCGGCTCCAGATGCAACAGCTCGGTCTGACGAGCAACGGTGTAGGGTTGTGAGATGGTCTGTCCCGACTCGATGGGCAGCGGCCGGTCGAGATAGGCCATATCGGCCAGGGCTGCATCCACAAACGCTTCACGTGGTGTTCTGGCAATGGCGGCCAACACCGCTTTGTCCCTGATCCCCTTGTTCCTCAGTTCGCGGGCGAGCTCCTCGGCATTTTCAAGATTGTATGAGGGTGATTGGGTCATGCGGCTATCCGTTTTTTCAGGTTGTTTTTTCTCCTCTTGTGCCCTGCTGGGCGCAGGAAGGCTGCAGATGAGAACCAGCATCCACAGCATCGCTCTTCTACTTCTCATTGTTCAGTTTCGTTGGTTTGTTGTCACAAACATAACCAATAAAAGAGAGATTTCACATCTATAAACAGTTAAAAATCAATTTGGATGCTTGTTAGAGAGCGCTGGCTATTGATAACAGGAAGCCTGCATACATTGATTTCGACCATTGATTCAAAAGGCAAATAGAATGATATTGGAATAAAAAATTGTATATTTCGCCCAATTTTACACTAAGGAGAGAGGGTATGCGAAAAGTTACTTTTGTAATTTCCTTATGGATCTTTTCAACATTACATTTTATGGCCCAGAACAACGATCTGCAGCAGATGATTGAGGCGATACAGGAGAGGTATGCACCCGACAGGCGGGTGGAACTGTTTCAGGTTGAAGCGCTGCAACAAAAAGATACCCTGGTGCTGCAAGGTGAGACCACCAGCAGACAAGCGTATGAGGATATTCTTTCTTATACAAACAAAAACGCGCTAGCGGTAAAAGATCACATTCGACTACTTCCGGACGAGGAGCTGGGTGAGGAGATTTGGGGTGTGATCTATAACTCCATGGGAACACTTCGTGCTGAACCCCGATATGGTGCAGAGCTTGTCTCGCAGGCGTTGCTCGGCATGCCGGTGAAGATTCTGGAAGAGAAAGGTGGCTGGCGCAGGGTACAGACGCCCGATAGGTATATCGGCTGGATCAACGGGTCGGTGACGCCACTGT
>Ga0334901_1001931_pt1 | contig 19209 bp, 16 predicted proteins | sample GraSluR3_MG_3_FD_207216 | JGI IMG/M metagenome (GOLD analysis project Ga0334901, IMG submission 207216) | Sludge microbial communities from methane-producing bioreactor in Wageningen University, Netherlands - Granular Sludge_15_08-R3 | ecosystem: Engineered > Bioreactor > Anaerobic >... | reverse complement strand
TCCAATGCGATTTAATCATGGAAACAAACTTTTTGTATGGTTCTATTTTTTGATCCATTGCCATATCACACCAAAACCATAAATATCCTTTAGCTTCTTGTGGGTCGGCAATTGTAAAGACATCCATAAATAGTTCCCTTAGTCTATAAGCTTCTCCCAACTTGGGATACATCATAAGCACATAATCAAGTTCACTTTTGTTTTGTGAAGACAGGTTATCGTATTTCTTTAGTACTGTATATTTATGTCCTTTGAGAAGATCATTCCCTTTACGTTCCGCTATACGTACTTCGTCCAATGTTTTGTTTAATGATTGCACTAAGTGGAACTTATCAAAAACTAATTGGGCATCAGGAAGATTCTCCTTCACTCCGGAGATGAAAGCCGGAGACATATCCATGCTGACGATTTCAATTTTTTCTTTACTTCCACCTTTGGACTCTAGTGCTTTAGTGAAATCTTCGACAGTACTTGCATCTTTACCTTCACAGACATGAATGACCCTGCGCTGATCTAAATCTGCGAAGATGGTAACATAATTATGTCCTTTTTTCCGAGAGGTTTCATCCATACCTATTTGGGTGACTGTGTCTAATTTATCTTTAGATAGCGCACGTTTAATCCAATAATTGAAAACTCTCCAAATGCGGGGAGCGGTAGCTTTGACGCATTCGGAAACCTTGGATACAGGCATCTCACTTTCTATCAAAAGCATGGCATAAGCTTCAAAAAGAAGTGTAAATCCACTGTTTGCACGAGCCCAGGGTACCTGTACCTGATGGATGGTTCCATCTCCTGATTTTATCCTGGGAACACGGGCGTGAAGGTAACAACGGTGTTGAAAAAAGTTTAGATGCTGCCATACCCTATCTACTGTATCATAGGCTGTAGTAGACAAGCCTGATGAATCTGAAAACTTATAACCTCTCTCAAAATTTAAATGCAAATGCAATTCTTTGCCTTTCTCTGATGTAGAATCCAAGAACTCGACACGTTCAACATACCATGGTGAACTTAACCCTAAAGCTATCCTAAATATATCTGTACTATTCATCCGGCAAAGTTAATAAGATTTCCAATTACCCACATCAAACGTTATAGAGCCCTTTTCTTTCTATCCTGTGTTGCTTTCATTGCTCTTCTCTTTTAAAGTTCATGGTTCAGCATTAGCTCCAATTCTTTCAGATGTTTGGTTAACTTCTTCACTTCAAACCGGTCGGCATAATCCACGATCCTGTTGCCGGTGTCGATCAGTTTTTTGTTGTCATATTGGCGGCCTGCCTCCATCAGCTTCCTGCCAAAATCATCCATCTCGTCCATCAGCTGTGTGCTCATCACCCGGTGGTAGAGGGGAAGCAGCACTTCCCTGGCATGTTGCTTCAATTTATCCGACCACTCCTGCTCTGCTACCGTCAACGCTTCACTCTTCTCATCTGCCGATTTCGGGGTCTGTTGGGTGTTCTTCAGATATTTGATCAAAATCTCAAAAAGCTGCTCGTAAGAGATCGGTTTCAGGATGTTCTCATCGAACAGTTGATGCGAATCGCTCTCGCCATTTCCTATCCTTATGGTTGCCGACATCCCGATGCAAATGATGTGTGCCGTTGAGGGGTTTTCTTTCAATATTTTACTGGCCTTCTTGCCATTCATCACCGGCATGCGTTTGTCCATCAGGATCAGATCGGGCATCTCCTTTGTGGCTGTCTCAACAGCCTGCAGGCCATTAGTGGCCTCAAGAAGGCGGGCTCCGGTATGTTCCAGTGCATCCAGCAACATCTTCCTGTTGTCCTCAATGTCATCCACAACCAGGAAGGTGCTCCCTTCAAAACGGGTCTCCATATAATCATGGAGACTCTTTTCAATCTTTACCGGGATGAAATCTGTTTTTTCGATATCCCTGAGAATGAGGGTAAATTGGGAGCCTTCGTTCAGCTTGCTCTGCACGGTGATCTCCCCATTCATGGCTTCAGCCATCCTCTGGCTGATGGTAAGTCCCAGCCCTGTTCCGCCATAATACTTATGACCCTGTCCCTCCTGTTGTACAAAAGGTTCAAAGATCGCCTCCAGCTGCTCTTCCGATATGCCTGTTCCTGTATCCGTGACGCAAATCTCCAGATCCACCAGGTTTCCCTCTTTCTGTTCGTGTCTGATATCAAGAGTCACACCGCCTTCAGCAGTGAACTTGATGGCATTCCCCACCAGGTTGAAGAGGATCTGGCGCAAGCGTGTCTCATCCATCTGCAGTGGGAGAGTTGAGTCGATATCAGACGAAATGGTCAGGGACAGATTCTTCTCTGTGATAGTGGTCTCGAACATGGCGCAAACATCACCAACCACCTGCATCAGATTGATCGCTTCCCGTTCAATCACGATCTTTCCCGCTTCCACCTTCGAGAGGTCCAGGATGTCGTTGATGATTCTCAGCAGGTTTCGTCCGCTGTTGCGAATGGAGGTGATCTGCGAGCGCTTTTTGTCATCTGCTATTGCATTGTATAACAGCTCTGAGAATCCGATGATGGAATTGAGCGGGGTGCGAATCTCGTGGCTCATGTTGGCCAGGAAGATGCTTTTCGCCTTGTTGGCCTCTTCCGCCTTGTGCACCGCCTCCTCCAGTTGTAACTGTATCTGCTTTTCGGCGGTGATATCGATAAGAGTTCCTAGGTAGTGATTGGCTTTTCCATCTACCACTACTGCTTTGATATAATATTTCACCCATTTAAGATTCCCCTTGTCAGTATAATGTCTTAAGACGTAGTTGAGGATGTTATCTCCCTTTTTTAATGAGTAGGTCCTGTTTGCAAATTGTTCCCTATCCTCGGGGACAATGCTGTCCGTGAATTCCTTAAAATTATAGGGACCTTTGTCCGGAGAGCGATCGAAAATTATATAGGTCTCTTCTGACCAGTTCACCTCGTCATTCGTTGTGTTGAATTCCCAGACACCCATCTGAGAAATTTTCTGGCTTAACATCAGCTTGTCCTGGTTGCTCTGCAGTTCACGGGTACGTTCTGCGATCCTGCGTTCAAGGCTGCTATTCAGCTCCAGGATCTTCTGTTCACTCATTTTCTTATCGGTGATATCCTGCATAATTGCCAGATAACCGATAATCTGGCCTTCTTTTTCATACAGGGGGGTAATTGAAATTGATTCCCAGTAATTCTTTCCGTCTTTATTTCTGTTGATCAGCTCACCTTCCCATATATTACCCGATTCAATAGATTTCCACATTTTGGTGTACAACTGCTTCGAATTCTCACCTGATTTCAGGATTCGCATGTTTTGACCCAGCACTTCGTCATTTGAATAACCTGTAATTGTTTCAAATGCTCTACTGGCATAGCTTATTGTTCCTTTTGTATCGGTGATGACAATGGCAATGGGACTCTTGTCAATCGCTTTGTTCAGTTTGAGGATCTCCCTTTCATTCTCTTTGCTTTTAGTGATGTCTCTCACAAAACGGATAGCCTTATTATTCATGAATGGGACAACCCGGACCTCAAAGGTGGAGTAGATCCCTTTGTAATCGGCGGAGAACTCGTGAGACACCGGCTCTCTTTTATTGAGGCACTTTCTCAGGTAGCTAAGGTTTAACTCGGCAATCTCCTTTGGGAATATGTCGCTTATCTTTTTCCCTAAAAATGATTCTTTAGGTGCCATATACCCATCGGGGTTGGTTGTATATGCCTCCAGGAAGGTGCCCTCTGCATCATGGATAAAAAGCTTGTCGGGGAGGGAATGCAAGATGGCATTTAGCTTTTCGTTCTGCATCATGATCTTCTCTTCCTGGATTTTCTTCTCATGTATATCGATGATTTCGAGCAGGATGCACTCCTCTCCATAGTACTCAATCAGCTCTCCCCACATCAATGCATGTCGTTTTTCACCGGACTTCAGGCATAAAACGGCCTCCATATCATAGACTCTGGAATGCGATTGGATCTTTTCAATAAATTCCCGGCGATCATCTGTGTTTGCCCAGATTCCCATCGTAAGAGTGGTGTTTCCGATCAGTTCCTCATGTGTATATCCAAGAAATTTAGTCACGGAGGGATTAGTAAGAATAATTTCTCCATCTTTCAACCTGATGATCGCGATGGGGATGGGGCTGTCATGGAAGATTGTGGCGAATCGTTTCTCACTTTCAATCAGCCTTTTTTCTGTCTTCTTCCGTGCCGTTATGTCGTTAAAAGCTACTATAACACCGTGATCATCAAGTGTGAACGGTGCTGCAGTTACATTGACCCATGTGATGTTGTGATCCGGTTTAAGGACACCCATCTCCACATTCTCCACCTTCTTGCCTGAGTTGAAGGCTCTGACACTGGCATACTCCTCTGTCGGCATGAGGGTTCCGTTGGCACGAAAGATTTGCCAGTTTCGGTCATTAATTGTCCTATTCTTATGTTCATCTCCCGATATTCCCAGCAACTCTTCCGCGACAGAATTGGTTTCGATGACTCTCCCGTGGCTGTCTGAAATCGATATCCCTATCGGGAGATTGTCGAATAGTGTCTTATATTTTGTAAAAGCCACCCGGACCTCTTCTTCGTTCTGTTTCCTTGCTGTGATATCTTCGGTAGTAATGATGATGCCACCTACTTCTTTTTCAGCGTTGAACCAGGGTCTCACTTCCCATCTTAAATGTTGCAATGAACCGTCTTCTCTTATAAACTTGTCCTCATCGTTCCTGATGCATTCTCCATTCAACCCCCTCTGGTGGATCATCTTCCACTCCTCAGAAATTTCAGGGAAGATCTCATAGTGTACAGCACCGATGATCTCGTTTGCTGAAATATTGTAATCCTGCAACCACCTCCTGCTTGCTGAAATATATCTCATCTCCCGGTCAAACATGGCAAGTGCGGCCGGGGCGTGTTGTATGAACAGACTTAGTTTCTCTTCACTCTCCATTAGTTTTGTCTCTGCTCTCTTTCTGGCAGTGATGTCATGTGGCATGGAGAGGATGGCTCTTTTGCTCTCGTAAGTGAAGAAGTGGGATGTCACTTCCACATCGATGATCTCGCCGTTTTTTTTATAATGCCGCCTTATTCCTGCATTGTGAAGGAGAGGTTGTCCCGGTTTTTTAAATACTTCGAGGATCTCCGGCAGGTCCTCTTCATGGATGATTGCTTTGACGGTCAAGTTGAGGAACTCCTCGTTACTGTAACCATAGTGGGAAAGCGCTGCATTGTTCACTTCCATGAAACGGAGGGTTTCCAGGTCGATAATCCACATGGGCTGAGGGTTGTCAAGGAACAGCTTCCGGTAGTTCTCTTCTTTTTCCTGGAGCAACAGATAATTTGTTTCCTGAGTAGTGATGTCACTTACTGAGATCAGTGAGTAGGTTTCCTTGCTATTGGCCTGTTTGATAGGACCTCCGCTAATCTGGATAAACAGGGATATTTTGTTGTTCGCCTTAAAGATGACTTTAAATTTTTCCTGAAACACTTTTATCCCTTGCATGATCCTGACAAAAGGCCATTGTGAGGGTGGGAGGTATTGCCCGTTCATGTCGTACACATCAAATCTGTTTCCCATCTCTTCAAAGGTCCATTCCACGATGTCTCCCACAAGATGTTTGAATATCTCTTCAAAGCCATGATTGGTATATAACACTGTCCCATCCCGGTCTACAACCAGGATGGCATCATTCAGATTGTCGAGGGTGGCCAGAAGAAATTCCAGCTGGGTTTTGGATTTAGTGTCCATAATCGTGTATTGATATGATGATTTGTGAAGAGTTCTTATTTACACAGAATTATTCTGAAACTGTTCTTTTACAATGAATCCCATAAATATAGTACAAATTAACTAATTCGCTAACTTATAAAGAGAATATTTACTCATTGGAAGGTTAATTGTAAAGCTTTTTTGAAGAGAAGTCCGTATGAAATGATCAGGTCAATACACCTGTTGCCCGCTATTTTGGCTGATTCCTGAGGGGTTTTAGGTCTCTATATCCACTTGATTCTTGTTTACTTTAAGAGGATACTTATTACAGGACTGTATCGTCCTGTTTTTAATTTACAATTACTGTAAACCTATTTGGGTCTTCATCAATTTAGTTGAAAACTTCCATCTCAACTTCTGTACCTAATCATTTGCATACAGGACTTGTCATGATTGCTGAAAGATTATAATCAAGGTTCAATTAAGTGTCTAAAAACCTACAAAAAAGGTATCACAATATTAGGATATTCGACTGATTTTCAGTAACTTTATATCGCTAAACGTAAAGTAAAAATCATGTCAGAATATCCTAACGGTAATAAAATTACAACAAAAAAATCAAAACCCAAGTCGTTCCCCAATCTAAATTATCATGAGAACTCAGATATTGCCAATTTATACATCTCATCGGGATTGTACGTAGAATGCGTTGATCATTTTGAAAACACGCTACATCTTTATTGTAAATCTTCAGATTCTTCGGGTGTTTGTCCATATTGTGGCTATAAAAGCAAGCAGGTCCATAGTCGTTATCAAAGGGATGTTCATGATCTTTCAATTTTGGGCAAGGCGGTTCTGTTGACTTTGGAAATGAGAAAGTTCTTTTGTAAAAATGTCAGTTGTTCTAAAAAAACCTTTGCCGAGCAACCCGGTGATGAGATATTTCGTTATCGTCGCCGTACCCGCAGATGCGAAACAGCCGTGATGCGCCAGGGGTTATCAGTTTCTTCCGGGATGGCCAGGAAACTTTTATACTTTAGTGGCATTGTGTTGAGCCGTTCAACAATCTTGAGAGACCTGCACCGTTTACGTCCCTCTTCCTGTCAGGATGTGGAAGAGATAGGCATTGATGACTGGGCTTGGCGTAAAGGGTTATCGTATGGAACCATTGTAATTGATTTACGCCGCAAGCAGCCGATAGATCTATTGGGCAACAGGGCAGAAGACAGCTTTCGCTCATGGATGGAGAATCATGAGCGGGTTACTCTGGTCAGTCGTGATCGTTCCTCTGCATACAGTTCCGCCATTGGCTCGATCGACCGTCCCATAATGGAGATTGCCGACAAGTTCCATCTTGTCAAAAATATCTCGGAACGCTTTACTAGACTCATTGGGGAGCATTATTCGGACTATCGTAATGCGGTTAGGGAAAGCAAGATCGCGCAGGAGAAATTACGATATGATCAACTTGAGAACCTGGTGTCATCCCAAAACTCGAAAAGGACGGATTCACGCATGATCAAGTTCATAGAGGTAAAAAAAATGCAGTTAAAAGGATGTAAACCATTTGAAATAGCAAAAGAATTGGGAATAGCCAGACAAACAGTCTCAAAGTTCTGCAAAATGGAGATATTACCGGAGCGTAACAGAAAGCACAGGAATAACTATCATTTATTTAGCGAATATGTGGAGAATGAGTCCACTAACGGTAAATCCCTTAATGAAATCTATCACGAAATATGCCGGATGGGCTTTAAAGGCAGTAAAACTCCATTTTACGAACACTACAAGTATCTGGGTGACGGTCATAAAGATTACAATCCTGCAGAATATAAGCCAATAATCAAGGAAGTGAGAACAAGCTCCCGACTAGTCCCCATAAAGAAGTTATCATACATGGTAACAGGTTCTATTTTCAACAGGAAGAGAACCCCGGAAGAGGAACAGCTTATTGATTTGCTCTCGAGATTCACCTGGTTTAAGCAAATGTATGAAGCCTCCACAGCTTTTTATAATCTGATAACGGGTAATGATCCGGATGCCTTGATCCGGTGGATGAAGAAGTACTGGAAGACAAAAGTAAATACGCTTAAAACTTTTATCACTGGAATCAGGATGGATTATAACGCTGTTAAAAACACGATTAAATATAATGTGACAAATGGTATTACGGAAGGATTCGTAAACAAGCTGAAAGTTGTCAAAAGGGTTATGTACGGAAGAGCAGGTTTGGAATTACTGAAGAGGAAAATGATTATGGAGAAGATACTATTCAACTAAATCGAATAAGAACCACCTATTTCAGGACGAGACACTGTGAAGGAGGGGAGCTGAACGCTGCATAGTACTGTTGTTTGCAGATTACTTGTATTGTTGGTACCCCTGAAGATCATCCACCATTCGGTTGCCTAGGAGGGATTCACAATGCAAATGTCAAACTTCACTTATTCATTTTATGTCTTGTGTACGCGATTCTGATGAATCCCGTTAGTGCGATGAAAGTGACACCAATAATCGTGCGGTATTCAACAAACGGATGATCCGGATGCTGATTTGTCAATGCGATAATCAGTATAATAAGAGCGGCAATCCAAACCAGCGCCAGGAGAATGAGAATACTCTTTTTCATTTCTTATTAGTAACTCAAAATTCAAAAACGATGGGTAATTCAAAGCAATTAAGGGGTGTCCAATTATGAACTGATCTTTAGTGAAATCTTGCTACCTTACCAGACCAGGCATTAAATTCATTTTTTATGGGTGTATACTATTCTTCAATCTTTCTATAAATATAACACCCCGCTTCTGATGGATGGTCTTGCACCAAATCAGAGCTGTTCTCCTTTCTAAGTAAGTTGATGATCAATATATCTCCTGCGGCGGCTATCGTAAAGAACATTCCAAAAAGGAGAAGACCTGGATTCCCAATCATAATTGCAACAATAGAAGGAACAATGCCCAGCAAAATTGCGGGTGCAATGGCTCCAATAATATATTGCCTTACGTTTAAAAGTTCCTTACAGTGACAAAATGGGGTTAACATGGTCCACAACACACTGAATAACAAATCATTGAATCCGGATGTAGTGATTGAAACATTCGCCTCTAATCCCGGGGCTGTGTCATCTTAATCACCTCACTGCCGGCCAGTAGGAAAGCACCGGTGCCGTACACCTCCCAGCTATCCTCATTGAAGTTCTTACGGGGATCGGCGCCGATGGGTTGCACCCATCCCACGCGACCCTCTTCGTTCACGCAGTTGTTCAGGGCTACCCAGCAACTCTCGATTGCCGGTGTGTAGGCGGCGCGGTCAAGCAGGCCGTTGTTCACTCCCCATGCCAGGGCATAGCAGAAGAACCCTGAGCCGCTCACCTCCCCGCCGGGGTAGGAGTCGGGGTCGAGCAGGCTGGCCCTCCAGAGGCCGTCGTCCTGCTGGAGTGAGAGGATGCGTTCAGCCATCTCTTTGAAAAGCTGTTGGTAGAAGGGACGCTCCGGATAATCGGCCGGCAGCTCCTTCAGGATCCGCACCAGGCCTCCCATGACCCAGCCGTTGCCACGCGACCAGAAGATCCGTTCCCCGTTGGCTTCGTACCGGTCGTTTTCATCCCCCTTGATCACGTAATTCAGGTCGCGGGCGAAAAGCTTCTCTTCCCGGTTGTAGAGCAGGTCGTAGCACTCTCTGAAATAACGATCGTTATAGGCGTAATATTGCGGATCGTTAAGGGTCTTTCCCAGTTTCACTAGCACCGGCGGAGCCATGAAGAGGGCGTCGCACCACCACCACTTGATCACCTCGATGCCCCGGTGGGGGTAGGGGTTAGTGAACAGGATACGGAGTGTGTCGATGGTGGGCTGAATCATCTCCTGCCGCTGCTCAATCCGGTAGAGATCGATGTAGGTCTGGCTGATCGCAATGTCATCGGCATGATACCAGCGCTTGTGAGGACGCCATTGTGTGGAGTCATTTCCCATCGCCATCATCGCGTCGTAGATCATAGGCGATTGTGTGGTCTCCCAGGCGGCGAACAGTCCGGCATAAAAAGCACCGTTGGTCCAGTCGTTCGGCGCATGGCGCGGATGGTTGATTTGCCACTCCGCAACCTTATTCATCGTTTCCCTGATCCTCTCTGGATGGAAGACCAGATCCTCATTCCCGGAACAGCCTGTAAAGGAGATTAATAAGATAGCTGCAAGCAGAGAAAGAAACTTGTTCATGATTGGTCGGTTTGTTTTAGGTGTTTAAATTTTTAAAGTTTTGATTACCCGGTATAAACAGTGTCATTCACTGCTGTCGTAGAGGCAGTGGAACAGGTCGTGCATATAGATGTCGTCGAGACCGTAAAAAGGATGGCCGGCAATGTGCAGGCCTGGTGTGATCAGCTCCTCTCCAAAGGCGTTGTTGATTGATTTAGCCACCAGCTCGGAGCAGTAGAGCTTGTCGTCACTTGACAGGTCGAAATCGAGGTCGAAAGGGATCTCGCTCTCGTAGAAGATACGTGCTTGTCGCACGATCTCCAACTTTATCGGATTGGGAGCGTTGATCGCAAAGAGAGCCCACTCCCTGGAATGGCTGATGAACGATTCCAGGGGTTCATCTTTCACGATACCTTTGCCGGTGAGCTCGTTCGCCTCGATGTGATAAACCTTGTAACTCTCATCGCCACGATAAATGATGCCTGAATGAGAATAGCGTTTCTCTTCAGAGGAAACTTTCCGGAAGATATTGGAAAAATAGCCATCCCCGAGCCGGACGATCAGGTAGGCGCTGTCATTCAGTTCAACAGGCAATACCTGTTGCTCACGCATAGGATCCTTACCTGTGCAGCTTATGGCTGCCAGTAAGATAATAATCAGATAATTGAAAACGGTTTTGCTACTTCTCGGCATCGGTATGAACCAGCCACTTTCCATCGATCTTAACCAGTTCAATTACATCTTCCTTGCCATCCTGATCAACGAAATAGACCCAGGCACTGTTATCCACCACCGAATCCCTGAGGAAGGTGAATTCAAATTCGGGATTCACATCTATCCCGCCGAAAGCACTTGCCATATCAAGCATTTGTCCGGTAGCTTCGGTGGCGTACTTCTTTGCTTCATCCACCTTTCCCTGTGCCAGGTTATCCACGAATGCCTGTGCTGTTTTCTTAGGACCGGATGAGGAGCATGAGAACAATAAACCCAATGCCAAAATCAACAGAAAATTCTTTTTCATGACTCTTTGAAATTAATTGTGTGTAAAAACGAGAATTGGAATAATTGTGTTTATGGTAATTCGTTATCTAATCCAAAAGTAACGGTGTAATCTGTTATTTCCCATTCATTATCAATGACTCAGTTTGCAAATATAACAAATATTCAGAAAAAACAGTGTTTTTCATTTTTTTTTCTGAATGCCTGTTTCCGGATGAGTATTAAAATTCAACTTTTATCTCTGTTGATTTCCTCAGAAGTTAATCTCCACATCTAACTGCCTTCCTTCATCCGCTGCTTTTTTGTCCAGTCCGGTACCAATCGCCAACCCGATGGATAATCCGAAAGGAATACCAATGGCTAAATATCCCATGTTGCCTAGGCTGGCTCCGAAGACAACACCAAGAGGTACTCCAAAGGCGGCTATTCCCAGGGCCAGCCAGACATTGCGATAGTGATTCTTCGGCACCAGCTTCAGCTCTTTCTCTATCAGTCTAAGGATATCAGATTGCATTTTCCTGAGCTGTTTTCTCAGGTCCTCTTCTGTTCCCGGATCCGGGTCTATCAGGTCAATGTTGGTGTTGATGGCCTGAACTACCTCATCGGGGAGTTTCCGTTTCCTCAATTGCGTCAGAAGCTTTTCGAATTGTATGTAGGCATCGATTAACTGTTTATTCTCACCGATACCCTTTCTCTTTCTCAGTTCATTGATTCCCATTTTTTTGATTTGATCAGTTGTTGTTATATCGTGCTCAATTGTTTTAATACCAGTTTACTCCTGAATTTTAATCGTTTCCCTCCTTGCCGATTCTCCCGAGATGGGTATTGCCAAAGCTGTCATCATATTTCAGACCATAACCCAGCACACGGTCGAGGGAGCTGTGCGCGAACAGGATGATGGCTGCCAGTTGCCAGTAGACGCCGCCCAGGGTGAGCCCGTAGAGGGCAACAAGCGTCGCTACAAAACGGTGATGGAACAGGTTGTAGGTGATCGCCCCCACCTTTGGGTTGACGGCATAGCCGATCATCCCGATATCGGGCACGAACAGCAACAGGGGAAACCACCACCATGCCAGCTCCAGCCGGGTGAAGAGAAAGAGGCTCAAAAGGAAGATGCCCAGTTCTTCAATTTTCAACGATGTTTTCATAATTACGCGAATTGATTGAATCAGCGAAGAGAGATCTCATTTCGTTCGCTTTGATATCCAAATTACGCTGAAATTTTATCTGCCTCAAAAGTAATAAAAACAGTAAAAACAAAATAAAAAAAATTGATTTTGTTACAATTGCAAGAGACTGGTGTTGAATTAGGAACAGTTGTTATTGCTCATCTCTCAATAAAAGGATACTTTTGTTGGGAAAACGTATGAATCGGATCTACACACCGGGGCATATTCAAAAAAACAAATTACTAAACGCTTCTAAGATGAAACTGAAAAGAGGTTTCGTGACACCTGTGCTTACACTCGCATTCGTGTTGTTCTCCATCCTGCATCTGGTCATCAACTGGAGAAGCACGAAAAGCTATTTCCCGAAAAAGATATTCCTCATCTCCGCAGCAGTGGTCCTGCTCCTGTCGGTATTCCTGATTGTGGTGGATTCTACTCTCAAAGACCGGAATGATGTTTTGATTGAGAAACTGGTGACAGCTCCCATTGGTGAAACCTGTGTCGTGATGGGGATCGACATCTCTCAGTTGAAGGGTCTGATCGGTGCTGATGATCTGATCGTGGAGGAGCAGGAGACAATTGAATCGCTGGCAGAACGCTACAATATAACACCGGAGAAGCTGCTGGTGTGGATTGTTGAAGATCAGCAGTAGCAGAAGTTACTCCTCAGATGCTTTTCCTGCCTCACTTAGCAGATCGCGTACGTTGAGGGCTTTGGTGAACATGTTGAGCGAGCCGTCGGCCTCCACCGGCCACTCATCTTTCGGCTTGTCCCAGTAGAGCTCCACGCCATTCCCGTCGGGGTCGTTCATGTAGATCGCTTCAGACACACCGTGGTCGCTCGCCCCTGTCACGGGGTACCCGGCTTCCAGCAACCGTTTCAGGATCAGGGCCAGGTCGCGGCGCGTGGGGTAGGCAATAGCGGTGTGGTAGAGACCCACTCCCTCAAGCGGTGCCTCGGGCATCCCTTCGCTGTGCCATGTGTTCAACCCGATATGGTGGTGATAGCCGCCGGCAGAGAGGAAGGCTGCCTGCCTGCCATACATCATGGTGACCTCGAAGCCCAGCAGGTCGTGGTAGAAGGAGAGGGCACGCTCCAGGTCGGACACCTTCAGGTGGATATGACCGATGCGCACCTGGGTAGGGATTGAATAGCTGCTCATTTGATTCATAGTTGGACGTTTTCATTGTTTTCAACCGCTTTGAATTGTACTATCCGCTCAATCAGATCGTAAGGGGTGGAACGGTCGAGCGGAAACTGTACCAATCCATTCTCCTGTTTGTATACTGAGAGCTTCACTTTCCTGATAACTGAAAAGGGATCAGAAATATAACAGTTATTTGTGATGATTGTTTGGCACCGTTGCACGATTAACCACATTACATCTTACAAAATTAACTTTACGAAAGTAATAAAAGTTTGCATATATCGTAAGAATAGACTTTATTTGTACAATTATTCGATATAAGTACGTTATGAGAGCAACAGTGAAAAGCAAAAAGTATCGGGACACCCTCACCGCCGCCCGTGAACTGTTCTGGAAACATGGTTTCAGAAGAGTCACCATACAGGAGATATGCGAGAAGGCAGAAGTGAGCAAGATGACCTTCTATAAATATTTCCCGAACAAGATTGAACTGGCCAAGACCGTCTTTGCCTATGAGGTGGAGAAGGGTATGAACAGATTCTCTCAGCTGTTGGAGAAGAATATCAGCGGCGAGGAGATGCTGAAAGAGATGATCCGGCTCAAGGCGGAGGGTACGAATGATATCAGTCACGAGTTTATGGAGGACTTCTACCTGGACAACGAGCCGGAGCTGAAGATCTTCGTGGAGGAGAAATCGAAGGAGGCCTGGACCAGGCTGATAAACGGATGGAGGAAGGCACAGGAGAAAGGCGTCTTCAGAAAAGACTTCAAGCCTGAGTTCCTCTTCAGCGTGGCGATGAAAATACAGGAGCTGCTCAAGGATGAGGAGCTGGCTGCGATGTATGACTCCACCCAGGAGTTCATCCTTGAGTTTACCCGTTTCATCGCTTACGGAATATCTAAAAGATAACAATGTGAAGCTTTTACGGTACATCCTGCTGTCATGGCTGTTGCTTATCGCCTCTACCTTTGCCGGAGCACAGGAGCTGCTGCGCTTTAAGGGCCAGCTCTCGGCATACACCCATCTCAACCTGGACAATGAATACCCCTGGTGGAACGGCGTGCGTTACATCCCACAGCTGAATGTGAATATCCCCACTGTAAACAACAGGCTGATCGACTTTGAAGCGTCGGCAAACCTCTATGGGAACATCGGGATGAGCGATCTCACCAATTATAACTGGAATGGGAGGATCAAGCCCTACCGCCTCTGGGCGCGTTACTCCGGCAGTCAGTTTGAACTGCGCGCGGGACTGCAGAAGATCAACTTCGGGTCGGCTTCCATCCTGCGTCCGCTGATGTGGTTCGACCAGATGGACCCGCGAGACCCGCTGCAGCTGACCGACGGGGTATGGGGACTCCTTGGTCGTTACTATTTCTTGAACAATGCCAACCTATGGCTCTGGATGCTGCATGGCAACCATGATCCGAAAGGATGGGAACAACTCGGCACCCACCGCTCACTGCCCGAGGTGGGGGGACGACTGCAATACCCTGCCGGCAGCGGCGAGGCAGCCCTCACTTACCACTACCGTGTTGCGGATGGCAGTGCGCTTGCGGAGGAGCTTCTCCCGGCAGAAAGCATCCCGGAGCACCGCTTCGGCTTCGACGCGAAATTCGATCGGGTGGTGGGCTACTGGGTGGAGGCTTCCTGGACGCATATGAAGAGGGATGTGGGGATCATGACCAACCAGCAGATCCTGAACCTCGGCGTGGACTACACCTTCGGGTGGGGCAACGGACTGACCCTGACCTGGGAGCAGCTGCTGGCAGCCTACGATGAGCAACCGTTCCGCTTTCAGGAGCCGTTCACCTTCTCGCTCCTCAGCGCCCGCTACCCGGTGGGGCTGTTCGACGAGGTGAGCCTGATCGCCTACTACGACTGGCGCAACAGATCGTCCTATAACTTCATCAACTGGCAGCGACAGTTCAACAGGCTGACACTCCACCTGATGGGGTACATCAACCCGAAGAATTACAATATACCCACGCAGCAGGGTGGCGGTAATATGTTCGCCGGCACAGGCCTGCAGCTGATGCTTGTATACAATCACTAAAAAAAGAGACGCTAAAACAGATGACAATGGATAACAAAGCAATCATTCAGATCAGTGAGCTGACAAAGAGTTTCCCCATGGGCAAGAGCGCGTTCACCGCCCTGCGCGATATCAACCTGACGCTGGGGAAAGGTGAGTTCACCGGACTGATAGGTCCCAGCGGCTCGGGTAAGACGACACTGCTCAATATCGTCGGCTCACTCGATAGCCCCACATCGGGAGAGGCATGGGTGCTGAATCAATCGGTGGGCAGGCTGACAGCCCGGGAGGCGGCACAGCTACGCAAGGAGAGCCTGGGTTTTATCTTCCAGAGCTATAACCTGCTGGCGGTGCACACCGTCTTTGAGAATGTGGAGTTCCCGCTGCTGCTGTTGAAGATTGGCGCGGCAGAGCGAAAAAAGATGGTGATGGATGCCCTGGAGTGGGTGGGTCTGACCGACAAGGTGCGGTCGAAGCCACCCCAGCTGTCGGGAGGTGAGTGCCAGCGCGTGGCCATAGCACGGGCCATGGTGAAGCGGCCCTCACTGGTGCTGGCCGATGAGCCTACCGCCAACCTCGATGCAGCCAACTCGCACCATATACTGCAGACCATGGTGAAGCTGAATGAAGAGCTGAAGACGACCTTTCTCTTCGCCACCCACGACGAGAAGGTGATTGGCTATCTTAGGAGAAAAATATTCCTCCTGGACGGAAAGGTAGCAAAGGATGAATGGGTGAAGGCGGACCAAACAGTAAAATGAGGATCTGATGAATTTAGCACTTAAACTTGCATACCGCAACCTCGTGGGTGCCGGACTGCGCACCTGGCTCAACGTGATCGTCCTGTCGTTCTCCTTCGTCGTGATCATATGGCTGAAAGGGATAATGGTGGGGTGGGACTATCAGGCGAAGAGCGACATGACCAACTGGGAGATTGGGGGCGGACAGTACTGGCATGAGCAGTATGATCCCTACGATCCCTTCACGCTGGCAGAGAGCCATGCCCCCATCCCGCAGCAGTTCAGCGATGAGATCGCACGGGGTGATATGGTGCCGCTGCTGATGGTGCAGGGTACCCTCTACCCGCAGGGACGGATGCAGTCGGTAGTGATCAAGGGAATTGACCCTGACCAGAATCTCCTCCTGCTGCCGACACAGCGGCTGGATACGGTGACCGATGCTGTCCCCGCGATCATCGGTGCAGCCATGGCCCGGAGCCTGCAGCTGGCGGAGGGTGATTACCTCACCATGCGCTGGCGCGATGCCGGAGGCACTTTCGACGCGACCGATGTTGTGATCACCGCCATCTTCTCCAGCAACGTGCCGTCGGTGGAGGCGGCACAGCTCTATATCCCCCTGGAGATGCTCCGTGGGATGACCATGATGGAGGGTCAGGCGACCCTCCTCTCCTTCCGTGATGCTGAAGCGGAGAGGGCCTCCGTGCAGGGGTGGGTGCACAAGCCGAAAGAGGTGCTGACCGCCCCGGTGGACAGGATCATCAAGACCAAGACAGCGGGACAGTCGGTGTTCTACACCATCCTGCTGCTGCTGGCCATGCTGGCTATCTTCGACACGCAGGTGCTCTCCATCTTCAGGAGACAAAAAGAGATCGGGACCTATATCTCGCTGGGATATACACGGCGGGAGGTGGTGGGGCTCTTCACCGTGGAGGGTGCCATGCACTCTATCCTCGCGGCACTGGTGGGGGCGCTCTACGGCATCCCCTTCCTGGCGTGGCAGGCCAGGGTGGGATGGACCATCCCCATGGATGCCGGTGATTTCGGCATGGCGATGGCACAGACACTCTACCCCATCTACAGCGCCGGCCTGGTGATCTCCACGGTGCTGATCGTGGTGCTGATCACCACGGTCGTGAGCTACTGGCCATCGAGAAAAATAGCAAAAATGAACCCAACAGAAGCATTAAGGGGGAGAATACAATGATACGATTCCTGATCAACGGACTGTTCCGCGATAAGAGCCGCAGCCGCCTGCCCATCATCGTGGTGGCGATAGGGGTGATGCTCACCGTCTTTATGAATGCCTACATCACCGGCTTTATGGGTGATACCATCGAGATGAACGCTCGCTTTACGCACGGCCACCTGAAGGTGATGACAAGGGCTTACGAGGAGAACGAGGAGCAGCTGCCGAATGATCTGGCGATGACGGAGGTGACTGCACTGAAGGAGGAGCTCGCCGCTCGCTTTCCTGAGCTGGACTGGGCCGCACGTATAGAGTTCGGGGGACTGGTGGATGTGCCGGATGAGAAGGGTGAGACACGGTCGCAGGGCCCTGCTGCAGGCATGGGTGTCGACCTCCTGTCGCCGGAGAGCAGGGAGGCGGAAAGACTCAATATCACCGGATCGATCGTACGGGGGAGGATGGTGCAGAATCCGGGTGAGGCCCTGCTGGCGGAGCAGTTCTCACAGAAGCTGGGGGTAGCCCCCGGAGATGAGGTGACCCTGATCGGGTCCACCATGTACGGGAGCATGTCGATGTACAACTTCATTGTGGCCGGGACGGTCTCCTTCGGTGCTGAGGCGCTGGACCGCGGCAGCATCATCGTGGACATTGAGGATGCACGTCATGCACTCGACATGGAGGATGCTGCGGGTGAGCTGGTGGGCCTGTTTGACGCAGGATACTACGATGATGAACATGCACTGGAGGTCGCACAGGCGTTCAACAGCGCTTTTGTGGGGGATGACGATGCCTATGCACCCGTGATGAAGACCCTGACACAGCAACGGAGCATGGGTCAGCTGGTGAAGATGCTGGATGTCTGGAGTTTCTATATTATTGCCGTGTTTATCATTGCGATGGCACTGGTGCTCTGGAACGCCGGCCTGCTGGGAGGACTGCGGCGCTATGGTGAGTTTGGTGTGCGCCTGGCCATGGGTGAAGAGAAAAGCCATCTCTATCGTACCCTGATCTATGAGTCTGTTTTTATCGGCATCGCGGGTGCCATCATCGGTACCGCGATAGGGCTCTTCTTCGCCGCGCTGGTGCAGAAATATGGCATCAACATCTCGGGGATGATGGAGGGCTCTGCCATGATGTATCCCTCAGCAATCAGGACACGCATCACGCCGACCGACTACTACATCGGTTTTATCCCGGGTCTCTTCTCTACCGTGGTGGGGGCGATGCTCGCCGGCATAGGGATCTACAAACGAAAGACATCACAGCTGTTCAAGGAGCTGGAAGCGTAACAAGTTAACAAGTTTGTACGTTAGTAGGTTAGTAAGTTAATAGGTTACAATGTTAGTAAGCTTAAAGAGCTGATCGCTAAAAAAACAATGATATGAAAAATAAAGGAATAAAAATCAAACGTGCCATCATACTGTTGTTTGCAGTTGCAGCACTCCCTCTGCAGGCACAGCTGGCTGCGGATATCATCCTGGAACGGGTAGACCTGAATATCTCGTCGGAGAACCGCATCTTTGAGTCGTCGATGACCATCCATGGCCGACGGAACAGCCGCACCATCACCTCTAAGACCTATGCGGTGGGCGACAAGAGCTCCTTCACCGAATACCTCTCGCCTCCCCGCGAAGAGGGGACCAAGATGCTGAAGCTGGAGGAGCAGCTCTGGATCTACTCACCCTCTACCGACCGCACCATCCAGATATCGGGACATATGCTGCGCCAGTCGGTGATGGGATCGGACCTCTCCTACGAGGATATGATGGACGACCGCAAGCTGACGGAGACCTATGACGCCGAGGTGGTGGGGACGGAGGAGATCGGTGGGCGCGACTGCTGGATACTAAAGCTCACCGGCAAGGTGGAGGACCTGGCCTACGCTTCACGTCGCCTCTGGGTGGACAGTGAACGGTACGTGCCACTGAAAGAGGAGCTGTTTGCCAAGAGCGGCAAGCTGCTGAAGCGCTCCGAGATGAGCGACGTGGTGCAGATCGGGGGGCGCTGGTTCCCCCGCACTGTTTTCTACCGCGATATGCTGAAGCAGGGGAGTGAGGGTACCGAGTTC
>Ga0334901_1001929_pt1 | contig 19221 bp, 16 predicted proteins | sample GraSluR3_MG_3_FD_207216 | JGI IMG/M metagenome (GOLD analysis project Ga0334901, IMG submission 207216) | Sludge microbial communities from methane-producing bioreactor in Wageningen University, Netherlands - Granular Sludge_15_08-R3 | ecosystem: Engineered > Bioreactor > Anaerobic >... | reverse complement strand
GGCATTGATTCGGGTGCGAGAATTTTTTCAAATCCCATATCAACAGCTCCCTTCACCCGTTTATCACCAAATCCGATAGGTCTAACTTCTCCAGCTAAACTCAACTCTCCCATTGAGACTAACGAAATCGGTAGGGGAGTTCCGGTGACAGCTGAATAGAGAGCTAATGCGAGGGGAAGCTCAATAGAAACTTCACTGAGCTTAATACCCCCAGCAACATTTACGTAGATTTCTTTATCTGAAAGAGGTACCCGAGCATGTCTTTCCAATACAGCAGCAATACGAGTAACCCGAGCTGTATCGATACGTTCAGAAAAGACACGGGAACCAGTTCGCACTGGGATTGTGAGAGCTTGAATTTCTACAAGGAACGTACGAGTTCCTTCAATAACCGCAGTAAATGCAATCCCAGGGGGTAACTCACCACTTTTTCGCTCACTAATGAAGAAACCAGCCGGATCCTGCACTGGAATAAGTCCTTTTTCAGTCATGAGAAAGATTCCAATTTCATCGACTGACCCAAATCGGTTTTTTACTGCCCGAATTATGCGAACACCGGATCCCGCTTGTTCAAAATAAAGAACTGTATCTACTATATGTTCAATTGCTTTGGGACCTGCAATCTGTCCCTCTTTTGTAATATGACCAATAAAAAACAGTGAAGCTCCTTCTCTTTTAGTAACATCCACAAGTTCCATACTACACGTTCGCATCTGGGTAACAGAACCTGCTGTAGAAGCAATTTCAGTACTGTAGAGGGTTTGCAAAGAGTCCACAACAACCACATCAAAACGTCTGTTCCTCACAAGATCGATCAGTGGCTCCAGTCGCGTATCATTGAATATGGTTATCGCCTCAAGAGGAACTCCAATGCGTTGTGCCCGTGTCTTAACTTGACCCGGGGATTCTTCTCCCGAGACATAGAGGACAGACCGTCCGGAAATAGAGCCTAATATCTGAAGCATGAGGGTAGACTTCCCAATTCCTGGTTCACCACCAAGAAGGACTGTCCCTCCACGCATGATTCCTCCCCCTAACACCCTATCGAATTCCGAAATTCCGGAGGTATATCGAAAATCTGATTCAATATTAACTTCTTCCAATGTAACCGGTTGTATTTTGTTAGTATCGCTTACTAATGTTGATTTGCCCGATTTTGATTGTTTTTGTACTACTTCCTCAACAAACGAGTTCCATGAACCACAGTCTGGACAACGACCCAGCCATTTTGATTCAGCTCGGCCGCATTGAGAACAGATGTATTGGGTGGAAAGACCTTTCATAATTATGAAAAATCCAAAAGCTCTACATCAAACACTAAATAAGAATTCGGAGGAATTACTCCTGGATATCCCTGTTTCCCATATCCTAATTCAGGTGGTATAATGAGCGTTCTTTTTTCGCCTTTAGACATAGTGACGAGTGCTTCATTCCAGCCTTCAATCACTTGCCCTACAGCAAATGTTGCAGGCTCACCACGCCTCACGGAACTGTCAAAAACACGCCCATCCAGCAGCGTTCCCTCGTAATGTACTGTTACTGAAGTTCCATGCTTTGGGAAACCTTTCCCATCACCCTCTTTTTTAACCACATATCGAAGACCTGATTCGCAAATTTTTGCCTCTGGCCAGCGATTGTTAAGTTCTTTATCAAGTGATTCTTGAAGCTTCTTAAGGCGCTTTTTTTCAACTTCCTGAGCACTCACTACAGTTTCTGAAAAACTTTCTTTAGACACAATAAAAGCGGCTGCATCTTCTCCAATTCGGAGGATTTCAACTGAGTTCATTGCATCACCCTGTTCTATCGAATTAACAACATCCATTCCCTTGACAACTTTGCCAAATACGCTGTGTTTACCATCAAGCCATGGAGTAGCTCCATGTGTTATAAAGAATTGACTGCCATTTGTACCAGGTCCGGCATTCGCCATAGAGAGAATCCCAGGGCCAGTGTGTTTTAAATCATCAGAAAATTCGTCGGGGAATGTATAGCCAGGACCTCCCGTACCCGTCCCCTGTGGACAACCGGTCTGAATCATAAAATCATTTATCACTCTGTGAAACTTCAGCCCATTGTAGTAAGGTTTGCCCGGGTTCTCTAAATTAAGCACTCCTTCGGCAAGTCCTACGAAATTTGAAACGGTCATTGGCACTTTATCGTATGAGAGCGACAAGAGAATTTCTCCCTTGGTAGTATCAATCTTTGCGTATAATCCATCGTTCAACTGTTTATCCATTATAATTCCTTTTTATATAAGTATTTATAGTTCTATAAGTTCTTCGTCTTGAGCTAAAAGCTTGTACAATCTCTCAAGATCATCCATTGAATGATAAGCGATTTCCAACTTGCCTTTCTTTAAGGTGCCTTTCAAATGAACACGAGTCCCAATTGCTTCGACGAACTTTTGCTCTAAGACAACAAGATCAATAGGTCGTTCTCTTTTTCCTTTATTGTCTCGTGTGGAAGCTGCACGTTTCCCTGTATTCAATTCTCCAGCTAATTTTTCTGCTTCGCGAACCGACATCCCTTTATCTAAAATCTTGGTATAAAGATACTGTTGATCTGCAGGATTGACAACTGAAAGAAGGGCACGGGCATGCCCTGCAGTAAAATCACCATCGAGAAGCGATTCCTGCATATCTTTTGGAAGTTGAAGCAGCCTTAGACTATTAGCAATAGTAGACCTTTTTTTCCCCACCCTTTCCGCTAACTCTTCCTGTCTCATTTCTGCCTGTTCCAGGAGGTACAAATAAGCTTTTGCCTCTTCAATAGGATTCAAGTTTTCTCTTTGAATATTCTCAATTAATGAAACTTCCATTCGCTGAACATCACTGAATCGCTTCACAATTACAGGTATTTTCTCCAACCCTGTGCTTAAAGCGGCTCTGTATCTACGTTCTCCTGCAATTATTGCATAGTCATCATCACTAATCTTTTCAACTAATAAGGGTTGTAAAATGCCCTGAGCCTGGATAGATTCTGCAAGTTCGTCAAGGGTCTCTGGATCAAATTGTTTACGCGGTTGATGCGGATTTGGGTGTACTTTATTTATTTCTAACAACATCAATTTCCCGCCATCGACCTCATTACTCTCATTATCAACCGTAGATTTAAAAACATCTTCAAATGTGTAATCATCCATCAATGAGCTGATACCTTTCCCAAGTCTATGTTTTTTATTCTGTGTGCTAGACACGACGCATTACCTCCTCTGCAAGACGATCATAACCTTCTGCACCCGCACAAGAACTGTCATATAGATTAATTGGAAGCCCGTGCGAGGGAGCCTCTGAAAGGCGAACATTTCGAGGTATTTTTGTTTCGAATACCTTTTCAGCAAAATAAGCTGTTACATCTTCTACTACATCATTTGCCAGCCGCGTACGCGTGGTATACATGGTAAAGACTATTCCCAGTACCTCAAGATGTGGATTAAGCTGCTTTTTCACGTTTGCAATAGTACGCATAAGCAGATTTAACCCCTCCATTGCAAAATATTCGCATTGCATTGGAATCACGATATATTCTGCCCAACACATAGCATTAATTGTAACTAAACCGAGAGAAGGGGGACAATCCACAAGAATGTAATCCCAGTCTTTCTCTATAGGGGCTAATGCATTTTTTAGAAAAAACTCACGTGCCAGTTCATTTACAAGCTCAACACTCAATCCAGCAAGATCAATTCCTCCAGAAATAGCATACATATGTAACACTGGAGTCTCTTGATATGCTTCCTGAGGAGTACACTTCCCTACAATAACATCGTAACTACCCTTATGTTTCGAATCTGCAGAAACTGAGCTAGAGAGATTCCCCTGAGAATCAAGATCTACAACTAATACCTTGTTCCCTTTTTGTGCAAGATATGCCCCAAGGTTAACTGCGGTAGTAGTTTTACCAACACCACCTTTTTGATTTGAAAAGATTATTTTTTTTGCTACCATATTTCTACTATATCGAAAGGTTCTTATTCTGTCATCAGATTCTTTAGGTATTGACCATCATTTCATGCTCCTGTATCTTTGAATCATTACTTTCGAGGAGGCCAATCACATGATTGATAAAGTTAAAGCTGCTATCGAGAACATCAGACCAGATTTGCAGAACGATGGCGGAGATATTGAATTTGTGAGCATGGATGGTAACGACGTTACCGTAAGGCTTGTAGGTTCCTGTGCCGGCTGTCCCATGTCTCAGATGACATTAAAGAATGGGGTAGAGCGTTACGTAAGAAGTGTTGTAGATCCTAACATCAACATCATTTCTGAAAACTAAGTGTAATGTTTCACGTGAAACATTACTCACTTTGCTTACTATAATTCAAAATTGTTTCACGTGAAACACACAAAGAAACAGCCACCTCGAAGGTGGCTGTTTTATATGCACTCAACTGTATCTTATTCAAGAGAATCGTCTGTCGAGTCTGTAGTAGTTTCATTAGTCTCGTCTAATTCATCTTCAAGTAACTCTTCTTCTTTTTCCGCATCTGTACGAGCTATAGCAACAATAGAATCATCCTTCTTTAACTTAGCAACCACAACACCAGAGGCATAGGCTTTCTGGATTGAAATAGTCGATACTGGAATTCTTAGAGACTGTCCTGTAGCAGTAATACAAACAAGGTCGTCATCGTCATTAACAGACAATGCCCCAACAATATATCCAGTCTTATCTTTAAAGGTATAAATCTTTTGCCCCATAGTGCCACGACGATGTGTTCTAAATTCATCAAAATGAATCTGCTTCCCTTGACCTTTCTCTGTCAGCATCAGAATTCTTCTATCCGCTGCTACAGTTAGAAGTCCGGCAACTTCATCATCTCCAATGAGCTTAATTCCACGTACTCCTCGAGAAGCTCTTCCCATAGCTCTAACGTCACTATCAGCGAACCGCAAGCCTTTTCCTTTTCTCGTAATTATCATGCATTCGTCACCTTCGGTCACTAACTCACTATTAACCAATACATCATCTTCATCTAAGATGATTGCAGTAATACCTCGTGTTTTAGCATTTCTAAATAGTGGTAAATTCACCTTCTTAGCAACACCATTTCTAGTTACCATAAGCAAATAGAGCTCTTCATCGAAATCTTTAAAATTGATGATTGAAGTAATTTCCTCGTTTTCAACAAACGGAAGGTTCTTCTTAATACTCTCACCCTTGGAAGTTTTGGACCCCATAGGTAATTCATGCACCTTCATCCAATAGGCTTTACCTAAATTGGTTACCAGCATGACATGTTCATGAGTTGACGCGACAAAGAGATGTTCAACAAAGTCTTCATCCCTTAGGGTTGCTCCGCGTACGCCACGGCCACCTCTTCCCTGACTTCTATACTCATCAACGGGAACTCTCTTTACAAACCCTCGATTGGAAATAACTACAACGACGTCCTCTTCCTTGATAAAATCTTCAATGTTCATCCCACCAAGTTCTTCAAGGGTAATTTCCGTCTTTCGTTTATCGCCATATTTATTTGATAGATCTAAAATTTCTGTTTTGACTACTTGTCTAATCTTACCTTGGTCAGATAGTAAATCTTTATAATACATAATTTTAGTATTCAAGTCAGCTAATTCATCTAAAATCTTCTCTGTTTCAAGATGACTGAGTCTTCCAAGCTTCATATCGATAATAGCTTGTGCCTGAACTTCTGATAGACCAAACCGGGACATAAGATTTGCTGCTGCAACGGTATTATCTTGAGCTTCCTTTATGACTTTAATTACTTCATCAATATTATCGAGTCCGATTTTCAATCCAAGGAGGATGTGTGCACGCTCCTCAGCTTTTCTCAAGTCGAATCGAGTTCGCCGTTCGACAACCACTTCACGATGCATAACATAGTGAGAAATCATGTCAATAAGCCCGACCTGAACAGGTCTACCATCAACTAAAGCCAAATTATTCACATTAAAATTTGTCTGTAACGGTGTATGAAGGAATAGCTGATTAATAACCACACGTGCGACAGCCCCTTTCTTCAACTCAATTACAACACGAATACCATCACGGTCTGATTCATCACGAACTTCAGAAATACCAGGAATGGTTGCCTTCTTAAGATCAGCAATACGCTTTACTAAATCGGATTTATTCACCTGGTAGGGTAGTTCAGTTACAATTATCTGATCTCTTCCACCATCACCCTCTTCAATTTCATACTTACCCCGAATAACCACTTTCCCGCGACCAGTATCGAAGGCACTGACAATTCCACTGCGTCCACATATAACTCCCCCTGTAGGAAAGTCAGGTCCTGTAATGTGCTCCATGAGCTCAGGAAGGGTAATCTGCGGATTCTCAATATAGGCAGCAACAGCACTACAAATTTCAGTCAGGTTATGAGGAGCCATGTTTGTAGCCATTCCTACGGCTATACCACTGCTGCCATTTGCAAGTAAGAAAGGAAACGCAGCAGGCAATACCAAAGGCTCCTGAAGTGAATCATCGTAGTTAGGTCCGAAATCGACGGTATCCTTTTGAATGTCATTGAGCATCTCTTCACCGAGACGACTCATCTTTGCCTCTGTGTAACGCATCGCTGCTGCAGGATCGCCGTCAATGGATCCAAAGTTACCCTGAGGATGTACCACGGTATATCTCAATGAAAAGTTCTGTGCGAGCCGCACAAGGGCATCGTAAACTGAAGAATCACCATGGGGGTGATACTTACCAAGTACATCACCAACAATTCTCGCTGCCTTTTTGAATGGAGTATTATACTTCAGCCCCATTTCATACATATCGTATAAGATTCGTCTATGAACAGGCTTAAGCCCATCACGAATATCGGGCAATGCTCTGCTTACAATGACTGACATTGCATAGTTGAGATAGGAGGCTTTCATCTCCTCTTGAACGTTAGTTCTTATAATTCTACCGGTTTGTTCTTCCATTATCTGTATCCCCAACTACCTTACACATCAAGATTAGAAACATACTTCGCATTTTCTTCGATGAACCGTTTCCTTGGTTCAACCTCTTCTCCCATCAACATGGTAAATATCGAGTCGGCCTCAACAGCGTCCTCAAGAGTGACCTGTGTAAGACTTCTCGTATCTGGATTCATGGTAGTATCCCACAATTGATCGGGATTCATCTCACCAAGACCTTTATATCGTTGTATGGGAATTTTACTGACATCTCCGTCCTTTGCATTTTCTTCCAAAATCGTCTTTCTTGCACCTTCGTCATACGCATAGTAAAACTTTTTTCCGACCGAGATTTTATACAGAGGAGGCATAGCAAAGTAGACATACCCAGCCTCTATAAGAGGTCTCATGTAGCGGAAGAAAAAGGTGAGCAGGAGTGTACGTATATGCGAACCATCGACATCCGCATCCGCCATAATGATGACTTTATGATACCGAGCCTTTGTAATGTCAAAATGAGTACCAATTCCAGCTCCGAGCGAAGCAATGACAGGTTGCAGCTTATCGTTACCTAACACCTTCTCTTCTCTGGCCTTCTCTACATTAAGCATTTTACCCCAGAGAGGAAGAATTGCCTGAATTGCTCGGTCTCTTCCCTGCTTTGCACTTCCTCCGGCTGAGTCTCCCTCAACTATGAAAATTTCGCATTTCGCCGGGTCTTTTTCGGAACAGTCAGCCAACTTACCCGGCAGACCTGCACCTTCACTGTTCTTGCGTATTCGCATGCGAGCATCCCGAGCTGCAAATCGTGCTTTGGCTGCAAGAATAGCTTTATCCAGAATACTTTCAATAACTGTAGGATACTCGTCAAAGTAGTCATTGAACTTCTCGTAAACCATAGAGGCAACAATTCCTTGCACACGAGGATTACCAAGCTTCATTTTCGTCTGTCCCTCAAACTGCGGATCAGGAATTTTTACTGAGATAACAGCTGCCAAACCTTCCTTCAAATCATCACCAGTAAGAGAATCATCGAATTTTTTTATGAGTTTAGACTTCTTCAGCTGCTCGTTCATAACCCGAGTCAATCCACTTCTAAACCCAGCAAGGTGAGTACCTCCCTCTCTTGTGTTAATATTATTAACGAAGGTAAATAGTACTTCATCGTATCTATCGTTGTACTGCAGTGCAATTTCTACTTTAACATCGTCTTTTTGTGTATCAAAATATACAGGATCCTCATGTACAACTTTTTTTGAAGTATTGAGGTGAGCAATAAATGATTTGATTCCACCTTCGAAGTGGAAAGTTTGCTTTCTAGGAGTCTCACCACGTTCATCGGTAATAGTGATAACAATACCTTTATTTAAAAATGCGAGCTCTCTAAATCTTTCCGCTAAAACACCGTAACTATATTGATCTGATTCAAGTATTGTTGTATCTGCCTTAAACCGTACCATAGTACCTGTTTTGTCCGTCGCACCGGTAATTTGCACAGGGACCAAGGGAATACCTTTCTGATATCGCTGATGAAATATAGAAGGGTCTCTATGAACTGTAACTTCCAACCACTCAGATAGTGCATTAACTACAGAGACACCTACACCATGCAAACCACCGGAGACTTTATATGTATCATTATCAAACTTTCCGCCAGCATGGAGCTGCGTCAGCACAACTTCGAGCGAACTAATCTTTTCAACTGGATGAGGCTCGGTGGGAATACCACGTCCATTATCCTCAACACGTACAACATTGCCCTTTTCAAGAGTGACCCAGATTGTATCACAATAGCCGGCCATAGCTTCGTCTATACTATTGTCCACAACCTCGTACACCAAATGGTGCAATCCATCAAGTCCCGTAGAACCTATATACATACCCGGTCGTTTCCGAACGGCTTCCAACCCTTTGAGAACCTGAATATTATTCGCAGTATAGGACTGTGCACCTGCACGCCCCAGCGCAGAATCATGATGAACCGAAGTGTCTGTTGGCACTCCATCGAAAACGCTGTCAACCATATTGTTATGTCCTTATAAGATATAAAAATGAATTCAGCTTATATGGTATCATTTTTTAGAATCAATGTAAAGGGTGCCCCTTATATTTACCATATTAATATCTTATTTTAATATATATAGTTACGTACTACTTACAAGCTTTCTTCAGCAAGTAATCATGAACGCTTGCCAATCATCTTCGGGTGATATAAGATAGCATACATGCCGCAGGAAAAGTGGAACTATAATCCGTTTTGGGACGAGGTGGTTTCTCGTATGCAAACTACACTCTCAGAACAGGAAAACATTACTTGGTTGAATAGAATCTCATACGCCGAATCAGAAGACCATAAACTTATTTTAGCGGTCCCATCTCTATTTATTCGCGATTATGTCTCCACACAATATAAAGCCTCAATTCAAGCTATGCTGAACGAACTTACTGGTGAGAAAGTTATGGTTGAGTTTGTGGTTAAAAAAGTGGCCGAACAACAAAATTCATCAAACGAAGCCTCTCATTCAGTACATAAAAGTGTCTCAAAACCAACACATCATGTAGCTCCAATGCCGAAGGCTCAACAAAAACCACGTGATCCGACTATCAATTGCAGTTATCAATTCGACAGTTTTGTTGTAGGAGATAATAGTGCGTTTGCCTATAACGTAAGTATGGCTATTGCAAAGAATCCAGGTGTCAGTTACAACCCGTGCCTGATTTATGGTGGTGTAGGACTCGGAAAAACACATCTCATACAATCCATTGGAAACTACATTCAAGACCACACACCAGAGATGCAGGTGGTTTACGTTACTGCGGAAATGTTTACGAATGAATTTATCCAATCAATTGGAGAAGAGAAAACCCCTCAATTTCGGAATAAATATCGAAAAGCTGATGTTCTATTGATAGATGATATCCATTTTCTTCAAAAGAAAGCCTCTACACAGGAAGAGATGTTTCACGTGTTCAATAACCTATTCGAAGCTAACAAACAACTGGTATTTACGTGTGACCGTCCTATCAACGAATTACAGGACATTGCCGATCGCCTGAAAAATCGTTTTACTCGAGGTATCAATGTTGATCTTCAGCCACCTGATTTTGAGACACGTTTAGCAATTTTGAGACGTAAATGTGAAGGAAAGGCATGCCATATATCCAGTGAAGTTCTCGATTATATTGGAAAAAGTATAAATACCAACGTAAGAGATCTTGAAGCAAGTCTGACGAAACTCATTGCATACAGTAATCTCTTAAATAAAGAAATTACCCTTGAAATTGCTCGAGAACAGTTGAAAAGTACATACTCAATGTCTAAAGATCAGTCAATGTCAATCGATTCAATTATTCGCGTTGTATCGGATTATTTTAATATATCTCCTTATGATATAAGAGGTAAAAAACGAACTAAATCTGTAGTATTACCAAGACAGATTGCTATGTACATCTCGAGAACCATTACCGATTTCTCAACAACTGAAATTGGATATGAGTTTGGAGGAAGGGACCACACCACTGTTATGCATTCTGTGCAGCGTGTGGAAGGTATGATACAGAGTGATATTGCTGTGAGTAATTCAATACAGAATCTAATCCGCCAAGCACAGAATTTCAAACGGGAAAAGTAGTTTTAACAAGGTGGGGATTATATGGGGATAACTTGTTGATGATTGTGCATAACTTTTAATGCTTGTGGATAGCTGTGGATGAAAAGTGCATAAGTACCTTAGTTCATCCACAGGAAGTTAAAATTTATGCAGATATTCTGCAAAGAATTATTGTCGTTTTCCACAGTATACATGATACTATTACTACGACTACTATTATTATATAAACCAATAGGAGTAATCAGATGAAGTTTTCCTGCCAGAGAAATATGATATTAAAAGAGATTGTTTTAGCCCTCGATTTTACCTCACAGAGGAATACACTCTCCATTGTTTCAAACGTTCTTCTAGAGAATCACGATAATATCCTCACCATTAGAGCTACAGATCAGAAAGTAGGCTTTACTACTGAAATCCCTGTAGAAACAATAGAAGCCGGAGCTACCACTGTATTCTGCGATAAATTCTTAGGGATTCTTCGCACACTTCCTGAAGAGACAATCATATTTGAGGAATCTGGAGATAAACTACTTATTCATCCAGAAAAAAAATCAATTGATTTTGAATTGAGGACTATTGCAGCTGATAAATATCCAAATCTGGAAAATACACATGAAGACAGTTATTTTCCAATTAGTCAGAAAGATCTGTTTTTCATGATTGATCAGACAATATTTGCAATTAGTGATGATGAGACACGCTACTTTATGAATGGTGTATATGTTGAACAGGAGGCAGATGGCCTTGTCATGGTGGCAACTGACGGACGACGTCTTTCATTTATCAACCGAAAATTTGAACAGGCGATTCCTTCATTCTCACCAGTTATTGTTCCTGCAAAATTTTTGTCGTTACTTAAAAAGGCAGGAACCGGAGAAGGAGAAATACTTCTTTCTGTACAGGAAACAATTATATTCGCAAAATGTGGGAATCAGACAATGTATTCCACCCTAATAAAAGGACAATTCCCAAATTATAGGCGGGTAATTCCTGCTAATCAGACAAATACATGCATAATTTCAGTTGCAGAAATGAATGAGGCTCTTAAACGTGTATCGCTCCTCGTTGAAAATAAAGCTAAACGAGTCTATCTCGACATTGAAGCCGGTGGTGTTACCGTAAGTTCAGAAGAGAGTGATTTTGGTCAGGCAAAGGAAATCATCCATTGCGATTATGTAGGAGAGAGTTGTCGTATAGCTATGAACTATTCCTATCTCGTAAGTCCGTTACGGGTAATTGAGGGAGAAACATTTGCTCTCAGTTTCACAGAATCAAACAAGGCTGTGACCGTGAAACCAGAACCTGAGAAGGATTATTTTCACATTATCATGCCTATGCAAATAGACTAATGAAATTTCGTTCGATTGGATTCCATAATTTTAGGAATCTTGTTGATTCGCTTGTACCAACCGATACTCGTCAGATTGTATTGGTTGGTGCTAATGGGCAGGGAAAAACCAATTTTCTTGAGGCTCTCTATGTGGTGTGTTACGGATCTTCGTTCCGTGCTTTGAACACACGTGATATGTGTACGCATGGTGAAAAAGAATTTTCAATCTCAGCAATAGTGGAAAGTAATCATGGAATCAATCAACATATTCTGTTTCGCTTTGCTGAAGGAAAACGGGAAATTAGAATTGATGGCAAAGAGATTCGTGATAGAAGGGAGCTCATCTATACTCTTCCCTGTATTGTGTTTTGTCATGATGATATTGAGTTTGTACGCGGAACACCAGAAAGTAGAAGAAAATTTTTTGATCAGACGATGTCGCTGTATAATCCCCTGTTTTTCGATGATCTACGCAGATATAAAAGTGTCCTGAAGCAGCGTAATGCAGCGATTAAAGAACAATATACATCCCTGATTCCCGTGTATGATGAACAGTTGGCTTTTTTGGGTATGACTATACAAGAACAGCGAAAACGGGCAGTTGATGAATTTAACGAAATTTTTAGACCATTGTACGCTTCGGTGAGCAAGGGGTCTGAACATATGCATATTGTCTATAAACCATCATGGTCAGATTGTACAACTATTGAGGATGCAAAAGATAAGTTGGAAAGAACTCTTGAACGAGATATTCGTATGCAAACTACAGCAAGTGGAATTCATCGAGATCAGTTTGTTGTTTTGGATAAATCTGTCCAGTTTGCTGCATGTGGATCAACCGGTCAGATGCGGTTAGCTTCATTAATTTTTCGAATTGCTCAGGTACAGTCTTACCGGCAAAAAACAGGCAATGATCCTATTTTGCTAATTGATGATGTGCTGCTTGAGCTCGATATCACCAAGAGGGGACGGTTTCTAGATCAGTTAGGTGGATACAGCCAGGCATTCTTTACTTTTCTTCCCGATGAGTCCTACTTCTCACCGATTAACGAAGAAGAGGGATTGACCTATCGAGTGGAAGATGGGACTTTTACGAAAGAATGAAAGAAAAGACGACGCAAGAAATATTACAGATGCTACTTTCTCGATTGAAAATTGATGAATCAAATCCACTAGTGTCGATGCATCAGGCCTGGATGGAGATAGTTGGACCGGATATTGCCGCTCATACAAAAATTGCCGATATTAGAGGGAAGGTACTGGTTGTAGAGACAGATCATCCTACATGGAGTTCAATGGTACTTATGCGGAAAAAAAGCATATTGGCTCGTATTAGAGCACAGTTCCCAGAACTGGGGATTACGCAGGTAAGTATTAAGAATCGTTCTACATAACACAGTAAAATACATTATTTCGCTAAGGAGTATTAAAGTGAAAGAAAAACCTCTGTATAAAAGAATCAAACTCGTGTTATCGGATGTTGATGGTGTATGGACAGACGGAGGTCTCTACTTTACAGAAGACCAAGAGATTATGAAAAGGTTCTCTGTATATGATGGGTGGGGTGTGAGATATTGCCGATATCTTGGAATTCCAGTCGGAATTATTACTGCGGAAGATGTTGCAATGGCACGTAGAATTGCTGAAAAATTTAAGACTCCCTACATATTCACAGGAATAAAAGAAAAAATGAGTACAGCTCAAGCATTGTGTGATAAATTGGGAGTTTCATTGGAAGAAACTGCATACATTGGGGATGATTTGAATGATATTCCTCTGCTTCAAGCAGTGGGATTCAGCGGGACGCCGTCGTCTGCTCCAAAATGGGTACGCGATCGTGTCGATTATGTCTGTGAAACACCTGGCGGGCTTGGTGCGTTTCGAGAGTTTGTTGAAGTTATTCTTGAAGACAGTCCAGAATTTGCTGAAGTGATAGAAACTTTGATAAGAGATGGTGTCTATAAACCGAAATAACGCCACTTGACATTTGGTCATTGCGGACTATATACTGCCCCCTCGGGAGACCGTTCCCATTAGAGTGATAAAATCCGCGTAAAGCGATACATATTTGGAGATTTTCCCATGAAAAGAACTTACCAACCAAGCAGAACCAAAAGAAATAGAAAATTTGGCTTCCGTGCACGCATGGCGACCAAAGGTGGACGTCTGGTTCTTGCCAGAAGAAGGGCAAAGGGCAGGAAGAAGCTTACCGTCTGCGATGAGAAAAAGCCTTACTAAACAAGAAATTGTAAAAAAGAAGCCAGAAATAGATGCAATATTCCGCAAAGGTAAGAAATTCTCCTGCTCCGGGGTGCGATTGTTAGTTGCACCTAATGGAATGTCTGTGAACAGAATAATTGTTATTCCGGTTCGTAATTATGGTAATGCTGTAGAGAGAAACCGTATAAGAAGACAGATAAAAGAAATTTGGAGAAATGAAAAACCGGAATTCCGCATTGGCTTCGATTTTGCGTTCGTGGTGTATCCAGGAAAGACTGTAGATTATGCAACACAAAAGAAGCAATTGATACGTTTGTTCTCAGAGGCCGAAGTCTATCTTGCCAATTAGTTCATATAACTTTCCTGTTCTCACCTCATGTATGTTACTAAATCAGGAGTGGATATGGACAGAAACACCATCCTTGCTATTGTTCTTTCGGTAATCGTAATATCTGTAGGGCTCACTATACAGACAACGTTTTTCGCACCAGATCCCGTCGCTGCAGCTGAACAGCAGACTACAACCGAAAGCAGTCCCGCAGAGGTTTCCACAGCACAACAAGTTGCTGGTGCCCCGGTATCATACGCTCAAGTTGCTCAAGCTTGGGCCAGTGGTCTAAGCGGTTCTTTCGTCCAGCTTGGTACAGGAGATTCAACTGATCGATTCACCTTCGAAACTGAAGTATTCATCATTGAATTTGATCCCGTAGGAGCTGCAATATCCAGCCTCCGATTGAAGGATCACCTTGATAATGGTCAGCCGGTTGAAATGATTTTTAATAATGGAGATTATCCTCCAGCATTCTCACTCTATGCAGGTAATGACACAACGAATCCTATTGATGCGACCTTTAACTATCGTGTACTGCAGGATAGGGTTGAGTTCTCTCAGAGTTTCGTGATGATAGGTGAAAACGGGAATCCAACCGACGAAAAGTTTACACTTGTAAAGACCTATCGATTTGGACCATCTGATTATCTGTTTGAAATATCTGTTGAATTTAAGAATGATCAGAATAAGGCAATTCCCTTAAATTATAATGGATTTGCATATTCTATTGCATTTGAACCTCAGCTAGGACCGAAATTTCATGAAACCCCAGATGGGAATTATACCTATAGAAAACTATATATTGAGCAGGATGGAAAAAAATCTACTCCAAAACTGCGTGATGGTGTGTATCAGACCAGTGATTATATCACCTGGACTGCAATTGCCAGTAAGTACTTCTCTCTCATCGGTATTCCCGATGCAACACGGTATACACTCACTCTCACAGAGAGAACTTCAGAGGACATCCCTTTAGAATCTCGTATGTATTTCTCCCGGCCGGCATTTAAAACTTCAACAGGTAGAGATGTATTCAGGTTCTATGTAGGACCGCAGTTGAAACATCACATGGCGATTTACAACAACGCAGGTGACAATGGTTTCGAACTCTCTGACCTTCACTTGGAGAAGGCTTTGGATACTAGTTCTTGGTTAGGATGGCTTGAAGCAATTCTAAAATGGCTGCTTCAGTTCTTCTATAACCTCATTCCAAACTATGGTATAGCGATTATTCTCCTCACTATTCTCATCAAGATTGTATTACAGCCCTTCAGCAACAAGAGCATGCAGTCAACCGCGAAGATGCAGTCTCTTGGACCACAGATGGAGGAGCTCAAAGCAAAATATAAGGATAATCCCACTAAATTAAATCAGGAGATGGGAGAACTCTATAAACGTGAGAAAATTAACCCGCTTGGTGGTTGTCTCCCAATGTTATTCCAGTTCCCCATTTTTATTGCACTTTATGGATTATTGAATAAACATTTTGAGTTGCGTGGTGCAATGTTTATCCCCGGATGGATTGAAGATCTTTCACTTCCGGAATCAATCATTCACTTTAGTTCAATCTCTCTTCCCGTTATCGGTAGTGATATTAGATTGCTTCCTATCCTATACGGAGCTTCTATGATTTTCTCCTTTAAGATTAGTCAGGCAGGTGGTGCAACGCAAAGTGGTATGACAGGAAAGTTCATGATGTATGGAATGCCCATCATGTTTTTCTTTATCCTCTACAACGCACCGGCCGGTTTGCTTCTCTACTGGATGGTCATGAACGTAATCTCTGTGGGCCAGCAAGTGTATATGAATAAAAAGAGAAAAAAACAGCAGGATACGAAACCACTGATTACTCTCAGAGCAAAAAACACGCAGCAAGGGAAAGGAAAGAAAAAATAAGATTAAGACCAGGAGATGGTAAATAATGGTAAAAGAATATGAAGGAAAAACAGAGCTCGAAGCTATAGCTCTTGCAATGAGTGAATTACAGCTTGAACAGGATGAGCTCGATATTGAAATAATTGATCCGGGTAAGCGTGGATTATTCAAGAAGGGGAATGTACGTATTCGAGTATATTTACCCGATGATGAATTCGAGGAAGTAGAAGATGATACCTTCGATGGCGACCTCGAAGAATACGAACATCAGATTATCGATTTTCTTTCTGGAATACTGGAAAGAATGGGGTATCCTGGAGATGTGGCTGTCAACTTCCGAAAAGAGGGGAAGCTTGGTCTGGAAATCAGCTCAGACTACTCTTCAATAATAATTGGGAAGAAGGGTAAAAATCTTGATGCTATACAGCTCATTGTTAATGTTTATGCTGGGCAATTACATCCTGGAGTTAAGGTGGTTATAGATAGTGAAAACTATCGCATGAGACACGAAGAACAGTTGGTAAAACTCGCTTATCGCTCAGCAGAACAAGTACGAAGAAGCGGTCGGTCAAAATTGCTCGACCCCATGAACCCATTCGAAAGACGTCTCATTCACACGGCTCTTAATGACATTGAAGGGGTGCAGACTAAGAGTGAAGGTGACGGTCTGTTTAAACAGGTAAGAATCCTCGTTGATGATGAGCTTCCTCCTCTTCGCAAAGAATAAAACAGAGGAGTTGTACTATGGAGAGACGAGGGCGAATGATGTTCACCAGCGAATCAGTAAGCGAGGGACATCCCGATAAAATATGTGATCAGATTTCAGATGCAGTTCTCGATGCCTGTCTTTCAGAGGATTCTCATGCACGAGTTGCTTGCGAAACTTTTGTGACTACAGATCGTGTAGTTGTTGGTGGTGAAATTACAACCCATGCGAATATTCTTATTGAACCTTTAGTTCGAGAAGTTGTGAAAGAAATAGGTTACACCTATGAAAATTCAGGTTTCCACTATAAAACATTACAAGTAATGGAGTTTTTACATCAACAATCTCCTGATATTGCTCTTGGAGTAGATGCGACCAGTAGTTCTACAGGGATGCAGGGTGCGGGGGATCAAGGGATGATGTTCGGATATGCCTGCTCAGAAACTCCCGAACTTATGCCGGCTCCAGTAATGTTTAGTCATCGTATTCTGCAAAGAGCGGCAATGCTCCGAAAACAGAAGGATGTTACCTGGCTGAGACCCGATGCCAAAGCTCAGGTAACAGTCATTTATGATCATGGTACACCTGTAGGCATCGATACAGTGGTTGTATCGCATCAACATGATGAGCATGTAACGAAAGCCGATTTGGTAGAGTACATTACGTCTCAAGTTATTCAGTCAGCTCTGGGAGCCTCTGGATTACTTACAAAGAACACAAAATATTATATTAATCCCACAGGTCGTTTTGTAATTGGTGGACCCACAGGAGATGCAGGGTTAACTGGAAGAAAGATTATTGTAGATACTTATGGAGGAATGGGGAAGCACGGTGGAGGTGCTTTCAGTGGTAAAGACCCATCAAAAGTAGATCGGTCAGCTGCGTATATGGCCCGTTTTGTTGCAAAAAATCTTGTTGCATGGAAGCTATGTAATCGATGTGAAGTTCAATTTTCCTATGCTATTGGAATTCCTGAGCCAGTCTCTATACTTGTGGAGACATTTGGAACTGGAGTGATTGATGATGCAGAGTTGGAAAATTTGGTGAGAAGTGAATTTGATCTCTCTCCAGCGGGTATCATTGAACAACTCGATCTTCTCCGCCCAATCTATAGAGCACACATGAATTACGGCCACTTTGGAAAAATTGGCGTTCCATGGGAAACGGTTCTCCCTAGACCATCAAATCTCTCATAATGGGAACTGTGTCTCTAGCTGTTGTTTAAGAGCGAAAGCTTGTTCTTCAGTAAATTGAGCTCCTCTATGCTGGATTATTTCACCAGCCAATACAGAGGCAATGTATCCTGCTGTTTCCAGTGGGAGTTCCCGGCACAATCCATAGAGAAAACCGGCAGCGTAAATATCTCCAGCACCAGTGGTGTCTGTAGGAGTAACTGGTCCTTGCACAGGGATTCGAGTAATCTTTCTCTTATGTGAGATATAAGATCCCATCTTCCCATTTTTTACTATCGCTGTTTCACACAACTTACCCATTGATTTACAGCACTCATATGCATCGTAATTATTAAAAAGTATTCTAGCTTCCTCGCTGTTTGCAAAAACTACATGTGCATGGTCAGTAATGAGAGAGAGAAATGCATCACGATTTCGGCCAACTGCAAACGGATCGGCGATATCAAACGAGACCTTTGTATCTGCATCGTGGGCTAATTCCAGAGCACGTAAAACAGCAGTCTTCTGAAGTTCAGTATCCCACATGTATCCGGTGAAATGAAAATAATCTGCACTCTTTACAGTCTGTTCACAAATATCAGTTTTTTCAAATAGGCGATTAGCTCCTAGATAGGTGTTCATGGTCCGCTCAGAATCGGGAGTAAGTAAAATTATTGAAGATCCAGTATGTTCTTGCTTGCATATTACGAGTTCATCGTGCACAGAAAGTGATTGCAGCCGTTCTTTATATATAGTGCCGTATTCATCTGACCCAACTTTTCCAGCAAGTGAAGACTCAATTCCAAGAGCTGCAAGGGTAATGATTGTGTTTGGGCATGATCCCCCACAAGAATATGCAAGTTTTTTGTGTTTAATATGTGAGAGAAGTTCGCTTCTTCTTCGTTCATCAATAAGGTGCATAGTACCTTTATGGATCCCAAGATATTCAAGTTCTTGCTCAGTTACTTGAACGATAATATCAATGAGCGGGTTCCCAATACCATATACCCGAGGTTTTTGCGTTTTCATGTGATTATAGTACTCGGCTTTATCTATCGATTCAACTGGATGTCAACGTTCAGTGAAAACAATACCTTA
>Ga0334901_1001924_pt1 | contig 19254 bp, 15 predicted proteins | sample GraSluR3_MG_3_FD_207216 | JGI IMG/M metagenome (GOLD analysis project Ga0334901, IMG submission 207216) | Sludge microbial communities from methane-producing bioreactor in Wageningen University, Netherlands - Granular Sludge_15_08-R3 | ecosystem: Engineered > Bioreactor > Anaerobic >... | reverse complement strand
CTATAAGTCACTTTTGAAAAAATCAACAGATTTTAAGTAACAATTAGAGTTTTTATTGAAAAGCCTTTGTTAATAACTCTAATGTGGTTTGTATTTTTTTCGGTTTTAACTGACACTCCCAAAGCGTAATCACTTTCCATCCCAATACATTCAACTGAATTTCGGCTTCGCGATCGCGTTTTTGGGTGTCTTTAATTTTACTGAGCCACCATTCGGTTCGGGTTTTGGGAACCACAAAATAGTTGCAGCCTTTGTGTCCGTGCCAGAAACAGCCGTTAATAAAAATAACGGTTTTGTATTTGGGCAAAACAATGTCGGGTTTTCCGGGAAGGGTTTTTACATTCAGCCGGTACCGGAACCCGTGGGCAAACAAAAACCTCCGCACCAGCATTTCGGGCTTTGTGTCTTTGCCTTTGATGCGGCTCATGTTAAAGGAGCGGGTTACTTTGTCGTGCACGTCTGCCATGGTAGTTCCGAGTTTCGAGTTCCGAGTTTCGAGTTTCAAGTTCAAAGTTAGGAAAAAAGCGGGAGGGAATTCTGTGACAAAAGGATGGCATCCCTGACGTTGCAAAAAATCTGGCGCGAATGGGAAAAGGGATGCTATCCTTTTAGTACAGGGAATTTGTGCAAAGAGCGGAAAGTAAAACGAGGCAAACCTGAAAACCGGAACCTGCAACCCTCTTCCCCTTCTTTGATTTTACTAAAGGTTTTAATACATTTGAAGAAAACATTTTAAAAATGACAAACACTGCCGAAATAGAAAAACTTATTCAATCAGGTGAAAATGAATCATTGGAATTCAAAAGCAATTTTAACAATGAACTGATTGAAACACTGGTAGCGTTTGCCAATACTACCGGCGGGAAAATTATTGCAGGAATTAATCCTAAAGGTGAGTTTACAGGTATTTCGGTAAATACCGAGTCGATTCAAAACTGGGTAAATGAAATTAAAAACAAAACCTCCCCTTCTTTAATTCCCGATGTGGATACTGTTCGTATCGACAACAAAACCATAGTTGTTTTCAGCATTCAGGAATATCCTGTTAAACCGGTGTCAATCAGGGGCAAATACCTTAAGCGCGTAACCAACTCAAATCACCTGCTCGATATTTCAGAAGTGGTGAATCTGCATTTACAGTCATTTAACACCAGTTGGGATTTTCACATAAACAGTCAGTTCAAAATCAACGATATTTCACTCGATAAAGTTCAGGCAGCCATTGACCAGGTAAATCAAACCAGCACAAGAATTAACGACGATCCCTTAACATTTCTCATTAAAAACGATTTGATTCGCGACGGACAACTCACTAATGCAGCTTATTTGCTTTTTACCGAACGCAATACCGTATTAACAACTATCGAGTTGGGTAAATTTCAAACCGATACAATTATAAAAGACAGCTCGCGTAGTAAGTCTGATATATTGGCTCAAATCGACCAGGTAATCGATTTTGTAAAAAAGCACATCAACAAAGAAATTATAATAACCGGGCAACCGCGCAATACAGAAAAATGGCAATACCCTTTGGAAGCAATCAGGGAAATTGTAATCAATATGATTATACACCGCGACTACCGCTCGGCATCCGATTCCATTGTAAAAATTTTTGATGACCGCATTGAATTTTACAACCCGGGAAAACTTCCCGACAGCATTACCGTAGAAGACTTGCTATCAAACAGCTACAAATCTACGCCTCGGAATAAACTGATTGCTGATTTTTGCAAAAACCTCGGACTTATTGAAAAATATGGCTCGGGAATCCGTCGGGTTATCGAATATTTTGAGCAGGCCAACCTGCCTCAACCCGATTTCAGAAATATTTCCGATGGGTTTATGGTTACGGCGTTTGCTGCTCAAAAAGGAGATAGGGTCACCGATAGGGTCACCGATAGGGTCACCGATAGGGTCACCGATAGGGTCACCGATAATCTGACAGAAAATCAACAAAGAATTATAAAATTAATAACAGAAAACAATTGGGTTTCGACCGCACAAATGGCTGATAATCTGACTATTTCAAAACGAAAAGTGCTCGACAATATCAGTAAATTAAAAAAGATGGGCTTAATCCGCCGCATCGGCTCCCCAAAAGGCGGGCACTGGGAAATAATCCATAAATGACAATCATAGGACAATAGTTATAAAGCAACAAAAATCTAATTAACGAAGAACCATCTCCTGACGTTGCAAAAAATCTGCTGCGAATGGGAAAAGGGATGCTATCCTTTTGCTTCCAGTTGACAAATGGCAAGGCAGAAAGTATGCAGAGAAACCTGAAACCCGGAACCTGTGTAAGCGGGTATAAATTTTTGTAACAGAATGCTTAAATTACCGTCTAATAAATAAGTTTTTTAACTGAAATAACATAAACTAAATTCATACAAGATGCAAAATTCAGCTTTTCAACGCCTTTTATCCCTCACCCTTGTGATGCTTTTGGGCTGGCATTCGTTTGCCGTTAATACCACCGATACCCGGCTGATGCACCAGCCTGCCCTAAGCGCCACACACATTGCATTTATTTATGCCAACGATTTGTGGGTTTCCGGCGCCGACGGCAGCAACCCGCGCCGCCTCACCTCGGATGCAGGCATCGAATCCAGTCCGCAATTTTCGCCCGACGGCAAACTCATTGCCTTTAGCGCAGAATACGACGGCAACACCGATGTGTTTACCGTCCCGGTGGAAGGGGGCATTCCGCAACGGCTGACCTGGCACCCGGCTTCCGATTATGTTCGCGGTTTTACGCCCGATGGCCAGGCCGTTTTGTTTGCATCATCCCGCGAAGATTTTTCAAACCGCTATTTGCAGCTTTTTACCATTCCGTTGCAGGGCGGCCATCCCACACGGTTGGTTATTCCCAACGCCCACCAGGCAGCGTATTCCCCCAACGGAAACCAAATGGCCTACACGCCGCTTTCGCCCCGTTTTCAGCAGTGGAAAAATTACCGGGGAGGTACCGTTTCCAATATATGGATATTTGATTTTAACAGCCACGAAACGGTTAAAATTCCGCAGGCCGAAAACCGCAGCAACGACTGGAACCCGATGTGGATGGGAAATACCATCTTTTTTCTTTCCGACCGAAACGGGGAGTTTAACCTTTTCTCGTATAATCCGGCCTCAAAAGCAGTGGCGCAACTCACCCGTTACAACGATTTTCCCATCAACTCGGCCAATGCCAGCGGAAATAACATTGTTTTTGAACAGGCGGGGAAATTGCATATTTTTAATACCGAAAGTGAAACGACCAAAACACTGCAGCTTGGCATTGCCGCTGAGTTGACCGAACTTCGGTCCCGCTATGCGAAGGGCGTGCGGCATGTCCGCAGCGCGCATATTTCACCCACCGGCTCGCGGGCGGTGTTCGGCTTCAGGGGTGAAATTATTACGGTGCCTGCCGAAAAGGGCGATCCGCGCAACATTACCGAAACCGCAGGTGCGCACGAAAAATATCCTGCCTGGTCACCCGACGGGAAATCCATCGCCTTTTTTTCCGATGAAACCGGAGAATACCGACTGCACATTATGCCACAGGACGGTAAAAACGAACCCCGTACTTTTAAACTGAACGGAACCGGTTTTTATGCTTTCCCGGAGTGGTCGCCCAACAGCAAATACATCACATTCAGCGATAACGGACGTAACTTTTACCTGCTGGAAGTGGCCTCCGGAACCATCAAAACAATAGATGCGGACGAGCTGTACATTCCCGGGGCATTTCGCAACATTCACGGGAACTGGTCGGGCGATTCGCGCTGGATTACTTACACCAAAGTTACTGCCACGCATTTCAAACAGGTTTTTATCTATTCTGTTGAACAGGGAAAATCATTCCCGGTAACCGACGGACTCAGCGATGCCGACAGCCCGGTGTTCGATCCGGATGGCAAATACCTCATTTTTCTGGCTTCTACCGATGCAGGGCCGGTCATCAACTGGTTCGACCAGAGTAGCCACGACATGCATATGACCCGTTCGGTTTACCTGGCTACGTTGCGGGCCGATATCCTGAATCCGTTTGCCCGCGAAAGTGATGAGGAAACGGTTCATTTGAAGGAAAACGACAAAAAGGAGGAAACCAAAAAGGAGGACAGCGAAAAAACATCTGAAGAGCAGGTTAAAAATATTTCCATCGATTTTGAGGGAATGGAGAGCCGCATTGTAAATGTTCCGCTGAAAGCCGGGAACTTTTCGCAACTAAGCATGGCCGGTTCAGATGAATTTTTTTATGTGAATGCGCCGTCTGATTTTTCGGGTGATGCGCGTCTTTTTAAATATGACATGAAAGAGCGGAAAGAGAGCGAAGTGATGGAACTGGACAATTACTTGCTTTCGGCAGATGGTAAAAAGATGCTGTACCGCAAGGGGCAAAACTGGGGAATTGCCGATGCCGGTAAAAAGCCCGAGGCAGGCAAAGGAAAACTGGATGTGGGTAAGATAGAGGTCAAAATTGACCCGGTAACCGAATGGCAACAGATTTTTGACGAGGCGTGGCGTGTAAACCGCGATTATTTTTACGACCCGGGAATGCATGGCGCCGACTGGCCGGCTATGAAAGAAAAATATGCAGCTTTTCTGCCCGATGTGCCCAGCCGAAACGACCTGAACCGGCTGATTATGTGGTTGTGCAGCGAAATTGCAGTGGGTCATCACCGGGTGGGCGGCGGCGACCAGCGTTTTTCTGCCGAACGAATCGAGGGGGGATTACTGGGGGCCGATTATGAAATTGCGGATAACCGGTACCGTTTCAAAAAAATTTACGGAGGCCTGAACTGGAATCCCGGACTTCGTTCACCGCTCACCGAACCGGGAATCAACGCACAACCGGGGGAATACCTTTTGGAAGTGAATGGCAAAGAAGTTACTGCCGACCGGAACCTGTACAGTTTTTTTGAAAAAACCGCCGGTAAAATCGTTGAAATAACCATCGGTCCCAATGCCGACGGTTCGGAATCGAGGGTGGTAAAAGTGGAACCCATTGCCGGTGAATCAGCTTTACGCAACCGCGACTGGGTGGAGGGCAACCTGAAAAAAGTACATGAGGCCACCAACGGAAGGGTTGCCTATGTGTATGTGCCCAATACCACCACACAGGGACACGAATATTTTAAACGTTACTTTTTCCCGCAAGCCGATAAAGAAGCCATTATTGTGGATGAACGTTTTAACGGCGGCGGGCTGATTGCCGACTACTACATCGATCTGCTCACCCGTCCTTACCAGTCGTACTGGAACATGCGGTATGGCAGAAATTTAAAAACTCCCAGTGCCTCCATACAGGGTCCCAAAGTGATGATTATTGATGAAACGGCAGGTTCCGGCGGCGATATGCTGCCCTGGATGTTTCGCAAGTTTAATGTGGGAACCCTTGTAGGCAAAGCCACCTGGGGCGGTCTGGTGGGTACGCTGGGCTTTCCGGAACTGATGGACGGCGGCATGGTTACAGCGCCAAACCTTGCCATTTGGACCAAAGACGGATTTGTTGTTGAAAATGTGGGTGTTCCGCCTGACATTGAAGTGGAAATGTGGCCGGCAGAAGTTATCGAGGGCAGGGACCCGCAACTGGAGAAAGCCATCGAGGTAGCATTGGAGCAGTTGGAGAAAAACCCGCCGGTGAAACCTGAAAGGCCTGATTACCCGGTGAGGGTGAGGGAGCGGTGAGCAGTCGCAGTTTTCAGTTTTCAGTCGCAGTTGACCGCCCGCCTGAATGATGTCATGAGACAAACTCTGAACCCGGAACAGCATCAGAAATGAAAGGGTTACTGCGCGGCATGCAGCCGCCGGGTTTCCTTCAGCTTTCGCAAAATAAAAAATGCGGCCAGCGGAACCAGCATGTGGGGCAGCCGGTAGAGTATTTCATATAAATTCTGGTATAAACTGTTGAGGGGAAAATCGAAATAAAAATTGGCCCATGTCCGTGCCACAGCGGTTAATCCGCCCCACAGCGCGGCATACAGCAGCGCATATTTTGCCAGCCGCGGAATAAACAGGGCAACCGACACGACAAAGTCGAGAATTCCGGCAACGAACAGCATTTTTACGGCTGCCGTTTCCGAAACAAGGAGAATGGAAATAAACATATCGACAAATACCCCGGGCTGCGGATAAAACCCGGTGGCATATAAGCCGTGTGCGGAAAACGTGAGCGCGATGGCTATTTTCATAACCAACAGCAGCCTGCCCGGGTTCATCCGCTGTGTTAACGTGTACCAGAACAGCAGCGGAAGTATAATCTGAATGGCATATTCAAAAAACTGGCCCACATGATAAAACTTTTCCATGGTGTATAAAAAAGAAAGAAAAGCCAGCGAAACAGACGAGAGGATGTACAACCACAAAAATCGTTTAACATGCCGGCTGTGAATAAACAGGGTAACCAGGGCCATTAAAGCATAAAAAATTCCAAAAACGGTAATTGTTGTTTGGATATAACGATCGGTGACGGGGCTGGTCACATACTCCTGCCAGGTTCCGCCCCGGAAAAACAACACGATGGCTTCCATGGTTTTCTGGTCCCACAACAGCGCCCTGAAGGGGGCATCCCAAAAAAGGTGCTGCCACGCCCTGCCGGCAAACAGCAGGAAAGTGGCGAGCCGCAGCGTAACGTGAACCAACCGGTTATTCGACTGTTTTAAATTCATATTAGAACTGTTTGACTGTAAATAGTATCGAAGTCAAATTTTTTACAACATAAATTACAGAAACTATGTTTAATTCATTTACAAATAAAAATCATTTTATGCGCAGTTTCCTATTCATTTTTCTTCTTGGATTTTCAGTACAGACGTTTTCAAAAACCGGCAAATACCGGCTCACCTTAAGGGATAATCCCGCCACATCGGTTGTTATCGGGTGGGAACAGGTTTCGGGTGGAAATCCGGTGGTGTATTACGGAAATGAGGATAATGGTGAAAACTGGGAAAAATACAAATGGAATGCAAAGCCCGACAAATCGGTACGCTATGCAGAAATGGAAAACAGATTTGTTCGCCTGAACGGTCTTTCGCCCAATACGGCGTACTATTTTGTGATAAAAGACAGCGAGGGCGTAAGCAAACGGTTCTGGTTTAAAACCGCACCGATGGATCCGGATGCCCGGCTGTCGTTCGTTGCAGGGGGAGATTCGCGGAACAACCCGGTACCACGCAGAAACGCCAATATTCTGGTGAGCAAGCTGAAACCGCATGCTGTGCTTTTTGGCGGCGACATGACCGTTAGCGGCACTCCGGAACAGTGGCAGGCCTGGCTGGAAGACTGGCAATACACCATCAGCGACGACGGCAGGATGTACCCTGTAATTGCAGCACGGGGAAACCATGAACCCGACAACGAAATGGTTTATCACCTGTTCGATACCCCATCGGAAAAAATATATTACGCCATTCCTGTTGGCGATAACCTGGTGCGCGTCTATACGCTGAACACCGAGATCTCAATTGCCGGAGATCAAACAGCGTGGCTTAAAAAAGATTTGGCCCAAAATAAAAACGCCACCTGGAAAATAGCCCAGTACCATAAACCCATGCGGCCCCACGTTTCGTCAAAAAGGGAAGGCGACATGCAATACATGCACTGGGCAAAACTGTTTTACGACGAAAAGGTGAAACTGGTGGTGGAGTGCGATGCGCACACGGTAAAAACCACCTGGCCGGTAAAACCCTCAACCGGACGTAAAAGTGACGAGGGATTTGTTCGGGATAACCGGAAAGGTACCGTTTATGTGGGCGAAGGATGCTGGGGGGCACCGCTGCGTGCGAATGACGACACGAAAAGCTGGACGCGCGACAGTGGCGTTTTTAACCAGTTTAAATGGATTTTTACCGATAAAAAAGGGATTGAAGTAAGAACCATTAAAACGGATAATGCAGCAGAAGTAGCTTCTGTACCGAATGACAACCCGTTTGTTATTCCCCGCCATCTGGATATCTGGAATCCTGAAAACGGTGCGGTGGTGGAAATACGTCCCTGAAAAAAGTCGCAGTTGACAGTCACAGTTTTCAGCATGAAAAAAAGGATGGCATCCCCTACGTTGCAATAAATCTGCTTCGATAACGAATCGCTCCCAATGCTTTAGAGAAAAGAGATGCCATCCTTCCGGTGCCGGTGGAACCAAAATTGTTAAAAGCATTCCGCTTTAATGGAATTGTAATAGATGGTTGTGGTGGCTTCAAATCCGGAGTCGGTACCGATGATGAGCCACAGGTTGCCGTTTTCGTCGGTGGATGCACCAAAGGGCGTTTGGTTGGTTACGGTTTTGAGGGCGTAAACAGACTGTTTGGTATCGTTGGAGAAATCGCCGACTACCACCATGTCTTTGCCATTTTGGGCCTGGTTGCTTTTGTCGATGTTCATGCGGTAGAAGTTCTGATCGTCTTTCACTTTCCGGGGTTCGGTTGTTGCTGCGCCCACTTTAATGTACACCGATTCACCCGGGCTGCCGCCGGTACCCATGGTATTGTCGGGAACGTTGGTGGCAAACTCTATGGTAAAAGTAACGAAATACACTTTATTGGGTTCCAGTCCGCCAACTTTTCGTTTGATGAACATAAAAAGGTCGTCGCTGTGGTTATTGCCCGACAGTTTCAGGGCCATCTGGTTTTGGTCGAGCGGTTCAGGCAGGGTATCGTGTTCGAACACCAGTTCATAGAACTCCTCCTCTCCCACCGGGTAATCGGCAAAATCGCCGGTCCACCCGTCGGTACCTTCGGCAAAGTCAAAATAAAATTCAACCGGATCAGGTTGATCGAGGTTTTTGTCGCTGCATGCGAACAAAACCAGTAAAACAGCAACTGCAGCAATTTTTTTCATTTTCCCGGAATTAGTCAATCAACTTAGTTTTCTGTCCCGGCTCGCGTAACAAGAGGTTTGTAAACGCCGGCCTTCAAAAGTATAAAAAATTTGCGATCATTTTTCATTATCGCCGGCAAACCATTCGGCAAACGAGGTAACGGTTTCGTAAAGGCGAATGCCGAACAACTCCACACCGGCGGGCCATTTTTCCCGCAGGATTTCTGCAATGTAACGCACAATGTTTTCGGTGGTAGGCTGAAAACCGACCACAAGAATACGGTCGGTGGTTTTACGCAACAACTCAATCTGTTCCTGTGGAACCTGTTTGTTCACCATAAGCGAGTGATCGAACCGGTTCACGATTTCCGATTTTACGAGGGATTTCAAATCGCCAAAATCCATTACCATACCGTCTTTGGGATGGCCGGGCTGGTTGCGTGGTTCGCCCCTCAGCGTTATTTCCAGGTTGTAGGAGTGTCCGTGAATGTTGCGGCACAGCCCGTCGTAATTGTATAGCGTATGTGCCATTTCGAAATGAAATCGTTTGGTTACCCTGATTTTTGGCATGATGTAAATTTCTGTTTTCGGGTACAAAAGTATCTAAAATTTACTTTACTAAATTCATCCACATTTTTTTTACTTTTGTGGGCTGAAAATTTGAGATTTAAAATACGATGACAAAAAAACCGACAGTTTTAAGCGGGATACGACCAACGGGATATTTACACCTCGGCAACTATTTTGGGGCAGTGCGCAATTTTATTCGAATGCAGGACGATTTCAACTGCTTCTTTTTTATTGCCGACCTCCATTCGCTAACCACACACCCCACACCCGAAAACCTTCAGGCCGGAGTGAAACAGGTGCTGGCCGAATACCTGGCCTGCGGCATCGATCCTGAGAAAGCCACCATTTATATTCAGAGCGATGTGCCGGAAGTGACCGAACTCTATACCATTCTGAACATGAATGCCTACCTCGGCGAGCTGGAACGCACCACTTCATTTAAAGACAAAGCGCGCCGGCAACCCGAAAATGTAAATGCCGGACTCCTCACCTACCCCGTGCTTATGGCTGCCGACATCATCATCCACAAGGCCAACTTTGTGCCGGTGGGAAAAGACCAGGAACAAAACCTGGAAATGGCCCGGAAATTTGCCAAACGGTTCAACCGTATGTACAAAAAGAAAGTGTTTCCTATACCGCAACCCTACACGTTCGACGGAAAAGACATGATAAAAGTACCCGGACTCGACGGCAGCGGAAAAATGGGCAAATCGGAAGGCAATGCCATCAACCTGTTCGAAGACCCGAAATCTATCCGTAAAAAGGTGATGCGGGCGGTAACCGACTCGGGCCCCACCGAAATGAACCAGGAAAAACCGGAGCCCGTTCAAAACCTGTTTACACTCATGGAGATTGTGTCGGAACCTTCAACGGTAGCACATTTTAACGCGCTTTACAACACGTGCGAAATCCGGTACGGCGACATGAAAAAACAACTGGCAGAGGATATTATCGCTTATACATCGCCTATCCGCGACCGGATTATTGATATTTTGGAAAATGATACGTATCTTGCAAAAGTTGCAAAAACAGGTGCTGATAAAGCGCGCGAGTCGGCTTCAAAAACCCTTGCCGAAGTAAAAGATGTGGTCGGATTCAAAAGGTTGTTTTAAACACAACATATACCCTAATTTGCATTGATGCCGGGCTGTTGCCCGGCTTTTTTGTTTACATGAACCGGAGCATACAGAATAGCGATATTTACACAGATAATCGAAAAATTATCGATAATCTGTGCAAAAATTACTGAATTTTTTCTACGTTTTAAAAGTTTTTACGCTCCTGCACCGTTTCAAAATTAGTTCGTATATTTCAAACTTAAATCAATTACCATGAAAAACATCAACCGAAGAAAGTTTATTGCAGGCACTGCTGCCCTTTCCGCATTTACCGTTTTAAAACCATCCACAGTTTTTGGAACCCCGGCTAATTCTGCCGTCCGTTTGGGAATTATCGGTTGCGGAAACCGGGGAACGGCAGTCATTTCCGACATGGTAAACCACACCGGCGCCCGTATTTTTGCCATGGGCGATTTGCTGGGCTACCAGTTGGAAAAAGCCCGGCCCCGGTTCGATGAATTAAATCAAAAAAACGGCGGCGTAAAAATTGACCCGTCAAAAATATTTCGCGGATCGAAAGCTTACCTGGAACTGATTAACGACCCCGAAGTGGATGCAGTGCTGGTTTCATCGCCGGCTTACACCCACCCCGATTTCCTGGAAGCTGCTGTTCAGGCAGGTAAACATGTGTATTGCGAAAAACCGGTAGCGCCCGATGTGGCAGGCTGCAAACAGGTTATCCGTGCCGGGCAGCATGCCGAAGGGAAAGTGAGCGTAGCCATCGGTTTTCAAATCCGGCACGCCACACCTTATATGGAAATGGCAGAACGAATCCGTCGCGGCGACATTGGCGAAGTGGTTAATATTCAACTCTATTACATCTCCTCCGGAAGCGGTAAAAATCAACCGGTGGGGAATTCGCCGGAAGAGTTTATGATTCGCAACCATTTTCATTTCCGCGAACTCTCGGGCGGAATTCTCCTCGACCAGGGTATTCACATGATTGACGTATGCAACTGGGTGCTGCATGAACAACCGCAAAATGCCATGGGCATGGGAAACCGAAAAGGCGAACCCGATTTTGGGGACACTTTTACCAATTACCAGGTGATTTACGGCTACCCTTATGAACGGAACGTAAGTGTACACTCCACACAATTCGGCCCAAAATTTAACGACGTATGCGCCCGGTTCATCGGCACCAAAGGTGTGGCCGAAGCGCATTACAGCCGGGGCGTTTACATCGAAGGCGACAATCCGTGGGATTCGGGCGTGGTGAAAGGCGAACCCACCGAACAACAACGGGCAGCCGGGACTTTTACTTCAGCGTTGTACGATTCCACCCCCAATAAAGTGAAAGCTTTTATTCAAAGTATCGAAACCGGGAACTTGATTAATGAAGCCCGTTCCGGCGCCTCCTCTACCCTTTCAGCTATTTTGGGAAGAATGAGTGCCACTTCAAAAGAAGAAACTACATGGGATGAAATGTACTATTCCAACCAAAAATTCAATTTAAACCTGAACCTGGAACAGTTTGATAAATTCTGAATAACCCTTTCCAAATGAAAATCCGGAAGAAAATAAAAAGCAGATCCCTTTTTACAGGAATTCTTTTCATTTTCACCTTTGCATCTGCCGGCCAGGTTAAACTCCCCAAACTTATCAGCGACGGTATGGTTTTGCAACGGAATACAGAGGTGAAAATCCGGGGATGGGCTGCTCCGAATAAAAACGTGCAGGTTCATTTTTTAGATGAAATTTACTCTGTCACGGCAAATGAAACAGGCGAATGGGAAGTAAATCTTTCGGAACTGGAACCCGGTGGTCCGCATACGATGCAAATTATTTCGAAAGATACCGTTGCGTTGAACAACATTTTAATTGGCGATGTGTGGATTTGCTCGGGGCAGTCGCAAATGGATATCGACATGAACCGGGTGAGTCCGCTTTACGAAGAAGAAATCAGAAATGCCGGCAACGAAAATATCCGGTATTTTGCAGTGCCCACGGCATACGATTTCAACACTCCTCAAAACGACCTGATTTCAGGAAAGTGGGAAAGCATCAGCCGGAAAAATATTTTGCGCGTTTCGGCAATTGCGTATTTTTTTGCAGATGAATTGTGGAAAAACTATGGAATCCCGGTGGGTATCATCCGCTCAAGCCTCGGTGGTTCGCCGGCTGAAGCATGGATGAGCGAAGATGCCATCCGGAAATTTCCGGAACATTTTGAGGAGGCACAGCAATTTAAAGATTCGGAATATATCCGGCAAATTGAAGAAAACGACCGGAAACGTTCTGCTGATTGGTATGCGGAGCTGAATCAAAAAGATGAAGGCTACAGAAATCCGGAAATGACCTGGCACCATCCCCGGCTGGACGATTCCAACTGGCCGGAAATGGAAATTCCGGCATACTGGGCCGACGAAGAATTGGGAGAAATAAATGGGGTCGTCTGGTTCAGAAAAACCATTGAATTGCCGGCTGAACCGGCCAACAAACCAGCCCGGCTGAACATGGGCCGCATTGTGGATGCCGATTCGGTTTTTGTAAACGGAACTTTTGTGGGTTCGGTGAGTTATCAATATCCACCAAGAAGATACGAAATTCCCGAAGGCGTGTTGAATAAAGGGAAAAATACCATTGTTGTACGCATAGTCAGCAACGGCGGCCGCGGTGGTTTTGTACCCGATAAACCCTACGAACTACTGATGAATAACCAAAAATTCGATTTGAAAGGAAAATGGCATTACCGGTTGGGAGCAGAAATGGCTCCTGCGCCTGCTCAAACTTTTGTAAGATGGAAACCCACCGGACTGTTTAACGGAATGATTGCACCGCTAACCAATTATGCCATCAAAGGTGTGGTTTGGTACCAGGGCGAATCGAATGCCGAACGGCCCAATGAATATGCCGAACTGTTTCCGGCCATGATTCAAAACTGGCGAAAGAAATGGAACCGGGGCGATTTTCCGTTTCTGTTTGTACAACTGCACAACTACATGGAAAGTTACGATTATCCCACCGAAAGCAACTGGGCCTGCACCCGCGAGGCGCAGACAGAAGCGCTGAAACTCCCAAATACAGCGATGGCCGTAGCCATTGACCTGGGCGAATGGAACGACATTCACCCTTTGAATAAAAAAGACGTGGCTAAAAGACTGGCACAGGCAGCGCGCAAAACAGCTTACCACGAACACGATGTGGTGGCTTCAGGGCCTCTTTTTCATTCCGTAAAAATGAAAGGGAAAAAAGCAATACTAACTTTTTCGAATGTGGGTAGCGGCCTCGTGGCACACGGCTCACAGCAGCCCAAACACTTCGCAGTAGCCGGTAAAAACAAAAAGTTTGTGTGGGCAAAGGCAAAAATCAGAGGCGATAAAGTTTTGGTGTGGAATCGTAAGGTAAAAAAACCGGCAGCTGTGCGTTACGCCTGGGCCGATAATCCCAAAGGGGCCAATCTTTACAATAAGGAAGGGCTACCGGCGGCGCCGTTCAGAACCGATAACTGGTAATTGAATCGACAGGAGAAACGGCAAAACCGACCGAAAAAAGCAGTGTTAACTTGCAAATTTATGTAAATAGTTTTTTAAACATTCTTCGTGTTTGCATATAATGGTTTTAATTTCTACCGGGCTCAATTCCCGCGACTTTTCTATCAATTCAGTCAGCGACATTTTACTGAACTTCTTAAATTCACAATCTTCATGGCAAAAATCGAAACGGCCATCAAGCAAAAGTTTATAAAAAAAAGTCTTCTCTTCCATTGTGCAATTTTATTTAACGGCTTTTACAATTCAAAATTATTTAGTTTTGTTAAACAATAATCAGGCAAAAAACTGAAAGTAAATGCTCAAATTGCTTATATTTTCGCCTCAAATACTGAGGCATTGTTCTGATTGCTGACATCCGCTAATCCAAAGAGTAACTTACCTGTTTCGGTTAAAATATGTATTTTTACAGCAACAACAGTCATTTTAATGAAAACTGAAATTTAAATCCGATTAAATAATGATATTATGAACAAAACTTCTATTCTTCTTCCGGCCGCAATTTTAATGTTTACTGCCTGCCAAAACGGGCAGAAGAAAGAATCAGAAGCGGAAAAACCCAATATTGTTTACATCCTGGCTGACGATTTGGGCTACGGCGATTTAAGCTGTTACGGGCAGGAACTTTTTTCAACGCCCAACATCGACAAACTGGCAAAAGAGGGAATAACTTTTACGCAACATTACGCCGGATCAACGGTTTGCTCACCATCGCGATCGGTTTTGCTTACCGGACAGCACACCGGACACACGCCCATCCGCGGCAATAAACGCGATGGCGACAAAGGAAACTGGCCAATGGATGCCGAAGCCCTTACCGTGGCCGAAATTTTACAGGAAAACGGTTACGTTACCGGTGCCTTTGGCAAGTGGGGCCTCGGTTATCCCGGCTCCGAAGGCGATCCCAACAAACAGGGCTTCGATGAATTTTTTGGCTACAACGACCAAACACTGGCGCACAATTATTATCCCCGGTTTTTAAACCACAACCAGGATACGGTTTGGTTAGATGACAATGCCGGAAACGGTGAGGGAACCTATGCCCCCATCCCAATTCACAGGCAGGCGTTGAAATTTTTAGAAGATAATAAAGACAAACTGTTTTTTATGTATTATCCGTCGGTAATTCCTCATGCCGAATTGTTTGCGCCTGAAGAGTACATGGAAAAATACCGTGGGAAATTTCTTCCTGAAAAGGAATACAAAGGCGCTGATGAAGGAGCACCGAGATACAAAACCGGCGGTTACGGCTCGCAACCTGAATCGCACGCGGCCTTTGCAGCCATGATTAATCTTTTGGATGATCAGGTGGGAGAAATTCTGGCGAAGCTGAAAGAGCTTGGACTTGACGAAAATACTGTTGTTATTTTTTCTTCCGACAACGGTCCGCACATGGAAGGAGGCGCCGACCCCGATTACTTTAACAGCAATGGTATTTTTAGAGGATACAAGCGTGATTTGTACGAAGGCGGAATTCGCGTTCCGATGCTGGTGCGCTGGCCCGGAAAAATAGAAGCCGGAAGCACCTCCGATCATATTTCAGCTTTTTGGGATGTTTTACCTACCATCACCGGTTTAATCGATGCTCCCACCCCCGAAAATATCGATGGAATTTCGTTTCTGCCAAGCTTGCTGGGTGAAGCGAACCAAAAGAAACATGATTATTTATACTGGGAGTTCCATGAAAAAAACGGCAGGCTCGCAGTCCGTCAGGGTGACTGGAAATTAGTGAGGTACGATGTATTTACGCCTGAAAAAACCACAACCGAATTGTATAATCTGCCAAATGATCCGGGAGAGGAAAATAACATAGCAGAAGCCAATCCTGAAATCGCTTCGAAATTGCTGCAGCTTTTGGAAACGGCAAGAACGCCATCGGAAGATTTTCTGTTTGGAAAGAATTAGGCGGGCAAAACGTGAAAACATAAAATTTGAAATAAATGAAAAATTTAAAATTAATCAGTACTCCGTTTGTATTCATTTTCGCGATTGGGGCATGCAGTAACCCCAAAGAAAAAAAACAGGTTGAAACAAAACCCAACATCATATACATTCTGGCCGACGATTTGGGATACGGCGATTTAAGCTCCTACGGACAGCAACTTTTTTCCACGCCCAACATCGACAAACTGGCTGAAAACGGGATGAAGTTTACACAACATTATTCCGGTTCTACGGTTTGTGCACCGTCGCGCTCGTCGCTCATGACCGGCCAGCACACCGGCCACACCTTTATCCGCGGCAACAAGGAGATTCAGCCCGAAGGCCAACATCCGCTGGAAGCCGAAGCCGTTACATTGGCCGAAGCTTTGCAGGATGCCGGTTATGTGACCGGAGCTTTCGGTAAGTGGGGCCTCGGTTATCCCGGCTCTGAAGGCGACCCCAACAACCAGGGGTTCGACGAGTTTTTTGGCTACAACTGCCAGCGCATCGGGCATCATTATTACCCGTATCACATGTGGCACAACCAGGGAAAAGTGATGCTGGAAGAGAATGAAGGAACTCAAACGGGTGAATACGGACCGGAAGTTATTCAGCAGTATGCTTTAAAATTCCTGGAAGCTAATCACGATAAACCTTTTTTCATGTATTATCCTTCCATAATCCCCCATGCCGAATTATATGCTCCGGAGGAGTATATGGAAAAATACCGCGGTAAATTTCTTCCTGAAAAAGAATACAAGGGAGTGGATGAAGGCGAAAACTTCCGCAACGGTCCTTACGGTTCGCAGCCGGAATCTCATGCTGCTTTTGTTGCCATGATCGATTACCTCGACATGCAGGTAGGCGAAATTGTGGCCAAATTAAAAGAACTGGGCATTTATGAGAATACGCTCATCGTGTTTACTTCCGATAACGGCCCGCACTCGGAAGGCGGCGCCGACCCCGATTATTTCAACAGTAACGGCCCGCTGAAAGGCTATAAACGCGACCTTTACGAAGGGGGCATTCGCGTGCCGATGATTGCCGTTTGGGACGGTAAAATAGCTGCCGGAAGGGAAACAGACCATCCTTCGGCTTTTTGGGATGTTTTCCCAACCATGGCCAAAATCGCCGGCACCGAAACACCGGATAATATCGATGGTATCTCTTTTCTGCCAACACTTTTGGGAAACGAAGAGGAACAGAAAAAACACGAATACCTGTACTGGGAGTTTCATGAGCTCGGAGGACGGAAAGCGCTGCGCAAAGGCGACTGGAAGCTGGTGCAGTACAATGTTTTCGACCCTGAAAAAACCACAACCGAACTGTACAATCTTGCATCTGATTTGAGCGAAGAAAACAACGTGGCGGAAGAAAATCCGAAAATTGTTAAGGAAATGCTGGAACTTATGAATAATGCCAGAACTGAATCGGAAGTTTTCACTTTTGATGCAAAGGGATATTTACAGTAAAAATGTCTGTTGTAAAAAACAATCAGGTATGAATTTTGCAATACGATGTTTTATCGTATATTGTATCGTATAAAAATTTGAGTTATGAAAGTTACTGCCATAATCGATGAGAATGTTATAAAAGATGCTATGAAATACTCCAAAGCATCTACCATTACTGAAACATTAAAAGTAGCTCTGAATGAATATATCAGATTACAAAAATTAAAAGATTTAAATGAATTGGTTAAAAAAAATCCGATCCATTTTGAATATACTGCTGATGAAATAAGAAATCTCAACAGACAATAATGAGTATTATTATTGATACATCAGTTTGGATCGAGTATTTTAAGGGAAACGAAAAATATCTCGACTTAATTCAAAAATTACTGGAAAAGAATGAGATTAAAACAATTGAATTGATTTTTGCAGAATTGTTGCAGGGCGCTCGCAATAAACGCGAAGCAGAAATGCTAAAATCCTATTATGGATTGATTCCAAAAGCAGAGATTGAAAACCTTTTTATTTTGGCCGGTGAATTTTCCAGAAAGGAAAAATTGATAAGTAAAGGAATTGGACTTATTGATTCCTGCATAATCACAGCAACCATCTTTTCTGATTCCAGACTTTGGACTTTGGATAAAAAAATTCAAAATTTTCTGGATAGCCGGTATCTTTTTTAAAAATCCTAAAACTTAATTGGAATGAAATATCCTGTACTTTTCACAATTATTTGCTTTCTGATTTTAAATGCTTGTCAAAATAAAGAGGAAGAGCTGCAAAAACCCAACATCCTTTTCATCCTCGTCGACGATTTAGGCTATCATGATTTAAGTGTGATGGGAAGTGAATTCTATGAAACGCCCCACATTGATCGGATTGCCAACGAAGGAATGATTTTTACCGACGGTTACGCCAACTGTCAGGTTTGCAGTCCGTCGCGGGCAAGTATCATGTCAGGTAAATTTCCGGCAAGGCATGGCATTACCGACTGGATTGGCGCCCACACTGGTGAAGAGTGGCGCAAAGCCGGGAGGTTTAACAAAATGCTTCCACCCGAATACGTTCATAATTTACCGCACGAATATGTTACATTACCCGAGGCTTTGAAAGAAGCCGGATACAAAACATTTTTCGCCGGGAAATGGCACCTGGGCAGCGAAGGTTCCTGGCCCGAAGACCATGGGTTCGACATCAACAAAGGCGGCTGGGACAAGGGAAGTCCCATGGGTGGTTTTTATGCACCGTGGGAAAATCTGAGGCTGGAAAGTGGTCCCGATGGTGAAAGCCTGACCATGAGACTGGCACACGAAACGGCTCAATTTTTTCAGGAACATAAAGACACCTCGTTTTTTGCATTCCTGTCGTTTTACGCCGTTCATGCGCCCCTGCAAACCACGCAGGAAAAATGGGCCAAATACCGCGACAAGGCCGAAGCGATGGGCATTGTCAAAACCGGATTTGAGATGGGCCACTTTTTGCCCATCCGGCAGGTGCAGGACAATCCCGTTTATGCCGGCCTGGTGGAAACTATGGACGATGCGGTAGGTGTGGTTTTGAAAACCCTCGATGAACTGGGGCTGGCAGAAAATACCATCGTAATTTTTACGTCCGATAACGGCGGAGTGGCTGCCGGTGATGCTTTTGCCACATCAAACAAACCACTCCGTGCGGGTAAAGGTTACCAGTTTGAAGGCGGAATCCGGGAACCGTATTTTATTAAAATACCGGGAATGCAAGGCGGACAAAAAAACAGCACCCCGGTTACCGGCACCGACTTCTACCCCACCCTGCTGGAACTTGTCGGAGCCGATTTGCGGCCCGAAGAACATTCCGACGGCATCAGCCTGGTTCCGCTGTTAAAAGGTGGTACAATTGATGAAAGGCCGCTCATCTGGC
>Ga0334901_1001917_pt1 | contig 19329 bp, 14 predicted proteins | sample GraSluR3_MG_3_FD_207216 | JGI IMG/M metagenome (GOLD analysis project Ga0334901, IMG submission 207216) | Sludge microbial communities from methane-producing bioreactor in Wageningen University, Netherlands - Granular Sludge_15_08-R3 | ecosystem: Engineered > Bioreactor > Anaerobic >... | reverse complement strand
TTCAGACAATAAAAATACATATTGAAAAATGAAAATCATGTTCAAATCGTAAAAATCATGTTCAAATCGTAAATCAACATCAACGATTGAAAATTTCTAACATGAGCGCACAACTGCGACTTTGCAAAGGGATTATTATTTCATGATTTTTTTATTCTGCCCTTTTAATCAATTTTATATAATGAGCGTATTCTCCTGCTTTTATCTGAACCAGATATAGTCCGTCCGGAATATCCTTTAAATCGAGTCGCGCCCTTTGCAATCCGGATGGCCAAAAATCCCTGGTTTTTCTGTAGGTTGTTCTCCCTGTTATGTCATGCAGCAATATTTCCACTTCACCCGGATTTTTCATATTGAAAGCCACTGTGCAATATTGATCGGCAGGATTGGGATACACCTGTATTTCAGCAAATACATTACCGGTTAGGCCTGAGCCGGTGTTAACATCGACTACAGTAACAGCTTCGGCACTGGTTTTATAAGGTTCTGCAAAACCGATACTGTCAGTAGCTACTGAAAAAAACCGGTATTGGTATCCATCTTTACCAGTAAATTCGGCACTTCCGGCAGTTTTTGCTATTTTCCAAAGCACATAGGCACTATCATTTACAGATACAAAAATATTGTAATTCTCAATTTGGCTACCCTGGTCGCTTCCTGTCCAGGAAACGGTAAATACTGAATCTTCCTGTGCCAGCGCCAACGGGACTATCGTACTTTCAGGTATTCTGTCATCAATACGGTTGGAAAAAGTATTGGTAATGATCGGTTTGTTCAGGTCGAAAACGATAGATGCCCTGTTGCTGATAAGATCGTTGTGTTGAACAGATGATTTCAGTTTACAACTAAAAGTTACATGGCCTTCTCCCTCTGGCGAAATTTTATTCGGAGGCAAAAATCCCCCGTCGGGATCTTCCGTAAGTTCCATGGTTTGCCTGTCGAGCGAATGGAAATCCCACTTCACAATTCCGGTAAGGGTATCCAGCTTGCCATGAATTTGGACAATCGTTTCTTTTTTCGGGTATAAATCAACCAACACCTGAAACTCTTTGGCGTATTGCTGAATTTTTATGGATGTATCGGCAAAGGCAATGGTATGAAAACTAAAAGTACTGAAGTCGAATTTGGTAACATCAAGTGTATCGGTAATAAAAACCTCCAATGCTGACGCACCCGCAGTTGGCAGATTTTCGAAAAAGATGGTATAATTGAGATTCCCTTCTTTAGGAATGTAACGGTCTGCGGTATATCCCTGCGGGCCTGCTTTTTCATTCGGATCAAAGGAAGAAACGCCGTTGCTTTTCAGTTTACTTTGCGATTTTTTTCTGAATTTTCGCCAGCAGCCTTCGGTAGCATCGTAACCGTCTTTCATGTCGATTGTAGTATTAACCATGCTGATTCCCAGGCTAACCGCTGTGCCGATTACGGGCACAAAACTGGCCCCGCACTGAACGGCGGAGCCCATAATGGACACTCCTTTCCAAAGCCAGCTGCCCCAGGTTTCCTTTCCTTCCGGTTTTAACTCCTCGGGAGTGATATAGCCAATCGGGTCAATGGTTTTATCAATTATCGACCAACAGGCCAGCCCCGGTACTACCGATGCTCCCATAGAAACCATTCCCCCGTACCAGGCTTTCATGGCTGCCGCAGTGATGCATGCCCGAACTTCTGCTGGCATGGGTTCAGCCGATTTCAGGTTGTAATCAATAACCTCATAAAGCGGATCCAGTATCCATGAGTCCATGTTTAGCGATCCGGTACCCGTAAGCTTAACCCTTACCCTTACGCTGTTTGATGAACCCGCAGCAATGTAAGGTATGTAAAAGGGATAGATTCTCATGTTTTGCCCTTCATAACCCGACAAACTGTCGGAAACATAATAAATGTCGAGCGAATCGCTGAACCGGGTAAAATCAGGCCCCATATCCACCAGTGTTTTCGGCAAAATGATATTTACATCTGGAAACTCAACTTCAAGGCCGGGCAAATCGTCCACAACATACACCAATATTGTACCCAGAGCATCAGTATTGGCAGTGTTCCCATAGCTCAGGTTGAAAGTTGACCACCGGTTCAGAAGAAACCTGTTGCGGCCTGCAATTGCCGACCAGGGATCGCTTCGTTCGCCCTGCTCAATCGTAAAATAATTGGTCAGTGTTATGGTTGTTTCACCAGGTGTTTCAACTACAACATCGTAACTTCCCAACGACTGACCTTTCAGATTGAAACGCGCCAGCATCGATTCACCGAATATGTCGGTAAGCATAGTTGTATCGGCCACTATTGTTGTTTGGCCCGGACGCTGCAATTTCACTGTTGTTGAATTTTTAAACCCAGCACCAAAAATGTACATGGTTAGCTGCCCCGAGTTTCCTCCAAACCGCGGCTCGGCCGATTCTACCAATGGCTGAAAACTGGTAATGCCCAAAGCTGAAGACGATAATAAGTAGTGCCCCCAGGATGGCGCTTTATTAATCGTAACCTCATTTTTTTCTTTATCAACCGTATAATCTGTTCTTATTGTTTTCCAGGTAAGCCCTGAATTGGGGGAATGGAAAACCATGATTGAATCTTCGTTGGCGCCGTTTAATGCGTCATCAGGATAAGTCAGTTTAAGCCAGTTCAGAGAATCGTTGTATGTACCGGGGGAATTTCTGAGTCGCCACCAGGTATTGATGGTGCCGGTTGCAGTTGGGTGCTGCTGGTAACCATAATTATCAACAGTAAGTTTCAAAAATTCCGGATTCCCGGGCACTGAAGCCGATGCAGCAAAAAAGGTATAGGTTTTATTAAAAGAGTTATCCATTTCCTGTTCGATGCCTACACGTCCGTAATTTTTTATTTTTGAAGCATTTGAGACTGCACTCCTTATGTTGAGCACAGCGCCTTCCTTTACCAAACAACCTGCCTCCGGGTTGCTGGTGAAATTCAAATTGGGTAATGTATTTGAACCCGTTAAAACGATGGAGTCATCAACGTAAAAAGCAGCCTCAATTCCATTTACATTCTTCCCTCCAATTGTACGTTCATTTGAACCCGTTAGATAAATTGTTTGGATAGACAAATGTTTGTTGTTTTCAATATTCCCATTTATACTTAAGGAGAGGCGGTATCCAGACGGATTGTTGATAAGATATCCTTCATTGATCAGATGTCCGCTAATTTTTAGGGTGGAATTATAGTATGTATCGTTGAACAGGCTGTCGGCCAATGTTACAATTCCCTCAAACGTGTTGTAGTTCTGTATCCTTACCTTTCCTTTTAGTACAAAATTACCCTTAGCTGTTATGCCCGACAACTTGGTGTCATTAAAAAATACTGTATCATTACACCATATTTTTCCGTTAGAAAAAGAATAATTATTGGACTGCAGCAAATGTTCGTTGGTGTTGAGTGTCGATTTGGCAAGGTCGAATGTATTGTTGTCAAAAACAACATCGCTGCCCAGAACAACCTGCCCCAGTGAATCGCTTTTTGTGAAATATCCCTCAAATTTTTTCCCCGAAGCCTGACTTATCTGCTGATCGGTAACGGCTTTAAAAGTGGTTTGGTAAGGCGCCCAAATGCCCTTGTTTTCCAAATCACTCCACAGGTCAACTCTGAGCCGGTAGGAAGAGGACGGATGCGAAATCAGGTAACCTTCATTGACCATATCGCCTTCAACAACAAGTGTAGTATTGTAATATGTATCGTTATGCAATGTGTCGAGTAGCGTTGTATTACCCTTAAAAACAATACCATACTGAATTCTTATTTTGCCATCCAGTTTGTAATTACCCGAAAAAGATAACTGGGCAAGTATCGAATTCTCTAAAAGCATCCTGTCTTCCGACGCTATTTTACCATTCTGTAATTTATAGTCTATGGTTTGCAGCAAATGGCCGTTGGTGTTGAGTGTCGATTTGGCAAGGTCGAATGTGTTGTTGTTAAAAACGACATCGCTGCCCAGAACGATCTGCCCCAGTGAATCGCTTTTTGCGAAATATCCTTCAAATTTTTTGTCCGAAGCCTGACTTATCTGCTGATTGGTAACGGCCTTAAAAGTGGTTTGGTAAGGCACCCAAACGCCCTTATTTTCCAAATCTTTCCAAAGGTCAACCGACAAACGGTACCCGGATGACGGATGCGTAATCAGGTAACCTTCATTGACCATATCGCCTTCAACAACAAGTGTAGTATTGTAAAATGTATCGTTGTGTAATGTGTCAAGCACCGTTGCATGCCCTTTAAACACGACGTTGTTCTGAATTCTTATTTTGCCATCCAGTTTGTAATTACCCGAAAAAGATAACTGGGCGAGTATCGAATTCTCTAAAAGCATCCTGTCTTCCGACGCTATTTTACCATTCTGTAATTTAAAATTTATGGTTTGCAGCAAATGGCCGTTGGTGTTGAGTGTCGATTTGGCAAGGTCGAATATGTTGTTGTCAAAAACGACATCGCTGTCCAGAACGATCTGCCCTAGTGAATCGCTTTTTGCGAAATATCCCTCAAATTTTTTCCCCGAAGCCTGACTTATCTGCTGATTGGTAACGGCTTTAAAAGTGGTTTGGTAAGGCGCCCAAACGCCCTTGTTTTCCAAATCTTTCCAAAGGTCAACTGACATACGGTACCCGGATGACGGATGTGTAATCAGGTAACCCTCGTTGACCATATCGCCTTCAACAACAAGTGTTGTAGTGTAATATGTATCGTTATGCAATGTGTCGAGCAGGGTAGCCTGTCCCTTAAACACAATGCCGTTCTGAATTCTAATTTTGCCATGAAGCTTATACGTGCCATCAAATGTAAGCCCTGAAACGACCGTATTGTTTAATTCCAGATGGTCATTGGAAACAATAAAACCGTTTTTCAGATGATAGTCCAGGGTAATCAGGCGATATCCATTGGTAAGTATCCGTGAAGATTTTAGATCCCAACTACTGTTTAAAAAATTAACGTTGCTGTTTAAAACAATATCACCATTATCGTCAGTAGTTTCAAACTCACCCTCAAACTTTGCTCCCGCACCCTGTTTTAAATATTGATTGGAATTTCCCGAAAGAAAAGTTTTCTGCACTGTCCATATTCCATTGTTTTCAATATTCCCTTTAACACTTACAGACAAACGGTAGCCTGAAGTAGGGTGAGTGCTTATTTTCCCTTTGTTTATCAGGTTCCCGGTTACAGTAAGAGTTACCGTACTGTACACATCGTTGTATAACTCAGCATTGCTGTTAATGGTTAAATTCATGCATGAAAAAGTTCCGTTGATGTAAACCGGACCGTTTATAACAACATGGTTGTTAGCCGTGGGAATGCCGCCACCTACCCAGGTTGTGACATCGTTCCATTTGCCTCCGGTTGTTGTTGAGGTTATGGTTGTTTGGGCTGCAAGATTAACAGCAGGCAATAACCAGAATAAAAACAAAGTTTTAACTGCTAAGATTTTGATTGAATTTTTCATTGGTTTTGTTTTTTTAAACGAAGATAAATGATCCACATGCATCCTTGATTTCCAAACTGTATAAATAATATTCATTTCGTAAAAAATAATCTAATACCCCTGATGAATCAGTCTTATTACCTAACTAATTACGACACACATTATTTGAAAAATAATTTAAAATCAGCGATTTATAACTGTTTTAAAAACCGATCGTTTGCTTTCGGTTTCAAAAACCAGAAGATAGACACCGTTTGTTAAATGGCTAACATCTACTGTTTTTATTTGTTCGATTCCGGGAGCACTTCCAAAATGTTCGATATAAATTTTTGTGCCCTGTATATCAAAAACCATAAAAACAACGGATTCTCCATTTTCAGCAAGGTAAGAAATATTCAGTTTTTCGGATGCAGGATTAGGAAACACGGAAATACCCAGGTACCTTTCCAAAGCCAGTACAGAAACCGACTCCGGTACATCGAGCGTAACTACCGGACTCCACAACCCGCCGGAATCTTTATACCGGGCAGAAATTTTTTCAAAGTTTACGGCATCCAGTTCCACTATTTTTATCCAGCCCTCTTCCTTACCGCCCGAAATATGGCCCGCCGACCTGTTGTTAAAGTTATCGTCGTACCAAAATTCATAAGCAACCAGTTTTTGCCCGGTTTTCCAAAACAGGTGGCTTTGCAAAGAGCTGTAAATCATTAAATTATCTTTAAACCTGAAATGAACCCAATGCATTCCGTTGCCTAAATGGGTTGTTTGCAGCGCTGCATTTAACTGCAACGAATCGGACCCATTGGTTTCGATGCTAACCTTATCGTTATAATCATCATTAAACCAGTATTCAAAGCTGCTTATGAGCTGGCCGCCTTTGAAAAAAATAAAACTTTGGGGAACACTCCATAAACCTTTATCGTCGCGAAAACGGAAATGAAGCGTGTGCATTCCTGCATCCAGGTCATCGGTTGGTATGAATTTAGTTTTTGCCTGCCCGTCAGATAAAACAAAACTACTCATTGACCGGGCTTCGTAATCGTTGTTGAACCAGTATTCCCAGATTTCGCTGTTCTGGCTTTCACTTTGAAGTAATGCTCCAAACAAAACCAGCCATACCATAAATAATCGTTTTGCCATGGCCTTTTATTTAATAATCCTGTGCCGAAACATCTACTTCAATCTTCAAATTACCATCTGCATCCACCGAATGGGAAATGTTTTTTCTTGTAATGTGAGGTACCATGGGCACCGAACCCTCTTTCCAAGGGTGCATACCGCCATAAATTCCCACCTGTGTGCCATCGGTGCCTGTATAGCTCTCCGGGTTGCTCAGGTTATAGTTATCGGTATAGCCAAAGGAAACTCCATCCTGGTTAACAAAGAAGCCCTCACTTTCAACTCCAACATAATTATCGCTGTAGTAATGGGAAGAACTTAAACCTACATTTTTAAAGAATACATTGTTTTTAAAAGTATAATTGGCATTACTGTACAAGTAGGGATTTGCATTTATAACCGAATTTTCCACGGTGCAGTGAGCACCACTGTAAAAAACGGCGCCACTTCCCCCGGTAGTTAAAAAGATGCAATTGGATAGCGTTGCATAATTCATATTACTAAAACGTCCGGCACATATTGAGTTGGAAATGGTGGTATTTTTCGAATGGCTAAAATTATTCTGTGAGTTAGGGGCGAACACACATTCAATAAAATGAGTGTTTTCACACAAATTTTCGCTGGTGTGATTCCCGATAAAATCTATCATCCCGTTAATACGGCACCGCCTGAACACCACATCATCCACTTTTTCATTCTCGCTAAAAATTAACTTGTCGAGCAGCAAAAAGCCCTCAAAATAACTTTTGGCAGCGCCCTGGGCAAGGACAAGGTTTCCCGAAAAAATCGTTTGCCCGGTAGCTTTGGTATAATCGGGATTATGCCCGGCGCCAAAAACCGTCAACAGTTTATTAACCGTTTCGGGAACCATGTAAGTACCCCCCGATACAAAAAGAGTGTCTCCCGAAGAAGCCGCTTCGTATGCCAGCTTAAAGGCATCTGCACCACTAAAAAAGTGAGTTTCTCCAGATCGCTGGAGTGCCACAACTGACTGTGCTTTTAATGTAAAAACATGTCCAACACAAAACAACAACAGAATAAGGTAGAATTTGATTTTCATCTCATTATAATTTTTAGAATTTTAAGGAATTCGATGTAACTTGCTTTATAATAATTCTCCTGTGTGGTAAAATATTGCCAAGCTCGTTTCATAATATTGATTTTAGGTGAATAAATAATCCATTACAAAAATTATAATGAAAAAACCATTTGTAAATTACGCTTCCCCCAAAAATGAGTCAACTGTTTTTGGAAAATTCATATTGTTAAAACCCTTAAATAGAATGGTTCTTAATAAGGTGGTTCACTGGGGGTTAAACAAAATATCAGGAATAACTGCAGAAAGGGAAATGATTTTTAATTCAAATAGAACTCAAATAATAATCTGTTGCTTATTTTAAGCGACTATACCTATTTCAACTCCCCCCACAATTTGCCCGTTCAAACTTTTCCATCAGGTCGGTAAGCAGGAGCAGTTCCTGCAGGTCTTCATCGGTTTTTTGCGATTCGCACAATTCGATGAAGCGGTTGAGGGCTTCCCGGTAATCGTCTTCTGTTTCTATTTCTGTAATTCTACGCATATTTTTCTAATGAGCATCGAGCCAGTTGCCTGCGGCATTCATTTCAACGGTAAGCGGAACATCCAATTCAACGGCATGTTCCATTTCATCTTTCACAATCCTTTTCACTTTTTCAAGTTCGGGTTTATAAACATCGAAGTTCAGTTCGTCGTGTACCTGTAAAACCATTTTCGATTTCAGCTTTTCCTTTTTAAACTGCTCAAAGATGTTAATCATCGCTACTTTAATAATATCCGCTGCCGAACCCTGGATAGGAGCGTTAATGGCGTTTCTTTCGGCCATTCCGCGCACCACCCCGTTGGCTGAGTTAATGTCATTTAAATAACGTTTGCGTCCTTTAATTGTTTGCACATACCCCATTTTTCCGGCCAATTCTATCTGTTCGTCCATAAAGGCTTTAATTTTCGGAAAGTTTTCAAAATAGCCGTTAATTAACTCTTTGGCTTCGGTTCGCGGAATATTCAGTCGTTGGGATAGACCCCAGGCCGAAATGCCGTAGATGATTCCAAAGTTGGCGGTTTTGGCTTTACGGCGCATTTCAGAAGTAACTTCATTTTCAGGCACTTTGTAAATTTTGGCGGCTGTAATGGCGTGTATGTCTTTCCCTTCGCTGAAGGCTTTCAACATCTCTTCGTCTTTACTCAGGGCAGCCATAATGCGCAATTCTATTTGCGAATAGTCGGCCGAAAGAAAAGTGTGTTCTTCATCGGATGGAATGAAGGCCCGCCGGATTTCGCGCCCGTTTTCGTCACGGATGGGAATGTTTTGCAGGTTAGGATTGACCGAACTGAGCCGTCCGGTTGATGTGATGGCCTGGTTGTAGGAAGTATGCAACTTTCCGGTTTTAGCGTTCACTAATTGCGGCAAAGCTTCCACGTACGTCGAAAGCAGTTTTTTTAATCCGCGGAATTCCAGAATTTTGTTGATAATGGGGTGTTTGTCGGCCAGTTTTACCAGCACTTCTTCCGATGTGGAATACTGTTTTGTCTTGGTTTTTTTGGCCCCGCTGCCGGAACCTATTTTCAGTTTTTCAAAAAGAATGAGTCCCATTTGTTTGGGTGACGACACATTGAACTCCTCCCCTGCCAAATCAAAAATCTCTTTTTCAATCTGAATGATTTGCTCCCGCAAAGTTACCGCATATTCTTTCAGCACTTCAGTGTCCAGTTTCACTCCGGCCTGCTCCATATGCACCAACACAGGTACCAGCGGCATTTCAATGGTTTCAAACAATTCGCGCATTTCGTATTTATCCAGTTCAGGATCAATAGCGTATTTCAACTGAAAAGTAAGATCAGCATCTTCACAGGCATAATCGCGCAGATTTTCTTTGGGAACCGACCGCATATTCAACTGATTTTTCCCTTTTTTGCCAATCAGGCTTTCGGTGTGCACTTTTTCATAATTCAGGTAGATCTCACACAGGTGGTCGAGGTTGTGTTTTTGCTCGGGCTGAATGAGGTAATGTGCCAGCATGGTATCGTACAGTTGTCCACTTACCTCAATGCCGTAATTTCCAAGCATCAGCATATCGTATTTCAGGTTCTGGCCAATTTTCATGATGTTTTCATCGGCAAAAACTTCCCGGAATTCTTCCAGAATTTTTTGAGCTTCGTCGCGTTTTTTTGGAAGTGTAACACAATACGCCTCGTGTTTTCTGAAAGCAAACGACATGCAAACAATTTCGGAGGAATGCGTATTGAGTCCTGTGGTTTCGGTGTCGAAACAGAAAGCGTCGGTTATTGAGAGTTCGGCACGCAGGCTGGCACGCTGCATTTCGTTTTCTACCAGATAGTACTGATGAGGCACCGTTTCGATGTTCTCCTTCCTGGATGAGACCGGCTGAGCGGTTTCCACTTCGCCGAAAAGTGTTTGCTGCACCGCTTTATCGACCTTCACTTCCTCCAAATTAAGCCGTTCGGCCAGGGTTCGGAATTCCAAATCCTGAAAAATAGCTTTTAACGCCTCCTTGTTTATTTCATCGCGTGTAAGGCCTTTTTTGTCAAATTCGATAGGCACATCCTGGATGATGGTCACCAGTTTTCGCGACAAGTACACCTGTTCTTTAAATTCCAGCAAATTCTCTTTTTGCTTGCCCTTCAGTTTATCGATGTTCTCGTAAATCCCGTCGATGCTGCCAAATTCGGCTATAAGCTTTTCAGCCGTTTTTGGCCCGATGCCCGGACAGCCTGGAATATTATCGGAGCTGTCTCCCATCAGTCCCAAAATGTCGATAACCTGCTCAGTATTTTCGATGCCGAAATTCTTTTTTACTTCTTCCGGACCCCAGACTTCGGCAGCACCGCCACTTTTGGCCGGCTTATACATTCGCACATGATCTTCCACCAGCTGCGCATAGTCTTTATCGGGGGTCATCATGTAGGTATCGAACCCATCTTTTTTGGCTTTTTGTGCCAGAGTTCCAATCACATCATCGGCTTCAAAACCTTTCATTTCGATAATCGGAATATTGAACGCTTCAATAATTTTACGGATGTAGGGAATCGATTTCCGTAAATCCTCGGGCATGGCTTCGCGGTTGGCTTTGTATTCTTTAAACATTTCGTGCCTGAAAGTTGGGACATTCACGTCGAAAACCACGCCGATGTAATGCGGATTTTCGCTTTCGAGCAACTGCACCAGGGTATTTACAAAACCCAGCATAGCTGAAGTATTCACCCCTTTCGAGTTGAATCGCGGGTTGCGGATAAATGCATAGTAACTGCGGTAAATCAATGCATAAGCATCGAGCAGGAAAAGTTTTTTCGGGCTGTTTTCAGTCATGATATTTTATTTTTCTGTATTGAGCTGGTGTCAGCCAGCCGGCGGATCACATGTTCAATAACTGCAAGGGCAAATTTAAGGTTAACTTTTGAAAAATACTATTGCCGGTTATTGATTATCTCCGGCAAACCACTCGGCAAACGACGTAACGGTTTCGTAGAGGCGTATGCTAAACAGCTTCACTCCGGCAGGTAAGTGCTTCTGAAGAATATGGGCAATATGGATTGCAATGTTTTCAGTAGTGGGCTGAAAATCAACCAAAATAATTCGTTCTGAGGTTATACGGAGCAACTCAATTTGTTCTTCGGGAACCAACTTGTTTACCATGAGTGAGTGGTCGAACCGGTTTACGATTTCCGATTTTACAAGGGTTTTTAAGTCGCTAAAATCCATCACCATGCCGTCTTTCGGATGACCGGGCTCGTTGCGTGGCTCGCCGGCCAGCGTTACTTCCAGGTTGTACGAATGCCCGTGGATATTGCGGCACAGCCCGTCGTATTCGTAAAGCGTGTGCGCCATTTCGAAATGAAACCGTTTTGTAACCCTTATTTTTGGCATGATTTACACGTTAATTGAAGTACGAAAGTACTGTTTTTTGAAGAAAAGTAATGTGAATTTATTATTGCTGTCATTCCTGATTAAAAGGAAAATCTGGATTTTCATAATTACCTATAAAATAACCTCATTTTTATCTTAGAAAACAAATTTTAGTTCTTGAATTAATTATTTCTTCTCTTTTCTTCTATCTTATTATTTATTTCTCGTAAAAACTTAGTATCCTCTGAATTGCAAGAAAAGTATTTGGGTCGACCATTTTCCATTAGGTTGTCCATGGTAAATATTTCAATTTTTTGTTTCCGGTGTTTATTTTTCTCTTCAATTAAATGTTCAAGAATTTCTAATTTAACAGATTTATGCATCTTTTTAGATTCTCTCACACCAATATATACACGTGATATTGCGTCTTTTATATCAAGAAAAATATCTTCATTGCCTTCTTTCTTATATACAATTCGATATTCATTTTCTGTTTTCCAGTCTGACAATTTGTAAAACAGAAATGAAGATTCATACTCTCTTATACTGTTTAATACACCTTTTAAAACTAATTCATTAACTAACACATTACTATTTGTTTCCAAAGATTGAAAAGTTATTCTTTTCGCATTTTTGTTATTATTATAATGAACAGATCTCTTAATGACAGTGCCTTTCTTAAAGCATTGAAAGTTTAGTTTTTTAAGATTGATTTCAATACAAATTCCGCTGTGTTTCTCTGCGTAATGTGCCCACATGGTTGGCAATTTATACCCTTTAAAATTTGGTCCATCTTTACAAAAACATATCATTTTATATTTCAAAAGTTGTCTTTCAAACTCATTTAATATTTCATTGTAATTAGCGACAACAAATTGATTAAAATCAATTGTACAAGGGAAAGAAAACTCAAATGGGTCATTTGAAGAAGAAAATGGGAAAAACTTCAATTGCATTTTAGGCAAAATGTCATAAATGAAAGTGTCAAATTTAGTGTAATGATAAAGTTTCATGCGTTTTCCACAAGTGTTAATTTTCTAAAACTAAAGTTAATTGATAATGGTAATTCAAACCTGTCAAATTGAATTGAATAGGTTTGTGTTTCTTCGTTTACCGCGATGATTTTACCATTTCCAAAAACCGGATGCACTACGTTGTTCTCCACTTCTAATAGTTCCGGCAGGTTAAGAACGCTGTCATCAAATTTTTTGAAAGTGGTTCTTGCTTCTTGCTTTAGTTCTTCGGTTAAAACACCATCAATTACTAAAAATTCTTCTTTTATCTCGAAAATGAACCGGGAGGGATATTTATGCATATTATTTACAAAATTGAATCCTTCCGATTCAGTCAAGAATAATTCTTCTTTTGCCCTTGTAATGGCAACATAAGCCAATCGCCGCTCTTCTTCCATTGCTTTTATTTTTCTCTCCCTCAGTGATCTGTAACTTGGCATTATTCCTTCTGACATTCCACAAACAAAAACGTAATTAAATTCGAGACCTTTCGCTTGGTGAATTGTCATTAATTTTACAAATTCCGTTTCCTCTTTTAGGTCGAGATTGGTGTATAGCGCAATATCCTGAAGATAGTCTGCTAACGAAATATTTTCTTCGTTTATATTTTCATTTTCATACATTTTTATTGAAGCCATAAGTTCCTCAATATTTTCGAGTCTTTCTTCTTCACCATCCAACCGCAATTCCTGCTCTATCCCGCTTTCGGTTATAATGTATTGCATTAAATCCGAAATAGATAATTCATCTTTGAAATCCCGACATTCTTCAATGAGTTTTATAAAAAACCTTGCACCTTCTTTGTTAAAATCTTTTAAATCAATGTTCGCCTTAAGCGTTTCATAAAGACTTGTATTGTTGCCTTCCGAAAGTGTTTTCAGGTTATTTACGAAAACCTTCCCTAATTTTCGACTGGGTGAGTTGAGTACACGTAAAAAAGAAAAATCATCGTTGCTATTCACCAAACGGAGATACGAAATAGCATCTTTAATTTCTTTTCGCTCAAAAAAGCGAATTCCTCCATAAATGATATATGGGATTCCTTTTTTAATTAATGCCTGCTCAATATTTCTGGTGACATGACTTGCTCTGTAAAGTATTGCGAAATCTTTTAATGATGCACCCTTTTCCTGATGGTTTAAAATGGTTTGGGCTACCCATAACCCTTCCTCATACTCGGTTTTGCCATGAAAATGTGTAACCTTTGCCCCATTGGCCTTCTTTGTAAACATATCCTTGTCAATCCGGTTCTTATTGTTTTTTATGATGCAATTGGCAACGTTCAACACATCGGGAGTTGAGCGATAGTTTTCATCCATTATTATTGTAGTGCAAGGCTCAAATTTCTTGTCGAATTTGACAAGAGCTTCTGGAGAGGCTCCTCTCCATTCGTAAATTGATTGGTCAGGATCTCCTACCACACAAAGATTCTTGTATTTGTTACTAATCATTGCAACAAGGCCCCATTGCTGACTGCTATTATCCTGTGTTTCGTCAACCATGATATAATTTAAACGATTTTGCCACTTTGCCAGAATAGCGGGGTGATTCAAAAAAATGTAAAAAGAAAAAAGTATTAGATCATCAAAATCGAGCGCATAGTTTTTCTTCTGTTTTTTGATATAACTGATGAAAATCTTATCCTCCAATTTTAATTCTGGATTTATTTCTATTTGACTAAAAGGTTCAATATACTCTTTGATGTAGTAACCATTGGAAATTATTTTAGTTAACTGAATGTCGCGAATTGCTTTTTTAAAAGAAAGATCCTTTGAGGTAATATTCAGTTCTTCAAATATTTCCCTTAAAATGGTTACCTGATCTTCGGTATCCATTACAATGAAACTTTTGGGATAGCTGAGTTTGTAAATCTCTTCTCTCAGCACTTTAACGCAAAATCCATGATAAGTGCTGATAAAATCATTTGAATTTCCGGGTGTTACCATTGACCGGATGCGTTTCTTTAATTCCTGAGCCGCTTTATTGGTAAACGTAACACAGAGAATATTAGCCGGGCTTATTCCCAAACATTCAACAAGATAAGCATATCTTACAGTCAAAGCTTTTGTTTTCCCCGAACCTGCACTGGCGATTATTCTCACGTAACCTTGAGTTGTGGTAACAGCTTCAATTTGTTTTTCGTTTAGTCCCTGCAATAAAGTGCTTTCCATTTTCTTTTGTCTAAAATTAATTTTATTAGAAGTTTAAACCATGATTAGATTCTCTATCCGAAAGACTATCATCGATCCATTTGAATTTTAATTCAATGAATTTTTGAATTCCATCCGTTATCATTATTTTCAATTTCTCACTTTCTCCAGACTTTAGTATTTCTAAAGGAAAGTGATTGTCCAATACAGTAACGTGTTCCGATTTTACAATTTCCATTTCTAAACTTTTTGCATCAGCAAACCCATCATTGGTAACTTTAATAAAAAATAATGGATTGAATAAAGGTTCTGTAACTATCTTAATATGAGCTTTTAGCTTATGAAGTTCATCTTCATTAATTTTTCTCAATTGATTATTATTAATTAGCCATTCTTGTCTTTTAAGTTTCGAATCGTGGACATAATAGATATATATTGCCAATGCCATTGATAGTAAAGCAACAAAAAACGCCAAGCCAGATATTATTAGGCTAATTAATTCTATTGTCGTTAAACTTTTCATCTTACTCTAATTTTAAATTCCCTAATCCTAAAGCCGTCACATTCATTCTTTCGATAATTTTCTTTTTATAATCTTCTCCAATTTTTTTCTTCATTTCATTGATATTATTCTGGTTAAATTCCAATAGTTCTTTGTAACCTCCGGGATATTCATGAGCGCAAGAAGTGCATTTTACAAATGACTTATCTTCATTGTATGCAAACAAATTATCGCAACCGCAATTGCTGCATTGTAAATTTCCTTTATAAATCTTGCCCATAATTTTTGCTCCCTATACTATCTCTTTTGTCGATTAGCTTTTAAATTTTAAGTCAAATGTGAAATTTTCTTATTCAATTGGGCATTAGAGAAATTATAAACTGCAATCATTATTTCCTCCCAATCAATAGCAAGGTTTAACGTTTTATCAGAATCAATCGAATACATGTCTTTGATGTATTCTTTCATTTCGTTATAATGGCCATCATGATTTCTAATTTTAGTAATGTAATCGAAGTCATTGTCTGCTTTAAAATCTTCTATTAATTTGGTGATTCTATTGTATTCAGATTCATTTTCTTGGTTTATAAGACGACGCATTTTACTCAACCAAAGTGACTGCTTTTTATTGTTTTCTGTTGCTTCAATATTTACAATACCATTTTTTGTTATTGTTCTATAGGCTATTTTATTATGAGACTCAAATATTATTTTATAAATCTGCTTAAAGACAACGGGGCCTTCCCAGAAATATTTACCACTCAAATAATTTTTAACATTAACAAGAAAATCAAGAGTCGCTACAGTAAAAATTGACGCTATCTCAAGTTCATCCTTAAACTTGTTATAGTTTATATCATTTATTAATGGACTAATAACTTCTGTTAAATTTTTCTGTAATAAAGGTATATTTTCATTGACACTTTGTAATAATCTTTCTCGTGTTGAATTTTTCATCATTTCTTTTTCCATTTTCTGAGAATTAGTTTAATTACTTTAAATTAACTTCAAATGACAGTTCAAGGCGACTATTGGTTAAAAGTATGAAAAGTTTCGAAAAGTGGGTTTTTAATAGCAACCATTTGTTTACCCTTTTAGCAAATAAACAACAGATAAATGTCGAATTGGATTTATTCATAGTATTACTCAAAGTCATGCTATGAATAAAAGAATAGCTATTCTGAAATCGCCAAACCCTAAATTAAAAATGCTGGACTTAGGAAAGTCCAACTCCCGGGACTTTGAGTTTCCTAACTCAAAGTTTGAAAACTTTATCAGAAATTGTATGTTTTCCCTCCCTGAGTGGGGAATATCAGGGAGGCATTTAAATTAGCCTTGTAAGTTTTGTTGTGATTATGGTATGCATTGTAAAGTTTTTGGCGGTCTTTTTAAAGGCTTGTTAATTTTGGTTGTTTAAAGGTAAGAAATAAATTATCTGAACCGGAATTGTGCTTACAAATATATATTCCAAAATTACAAAAAAGGTTACTTAAAAATATAGTGTTTAAAAACATAAATAATTTTGTAACTTTTCCTTTAACCATTTTTGGGCAACGCGTCAAGCGGCTTCAAGCCGCTTGACGCATAAAACCGGAAATATAGCAGATTAAGGGTGATGCCGCCGACTAATCGGGATTTAGTTGGATCAAAGTTCCGGCGAATGGAATTCGCCGATCCCAGGTCACGCCTTTATCACTAAAATAACCGACTGCAATTTGCCTTTACTCTTTTCCCCTGAATATTTTTAGTTTAGATACGAATATCTATTTTTGCATCGAAACCGGAATTGAGAATTATAAAAATGAAAAAACCAACGGTATTGAGCGGTATTCGCCCCACCGGGTATTTGCACCTCGGAAATTATTTTGGTGCAGTACGCAACTTTGTCCGAATGCAGGAAGATTTTAACTGCTTCTTTTTTATTGCCGACCTCCATTCGCTAACTACACACCCTACACCCGAAAACCTTCAGAACGGGGTAAAACAGGTACTTGCCGAATACCTGGCCTGTGGAATTGACCCCGAAAAGGCAACCATATATATTCAAAGCGATGTACCGGAGGTAACCGAATTGTACACCATTCTGAATATGAATGCATACCTGGGCGAACTGGAACGCACCACTTCGTTTAAAGACAAGGCACGGCAACAGCCCGACAACGTAAATGCAGGACTCCTCACCTACCCCGTGCTGATGGCTGCCGATATCATCATTCATAAAGCCAACTTTGTGCCCGTGGGAAAAGACCAGGAGCAAAACCTGGAAATGGCCCGGAAATTCGCAAAACGGTTTAACCGCATGTATAAAAAGAAAGTGTTTCCCATTCCGCAACCTTACACGTTCGATGGAAAAGACATGATTAAAGTCCCCGGCCTCGACGGCAGTGGTAAAATGGGCAAATCGGAAGGCAATGCCATCAACCTGTTCGAAGATCCGAAATCCATCCGCAAAAAGGTGATGCGTGCTGTAACCGACTCGGGCCCAACCCAAATGAACCAGGAAAAACCGGAACCCATACAAAACCTTTTCACGCTCATGGAAATTGTTTCGGAGCAGTCAACTGTGGAGCATTTTAACGAACTGTACAACAATTGCGAGATCCGTTACGGCGACATGAAAAAGCAACTGGCAGAGGATATTATCGCTTACACCTCACCTATCCGTGACCGGATTATTGACATTTTGGAAAATGATGCGTATCTTGCACGGGTTGCAAAAACGGGTGCTGAGAAAGCGCGCGAGTCGGCTTCAAAAACCCTGGTCGAAGTAAAAAATGTGGTTGGATTTAAAAGGTTGTTTTAAAACAACATATACCCTAATTTGCATTGATGCCGGGCTGTTGCCCGGCTTTTTTGTTTATTTGAACCTGTTGAATAGCAATATTTACACAGATAATAGATAATTTTTCGATTATCTATGCAGAATTTACTTTTTTGAACGTGTTTAATCAGGAGATGCACTTCTGTGCCTTGTCAAAATTAGTTTGTATATTTCAAACTTTAACTTCAATAGCAATGAAAAATATCAACCGAAGAAAGTTTATCGCCGGAACTAGCGCCCTCACTGCAGTCACCATTTTAAAACCTGAAACGGTTTTCGGAACATCGGCAAATTCTGCCATTCGAATGGGAATCATTGGATGTGGAAACCGCGGAACAGCAGTCATTTCCGACATGGTGAACCACACCAGTGCGCGAATTTTTGCCATGGCCGACTTGTTTGGCTACCAACTGGAAAATACCCTGCCAGGGTTTAATGAACTGAACCTGAAAAACGACGGAATGAAAATTGACCCGTCTAAAATATTTCGCGGTTCACGCGCATATCTCGAACTACTTAACGACCCCGAAGTTGATGCCGTTCTGGTTTCATCGCCGGCCTACACGCACCCCGATTTTCTGGAGGCTGCGGTTGATGCCGGCAAGCATGTTTATTGCGAAAAACCAGTGGCGCCTGATGTAGCGGGATGCAAACAGGTTATTCGTGCCGGACAGAATGCCGAAGGGAAAGTCAGTGTAGCCATCGGTTTTCAGATTCGCCATGCCACACCTTACATTGAAATGGCCGAACGCATCCGACGCGGAGATATTGGCGAGGTGGTCAATGTTCAGCTTTATTACATCTCTTCAGGAAGCGGAGAAAAACAGCCGCCGGGAAATTCTCCCGAAGAATTTATGATTCGCAACCATTTCCATTTTCGCGAGCTTTCAGGCGGAATTCTGCTCGACCAGGGCATTCACATGATTGATGTATGCAATTGGGTGCTGAATGAAAAACCCGTTATTGCACTGGGAATGGGTAACCGCAAAGGCGAACCCGATTTTGGTGATACTTTCACCAACTACCAGGTGATTTACGGCTATCCGCACGAGAGAAATGTGAGCCTGCACTCCACGCAGTTTGGTCCAAAATTTAACGATGTATGCGCCAGGTTCATCGGCACCAAAGGAGTTGCCGAAGCACATTACAGCCGTGGCGTTTATATTGAAGGTGACAATCCGTGGGATTCGGGCGTGGTAAAAGGAGAACCCACCGAACAACAGCGGGCTGCCGGAGCTTTCACTTCGGCGTTGTACGATTCCACTTCCAACAAAGTGAAGGCATTCATCCAAAGCATCGAATCCGGCAACCTGATAAACGAAGCATATTCCGGCGCCACTTCTACCCTGTCGGCTATTTTGGGAAGAACGAGCGCCACATCAAAAAAGGAAACCACCT
>Ga0334901_1001916_pt1 | contig 19340 bp, 14 predicted proteins | sample GraSluR3_MG_3_FD_207216 | JGI IMG/M metagenome (GOLD analysis project Ga0334901, IMG submission 207216) | Sludge microbial communities from methane-producing bioreactor in Wageningen University, Netherlands - Granular Sludge_15_08-R3 | ecosystem: Engineered > Bioreactor > Anaerobic >... | reverse complement strand
CTTTTTTTCAAGAATTTTATGGGCATTTTGACAACTTTTTTCATTACTCTTCAACAACTTATAACAACCACTGAAACAAATTCCGGGTGGATGCCTCTTATTTTCTTGCTCGAATACAGCCTCTCTGGTGACGGTTGATATCACTTCAGATAGAGCATCTTACGTGTTTTGTCGTAGTCGCCGGCTTTAAGGCGGTAGAGATACACCCCGCTGGGGAGGTTTCTACCCCTGTATGTTTCCGGTGACCAGACCAGAGAATGCTCTCCCTCCGGCAGGACATCATCTATCAGGGTAGCCAGCCTCTGCCCTCTGATGTTAAAGATCTCCAGCTTGACCCTCTTTTCCTTCTCCAGGTAGAAACTGATAGTAGTCTCAGGATTGAAGGGGTTGGGATAATTCGAATAGATATATGTCTCTTTAACCGGTTCAGCTATATCATCTTCAACAACTGTCTCATAGCTGTATTCATAAACACCGATACAGGAGTGTGATACACAATAGAGAAAACTACTTACGTTAATATCTTGAAAAAAGATTCGTGTAGCCCAGCCATTATTAAGAAAACTGTCAAACGGTTCGATAACACCCGAAAGATGTTGATCTATATCAAAAACATAGATAGTAGGAGACGGACTCTGAAAAACCAGATCGTCAACAATTAAAGGACGCCCAGGCATTTCATTTTCAAAAACAAATTCAGGATTCAATGGATCAGTTGCCAGATCATAAAAAAATGTCTTGAGGTTGAGTCCTTCGATATGGGAGTAATGACCAGCCCATAAAAATACCGCAAGGTAATCATCTTCAAGTCTTACATTAGGAATCAAGTGATAATTCCCAATATAATTTACTACACCTTCATAAGTAGGTTCGTTATCCAATAGACCAGAATAAATACGTAAATTATACCAGTTCGTGTTACCATGGCGAATGAGAAAATACATTATCCCTCCACGAATCTGATAAGCAAAATCGCTTGTTTGGGGCAAATCATACTCGAAAACTAAAACTCCTTCGCCTGGTTCATTTATATCAAACTTAACCAGCTTCATTTGATTACATAATATACCATACAGGTAGCCTGGTTCTTCTGAGTCAATCATTGGCCAGAAATACTGATGTGGCCAGCTGCTGAGATCTATAGTGTTTCTCATATATGGATTTATCGGATCTGAAATATCGATAATTTCAACAACTGGAGCATACTCAAAGAGATTAGCATACTCCCGTACTATTAGAAGGTCATCTTGAGCTAGATGGAATTTATGAGGAATGTTTTCTTTGATACGGTTGATCTCTTCTATCTGAAAAGGATCAGATATATCAAAAATTACCGTACCGGTTTTGCTGTAGCTACTTCCGGTAAGCATAGAATTGTTATTGATATCCACATTCATGTTAGAGAAATATTTGCCGATGATCTCCACCCTTGAGAATATCCCCTCATAACAAGAAAATCTTTGTATACCCGCCTCTGGAGTAGTTATGTATACATAATTACCCCAGGTTGCCGCATCCAGCCCAAGAGCATCTGGATATGGTTCTAATTCCAGAATCTGATGATAGGTATAGTCATTCAGATCTATCACTATCAGATTGTAGCTATGCAGATAAAACAGATAGTTTCCTGTAATATGAAACGCCCAACCGTAGTTAATTAATGAAGGGTCTTGAATATAGGTTATGTTGTGAAGCAATTGCCAATCAGATGGATCAGATATGTCCCAGAAAGACATCTCTCTTTGTCCCCCGATAACTAGAACATTATTCTGGTAGGTATCATAGTAAAATACTTCATATACCGTATGTTCTTGAGAAGTGTCACCTGACCCTACAACGGTTACATTACCTATATTACTCAAATCATACACTAAGTAACTAAAGGCATCATATTCAACTAAGACAAGGTTTTCGTTTATTTGTATCCTTAGCAGACCATTGAAAGCAACGTACTCCTCAACGATGTCTAAATCGAGGTTTAGTATGGGATAAGAATAAGAGAGAGGGTATGTCCAGGTATTAACTAAAAGATGCTCGTTGATATAGAAAATGTTATCAACACTTCTCACATTTCCTGTAAGTTCTTTAGTTTGAACGATACTGGGATAAACAGGATTCGTAACATCTATTTTTACAATCATCGCATTAAAGGGGTTATAATGGTTTTTTCTCGTACCAATATATATAAAACCATTTATCTTTATCATCGTGTTGCTATTTACTACCGGTTTTCTAGTAATTAAGGTCAAGCTACCGTCATTTTCTATCGAATATATTTCAAGACCATATTCTGATAGAGCATACAGATAGGGATAATCTGCAATTATACTATGTTTCCAGAAAAGTCCGTTGATACGAGACGATGTGATTGAGAACTCATTGACCTTCTCTATCTGGAAGTCAATAGATACAAGTTCTGTCTTAGAGCTAAGGATTGCTGTCAAAATTAGAAAAATAGCAATGTATTTACCCATATATACTCCCGTTATTTATAAAGTGTATCCCCAGAAGAGATGTCTGCTTCTGGGGATACTTTCTGCTAATTACTAAATCACTCGTCTCCCCCTTCTGGCATAGCACCATGAGGATTCATTGGAGGACTCAGATCAATCAAGAAGTAATTGGTACCATGAAGGGTAGGGTCTCTTTCCTCAAAGAATGATGCTCCGGTGGGAAAACCAGTAGCACTAACTCTAACGCTTATAATCGGAGGTGGTGCAAGTACACTCCACGTAACAATCTGTGAACCTTGACCTGTAGAAGATGGTGGTCTCCGAAGTATATAAGGTGATTCGAAATTCTCTTTTGTTTCCACGATTAACTCCCAACCTCTTGCTCCTACAATCTCAAACTCAAAATCATAACTATAGCCTCCGGCTGATAACTTTATTGAACACAATAATATCAGTACTGCAATTGCCATAATTATGCGTTTCATAGCTCACCTCCTTTAATTATCTTTTCCCCTCGAGCTTCAGGTCTTACCGTCGGGATTCAGTAAGACCTGGTTGCCGGATAAATATGTTTCTCGGGTTGGGAAATATTCTCCGAAGTGTGTAGTTCTTAGAACCGGATTGTCTGGAGGTGATGTTATCATTATGATTATCTGAATGGTTTATAAGGATAAGGGTAAGGGGATAGATAGATAGATAGATAGATGTAAACCCTGAAAAGCAGCGAGTTCTCATCACCATATCACAATCCCTCTAAATCTTTTATTGCAGTTTCGCTTTACTCAGTTCCCTTTGATTCCTAAATATGAAATTAAAGTTCTTTTGTCAATACTTATTTTCTTGCTCTAATACAGCCTCTCTGGTGACGGTTGATATCACTTCAGATAGAGCATCTTACGTGTTTTGTCGTAGTCGCCGGCTTTAAGGCGGTAGAGATATACCCCGCTGGGGAGGTTTCTTCCCCTGTATGTTTCCGGTGACCAGACCAGAGAATGCTCCCCCTCCGGCAGGATATCGTCTTTCAGCGTAGCCAGCTTCTGCCCTCTGATGTTAAAGATCTCCAGCTTGACCCTCTTTTCCTTCTCCAGATAGAAGCTGATAATAGTCTCCGGATTGAAGGGGTTGGGATAGTTCCGGGAGAGATATGTTTCTTCAACCGGTACAGCTATATCATCTTCAACAGCTGTCTCGTAGCTGTATTCATAAACACCGATACTGCTTATTGAAGGACAATAGATATAGTGGATACCATTGATTTCTTGAAAGTATATTCTATCTGCACCACTATTATTAAGGAACTCTGTAAAAGGAGATATGATACCGTATATGTCATCACTTAAGTAATAAACATAGAATGTAGAATTGATACCATGGAACAGCAGATCACCATTTATATTGGGAAATCCGGTCATATTTATCTGAAATGAAAGTACTGGATTGAAGGGGTCTTCTACTGAAAAGAAATATGTATTAATATTTTCGAAAATATCTGCATAATAAACAGTTAAATAGTTACCAGTAAACCCTAATCTAGGTGAAGGGTCCCAAACAAAGTTCTCTATTGTATTATTCAATACAGGTTCATTTTCTGCCAATCCTGAATAGATATTCAAGTCATACCAATTTGTTGAGTTTCTGGGAGTTAAAATGTATAATATGTCATCTATTATCAAAACTGAACCACTCTGAATAGCAATATCGAATAGCAATATAGTTTCACCTGGCATACTAATATCGAGTTTTAATAGTCTTCGCTGATTAGGTATCACCATATAGCAGTCACTATTTTCCTGATCGACATACAAGATATATGCATAAGGTTGCGACCATGGTGCTAGATCAATAATATTAAACAAGCTGGGATTAAGAGGATCAGATATGTTATATATTTCGATATGCATGTTTTCTTGTCGAGGTATTCTGTATACACAAAGCAGATCATTGATTATTTGAAAGTATAAAGGATTATCTCCTTCGAGCCTATTGATCTCTTGAATATTCAACGGATCTGTAATATCGTATACTGCTATACCATCTATACAGTAGTTGCCCGAACCAACAAAGAGGTATTCACTACTTACTTCTACTGAGAAATTTCCCTTTTCATCACCGATATTTTCCACATAGATGAACTCATTTTCCTTCTCGAATCTTTGTATACCTGACCAGTTTGTTGTAACGTACAAGTTATGATCGACGTATGCATAGTCTATTCCGGAAGATGTCCCGGATGGTATTTCCAGTATTTGAGAATAAGAATAATCTGTCAGATCCATAACAACAAGACTTTTATTGTTTAGATATAGTAAAAGATTATCAATGATATGAATTGTGTTTCCGTGGATTATTATATCTTCGTTCTCAATATACGGTATCCTGTGCATCATTTCCCAATTGTCAGGGTCAGATATATTCCAGAAAGATACCTCTCTCTGGTTGTTAAAAACAAGAATAGTGTCTTGATAAGCATACTCATTATTTACTGCATAGTCGTGTCCGGCAGAAATATTGCCTGTTCCTATTAACGATATGTCGTTTAGATCACTGAAATCATGAATCAGGCAATCACCATCATCTGAAATCGACATTACCAAGTTATCTCCAAAAACAAGTACAGGGGGAGTATTTATGGGATTTTCATTAACTATTTCCAGATCAGAATTGAGTAAGGGGTAATAGGATTCATTCGAGGTAGTAAACGGGAAGACTAATAAATGCTCATTTACACAAAGTATTGAAGATACTGACCAGACAGTATCCATCAGTTCCAGAGATTGAACGATAGTTGGATTATCGGAAACAGAAACATCAATTTTGTGTATCATGGCAGAGATAGGATCATACTCTCTTCTCTCGGTGCCGATAAAGACATATTCATTGACCTTCTCCATAGTTGTCGGATTAATAAGCGGTAATCTTATTAATAAATCCAAACTCCGATTTTCTTCTATTGTATAGATTTCCAAACCGTATGAAGTTAAGGAGTATAACTGGGGAAAATCGACTATAATGTTATTAACTCGATTTCCTGCCCCTCTATACGTAGTTATCGAGAACTCATTCACTTGATCGATCTGAAAATCTAAAGCAAAGGATTCGATAATAAGGTAGACAAATAAGATTGATAATATGATGATACTTCTCATACTATACCAAATACCTCCGGATGTAATTTTCATCCGGAGGTATATTCTATTGGTTATTCACCACCACCTGTAGGAAACGGTGGAGTTGGGTCTTCATATTCGTAAGATAGATCAAAATAGAAGTAGTTAGTGCTAGTAGTTGAAATCTCTTGTACCTTCTCACCACTTTGTCCCTTAGATCGAGAAGCAATAACTTTTGCATGAGTCGATGCTCCAACATCAATTGTTGTTGTTATAATCATACTTCCGTAATAAGGGAATCCTCTCCTGAAAGAGTAGTTATCGTACCAAACATAAGGTGGTTCAGGATACATAGGATTATTTAAATAGATTTCGACATAACCACTAGACGATAGTGGAGCATGGATTTCTATCGTAAAATCTGCACTGATTGCATGTATTTTTATAGAACCTATAATCATAAGAGCTGTTAGTATAAATAGAATGCGTTTCATTTTCAACCTCCTAAATTTTTCTCCCGATGATAAGGTCTTACTTATGGGGGGTTCAGTAAGACCGGATTGCCAGATGAATTTGTTTTTAGGGTTGGGAAAGAATCTCCGAAGTGTGTAGTTCTTAGAGCCGGATTGTTTAGAGGTGACGTTATCATTATGGTTACCAGAGTGGTTTATAAGGATAAGGGGATAGATAGATAGATAGATAGATAGATGTAAATTCTGTAAAGCAGCGAGTTCTCATCACCATATTACTATCCCTCTAATTTTTTTATTGAAGTTTCGCTTTACTCAGTTCCCTTTGATTAATGTATATACAAAATTAAGGTTATTCTGTCAATAGTTGAATGATCTTTTTGAACACAGGACAACATAAAAGATCTTTACAGACAGAGGATTATATCTCTTCTGTCCTGGTTACTGAGTATTAAAAACTCGGGTAGTCATTGTTTTTGGTTATTCTTCCCTGTAATTCAGCCAGCGGAAGATTTCCCCGATAGTGGCAGTTTTCCCGTACATCAGCATACCGGTTCGGAATATTTTACCAGTTAGTCTAATAATAAACAAAGCCGAGAGGACTAGCAATACGATGCTGAGGGCAATTTCCCAGGTCGGCACTCTGGTAAGAGCATTTCTCAAAACCATAATAAAGGGACTGGTAATCGGGAAGATACTGGCAAATCGAGAAATGATTCCGTTTGGATTAGTGATAACGGGTGTAAGGAAGAGAACCGAGATAAGTGGTATAATCATGACCATGCCTTGTGAATTTCCGGCACTCTGCAGATCTTCCATAGTTGCACCCATACTGACGAACATAGAGCTGAATAGCAGATACCCGAAAAGTCCGAATAGTCCGATTATGAGGAGATTTGTTTCAGCCAGGGCCTGGATAATAGGAAAATCAAGAAAATAGATGAGCGCTGGAACGCTGATGACAATCCAGAATACTAACTGAATCATGCCAAGCAGGAACTGGCCGATGATCTTGCCACTCATCAATTGGCTGGCACGAACAGAGGAGAGCATTATTTCTGCCATCCTGTCACGTTTTTCCTGGAGTGAGCTCTGCATCAGCATCGATCCCGAAGCAAAGATCAGATAGAAAATCAATCCGAGAAAAACTGCTGAGACTATTATCTCCTTGGTTTCCGGAACGACTGCTTCCTCCAGGGGAGTCATTCTGAGTTCTACCGATGCAGTGAGATAATCTAATTGGTCGGCATCGACTCCTGATTCCTGCATTCTCTGCTGCTGCAGATATCCAGTCAATAATGACTGGAGAATCCTTTCTCCGATCAGATTTCTCTCACTGTAATGTATCTCTATCATTCCGCTCGACTGGAAATCGGAGTCTAGTAACAGATATCCGGTATATCCCCTGGCATCAACTTCAGCTTCAATATCCTCTTCTTCATTTCCGAAACCTTCGAGGATCAGGTTATCAACAGGAATATTCTCTATTAAGCTGTCCAGGATGCCGATTTCATCTGCTACAAGATATTTGTGGATAACCGGTTTGTCGAGTATTTGGAGTAGAGTTGGCACTCCAGCAAAGAGCAGGATGATAAGCGGTGTTATTAGTAGTCCGATGATAAACTGTTTATTACGGAGATTTCTCATCACTTCCCATTGAATGATCTTCCAGGCCTTATTCATCATCCACACCTCCCAGAGCTATCCTGACGAATATATCGTGTAAAGAGCAGCGTGAGATACTCAATTCCCGGAGAGGCATGTTTCTATCGATATTCGAGAGGAACTCGCCGGGAAAGACTCCATCATTGAGTGAGAGGAGATACCGGGTGTCATTGATTTTCTGATACTCTCTCACGACTGACCGAGTCAGCAGAGGTTCAACTTCATCAGGCCGGTTAAGGGTCAGATTAACCCTGTAGTTGCCATATTTTTCTTTTATCTCTTCCAGTGTACCGTTAAAGACCTCTTTACCCTGATGAATGAGAAATATCTTATCACATAATTCTTCCAGGATATTCATCTGATGGCTGGAGAGTAGTAGTGCCACACCCTCTCCGGCCAGCTTTCTCAGCTCTGCTTTGAAGAGATCCTGACTGACGGGGTCAAGCCCGCTGAACGGTTCATCCAGGATAATGATCTTCGGCCGATGTAATACTGATGCGATGAACTGCACTTTCTGCAGCATCCCTTTGGAGAGTTCTTCCACTTTCGCATTGGCGTAATCAGCCAGATCGAATTTATCTAGCCACTTCAGTGCTCGTTCCCTGGCAACGGAGCGGGGCACATTTTTCAGTCCGGCCAGAAACTGGAGGACCTTCATTACCCTTGCTTCTTTGTAGAGACCCCGCTCTTCAGGCAGATAACCGATAGATTCCGAGGGAATACCGTTCTGTTTCCCCTTATCGGTGAAATATTCTATCTCACCCTTGTCAGCTGCAATGATTCCCATTATCATCCGGATGGTAGTCGTCTTTCCGGCACCGTTGGGCCCCAGAAATCCGAGGATTTCACCACCGGCAGCACGGAAGGAAACCTTATCAACCACCCGTTTTGTCCCGAAACTCTTGCAGACACTATTTACTTCTAATCCATACATAATCGACCTCTTCTCGCATATCTATATATCAGTCCGAAAGGGGTTAAATAGTTGTCAGTACCGTATCCGGTTGTTTTGAAGTATTGCCCCTTAGCCATACAGGCAATTGCAATTTATGGTTTATCCATTTCCGGTCAATAAAAAAGTATTATTCTCTACCGGTGTTTTCCTCACTTGCCGCTCCGGAAGCCTATTACAGCAGGGTAACCTCAGGGAAGGACCGGAGTCGGATGCCGGCCGACTCCAGTGTTCCCCAATGGTTCAACTTTGATCAACTCGTGTTTGATATAGCTCAATCCCGCAGAGCAGCCCGGGAGAATTTATGATCGGGGATATCAGCATCGAATTCGATCTCTTCGATGATCAGTTCGGTGCCGTCACCATCCTTGAGAACATCCTTGACGACCATTCTTTTTGGGAACCAGCGTTCCTGCACCTGCATAACTTCTTTCACTTCGAGCGTCTTGAGCAGGGATTCGCCACGCCCGTACCATTCCTCTTTGAGCGGCAGGTATCTCTCCTGATCTACCCAGATACGGATATAGTGATAGCTGACATCATCTTCCTTGGCAGTGAGATAGAGCACCCAGCAAACGCGGTCCATCACCGTTTCTTCCCCTTCGATCACGGGGGTATAGCGTCCACTGATCTGCGGGTCTTCCATATGGTCTTCATAAGAGAGGTCTGAGCCCATCACAGGTTCTCTGAGCATATGTCCCGAGATCTGGATAGTGCGGTCGGTAGCCGGTGAGAAAATCCAGAGTTCGTCACCGAGTTTGAGCATCTTCGTACCCGCTTCTCTTGGCGGGGCGAGGTATTCGGTGAAGGCCTGCTCGGTACCCCTGATCCAGGATCTGGAACGTATGGTGCGGCTTCCTCTCCGGCCGTGCACGACCATCGATGTAGTGGCTATCCTTGTTTCGGGTGTGATGTTCTCATCTACTCTTCTGATAATTGTTTCTGCATCGGGCTGATCAGCAGCGAGAGTAGCGATTGAGAAAATGGTGATCAGTATTAAGGTGATAATTTTCATTGTTCTAACTCCTTGAACAGTTGTGCTGTATTCCGTTTAAAGATCCCTCTTCCGGCCAGGGCAGCACCGAGAGTGGTGGCAAACAGGCCGGGAATGAACCCGATAAAATAAGCTCCGGACGTTACTCTGGTTCTTAAGACATTTGACATCATCATCCCAATTTCCGGCATTGCTCCGCTGATATCGATCCCGACATTCTGCCAGTAGTAGGAAAAGGCGAGACCGATGGCCGTTCCGATGATAGTTCCTGCCAGTCCGATAAGAGCTGCCTCATAGATCATAACCCTGTAAAGTTCGAATTTATTTTCACCGATAGCGAGTCGAACTCCGATTTCTCCATATCTCCTTATCCCGTTCATCAGACCGGCATTCCAGAGCACCACTGACATGATGAAAACAAAGATACCGATCAAGATAGTGCTTGCCTGACCGGTATAATTGAACAAACCTCGCAAATTATCGTGATCTAAGAGTGACAGCATATAGGGAGAGAATTCATTGTTCTGATCAGAGAACGTTTTATTAAAATCAGCAGTGAGCTTATCTGCCCTGTCTCTGTCAAATTCAGGCATATAACCGAGTAACTCACTCGCAGCTCCTTCCATATCGAGCATATATCTGATATCTCTTATCTCGGCCAAGAGAGCAGATCGATCGAGTGCCATAACCCCGAAACGAACCGTTCCAGCAACCCTGAAGTTAGCAAAGGCCAGGTGGCCGTCCATCGTCTCACTGATCAGGGTGACTTCATCATCAACCTCGATTTTCAGAGTTGTTGCCAGATCGTCACTCAGGAGGAGTTCATTTTCATTTTCCAGCATTCTCCCTCTGACGATATACTCTGCCGGGTTCAGCAGTTCGTGTTCCATACTATCGGGATCGCGAAGATTGGCAGCTATCCCGCCAAAAAAGGCCTGTTCCTTTGTATCTCCCGCTTCGTCGGGCAGATCGATCAGTCCGCCGAAATAGATCCTTTCCGTCCACCTGATATCCGGATAGAGCTCACCCATCTCCCCGAGTAACTCGTCAACATCGAGCAGGGCCAGATCTATCGGCTGCTGTTCGATCAGTTCAGCATAAGCCCGGGATACGATCTTGACGTGGCCGGTGCTGAAATTGGCATTGGTTTCTACTATATCCTGTGTCAGGCCGCTGATGTAAGAATACATCAAAACAGCGACGATAACCCCGATAGATACAGTTATAAGAGGGAAAAGGCTGCGGGAACGATCACGAAAAAGTCCTTTGATTATAAAGAGCAGCATCTTACCCCCTGTCTATGACCACTTACCCCGTAGGGCATCTGTAGGTTTCAATCTGGCAATTTTCCGGGTCGGGATGTAACTCACAATTATCACAACAGCCACAACTATCACAATGGTTATCGGGATCAGCTCTGGATTATAACAGGGATAAATTGCATCGGTAACTCCAGGAATCCCGAAATCATCGAGAGCACTCATACGGATTCCATGCTTACTCAACAACCACAGTACTGGTGTTCCGTAAATAGCAGCGGCAAGAACGGCGACGATTGCATAGAGCGCACTCTCGAGGGTAAACAGCCTGATGAGATCTTTACGCGTCATACCGAGAGCCATCAGTGTTCCCATCTCTTTTCGTCGTCTGAAGAGAGAGAGAATCTGGGTATCGAAAACTGAAATGAGAGCAAGTGAGATGAACAGAAAGTAGAAGATATATAACTCAATATCCATCATTGCAGTCAATTCACGAAGATCAGCAGTCAGATCCTCCTGAGATTCGAATACCCATTCATCGTCCGGAATGAGAGTCGCAGGTTCGATCTTTGCATCTTCTGCCAGCACCAGGAGAGTAATTGCTGACTCTACTCTCATCATATCCTGAAGATCCTGTAAAGGCAGCCAGATATTACCGGCATCCAGACCCTGGCTGTCGATGTTCGTAACAGCTGCAACCTGCATCTGCCTGGCATCGAAAACACCACTTCCGTCACGCCATCGGAGCATAAATGTATCACTCTCTTCTAATCTTGTGATTCTCTGCATCCTTCTCCCGATAAAGACAGGGATCGCCATTGTTTCGTTTCTCAACCGTGCTGAAGGTAGGGTCAGGATATCCTGTTCTGGCTCGATACCCCGCAGAGTAACTGCCTGCATTCTTCCCTGAGGATATGCCATACCTGAGACTATAAGCATTGGGGTTCCTTCCCCTTCAATCAGAAGGTCTTCGAACTGTTCAGGCATAGTTGCAAAGGTATCCTGATCGATAAAGGGTTCATACGGATCATAAGCCTCGTGTCTGATATGTCCTCCCCCGACCTCTTCGGCAATCACCGCCTCAAACATACTTCTTCTCAGATTCTCACCGATACCCTGCATCCCGATGATACCGATATAAGCGAGTGAGAGAACAAAGACATTCAGAAAGCTCCGGAGCCCACCCCCAATAAAGTTCTTCAGAGCCAATCTTAACAGCATCATTACTTCTCCTGGTCCATCTGCTCATCTGAGTCGATCTTACCATCGAACAGTCTGATCTTACGGTGCAGATATCTGATAACCTTCTCATCATGCGTAGCAAAGATAAAACTGGTTCCCATCTCCCTGTTCATCTTCTCCATCAGCTGCAGGATGTTATGCGAATTTTCAGCGTCGAGATTAGCAGTCGGTTCATCTGCCAGAAAGAGTGGTGGCTTCTTTACCATAGCCCTGGCAATGGCAACTCTCTGGCACTGCCCGCCTGAGAGCTGCCCGGGCCGTGAGTCTTTCTTATCGAACAGCCCGATCCAGTCGAGAATCTCTTTGACCGCCTTTTCCCTCTCAGAAGCCGGTTTCTTGAGCAGGAGCAGGGGAAACTCGACATTCTCATACACACTGTAGTGCGGGAGCAGATTATAGGTCTGAAAGATGAATCCTATCTTTTCGGAACGGAGCCTGGCTGCCTCTCTCTGATCCAGTTTGCGGGTCTCATGTTCCAGAACAGTTACATCACCATCTGACTGGACATCGAGAGTGCCGAGTATATTAAGAAGAGTGGTTTTTCCGGAACCGCTCGCACCGACGAGACCGGCAAATTCACCCTTGCCAAACTCGAGGTTGATCTCTCTGAGTGCTGTGAATTTACCCGTCCCCATCGGATAATGTTTCGTCATGTTACGGACCGAGATCATCTTCTCCATCTCTTCCTCCTTGCTATATGTTATACTGTATCGTTAGAACTACCCCTTCTCCTGAATATATCGTCTCCTCTCTTCCAGCATAAGAAAAGAATCCCAGACCGAATTTCCAGTGGTCATAAGTCCGCTGCCATTGCACTATTGCCGAGATGTCGTCCGTTTCGTGCTCATAATACAGAGAACCAGATAGTTCATCTATAATATCAAAAGGATAGCTGACCGATAGGGCTGTAGCCTGTCTGATCCTCGCTTCGAAAAAATCGCTGTCGATAAAAGTTACCGGGCTGACCAGAAAGTGCTCGGCTGTCATCGTCATACCGAATCTGGAATAATCAGCTCCCAGAGTGAGAGAAGAATAATCTTCCTCTCCACCATTTCTGATGAAACTCGCTGCTGCTTCGAACCATAAACCAACTACATAATCCCAGCGCCCGTCGAGTCCGAATCTCAGTTCTTCAGCCGTCTCTGTCGGACGATAAGCAACCTCGGGACGATAGTGGGTTATCAGACCGATATAACCGGTCAGCAGAGGAAAATCAAAGCGGCCGCCAACCTCGATATTATCCTCTACAGATGGATAGTGTTCCAGCCCCTTGAGCCGCTCTTTACTGAGCATCCCCCAGAGCCAGAGAGAACTCCTTCCCTGGAAATGGCGGAAAAGAAGGGCATCTACTCCGCTGGTATGCTGGAACATATCTTCCGGGTCTATCTGATCGAACCATTGTAACGACCTTAACAACCGGGCCGGACCAAAGTTAAGCCGTTGCCTGCCTATTCTGATCTCTGAGGAGAAAGATGCATATCGTAACCATAGCCGGTATATCTCCCAATTGAAATCGAACTTTTGATCGAGAGTTAAGTTTACCTGCATATTAGCTGTTAGATTGTGTGAAAATAGGGGAGTATCGGCTCTTACTGTCGGCATGGCTTTTATCAGCAGATTCAGTGAATCCTCAGCATAGATCCCTCTCGTGGCTAATTCAAGGTTATAGCGGAATTCAACCGCACCGAGCATTGCCGAGTAAAATGCCATCGTAATGATGCAAATCAGACTGACTTTCCAGATGATACTCTCCTTCTGATTCATACTCCCGCTGCCCATAAGTTGTTATTATGTTATTCTGGTGCAATCTTGAAGAACCCTTAGATAGATGTAAAGCCTTTTATATCTTCTCACCCTGAACCCTTTTTACCTTGATGAGCCAGTAACCGGCCTGCTCACTTTTAGCTTGACAGATAAATCGATATCGAATAAAATTAAAATAAAAAAGAAGCTTGAGGTAACCTTGGCGAAGACGATATTAGTAGTTGATGATGATACAATGATCCGTTCGTTGCTCAATGAATTCCTAACCGGATTGGGCTTTAACGTTATAGAAGCAGCAGATGGTAAAGAGGGTCTTGATATCTTCAAACGGGAGAGTATAGACCTCGTGATCAGTGATATCAGGATGCCAGGCATGAGCGGTATGGACCTTCTGAAATGGATCAAATCCATATCTCCTAAAACCCCGGTTCTGATGATCACCGGATACAGGCCATCCAGGGCACAGGAAGATGCCATGTCAACGAAGGCAGACGGATATCTGATCAAACCATTCGAATTAGAGAGACTCAAGCTGACAATCAGGCAATTCCTGCACTAAAGGGTCAGCTTAGTTTTCATCGACATATAAACCGTTTCTCAACCGTCAGAAAAGTATCAATAAAACAAATCTTTATCGGTTTATTTTTCCCCCGCTTTTTGCTTGACATCGATATAGCTATTCGAACGATACCTTGTTAAATCAAAATATAATAAGAAGGCTGAGATGAAAGAGGATATACTGATAAAAGGTGCTGCAGAGCATAATTTGAAGAATATAGACCTGGTGATACCCCGAAACAGGCTGATAGTTTTTACTGGGGTTTCAGGGTCCGGTAAATCTTCTCTGGCCTTTGACACTCTTTACGCAGAAGGGCAGCGCCGTTATGTAGAATCGTTATCCGCTTATGCCCGTCAGTTTCTCGGACAGATGGAGAAACCAAAGGTTGATTACATAGAGGGGTTATCCCCGGCGATCTCGATAGAACAGAAGGCAGCGAGTAAGAATCCCCGTTCGACAGTCGGAACAGTTACCGAGATATATGACTACCTGCGGGTGCTTTATGCCCGTATTGGGATTCAGCACTGCTATCAATGTGGCAGAGAGATCACCTCTCAGAGCGTAGACCAGATGGTAGATAAGATATTGTCCCTCCCTGCACAGACGAAGCTGCTCATCCTCTCCCCGGCAGTTCAGAATCGAAAGGGTGAACACAGAGATATCCTGGAGAATATCAGACAGGAGGGATTTGTCAGGGTAATAATCAACGGTAAGATGCGGGAACTCTCGGATGATATCAAGCTCGATAAGAAGAGTAAGCACGATATCGATATAGTAGTTGACCGTCTTGTAATCAAGAAGGGAATCGAAGGGAGGTTGACCGATTCGCTGGAGACGGCACTCCGCATGGCCGATGGTTACATCAAGATCAGAAATGCCGATACAGAAATGACCGAGATTATGTCGGTAACCAATGCCTGTAACATCTGTGGGATAAGCTATCCCGAACTCTCTGCACCTCATTTCTCTTTCAACAGCCCGCTCGGAATGTGTCCTGCCTGCCATGGCCTCGGATCTACACTCGAATTCGATCCCGACCTGATCGTTCCGAGACCGGAATCATCTATCATGGAGGGTGCAGTAGCACCATGGGGAAAGCTGGCAGGAAAGAAAAATTCCTGGATCCTGAAGATAGTCAGTAATATAGCGAGCACTTACAACTTCTCACTCAATACACCCTGGCAGAATCTTCCTCCTGAAGTAAAAGAGATACTCCTTTACGGATCGAAGGGTAAGAGAATCAGAACTATCTGGGAGAGTAAACACGGCCGGGGTGAATACCTGGTAAAATATGAGGGGATAATACCGACCCTGAAACGGAGAATGCACGATACTTCTTCTGAGGGTATGAGACGGTGGTACCTGCAGTACATTTCCGACAAACCTTGTGAAGAGTGCCAGGGCAACAAGCTCAGGAGAGAGGTTCAGACAGTATATATCTCCGGTAAGTCTATCATAGACCTGGCAAAGATGACGATCCAGGGACTTTACTCTTTTCTCAGAGATCTCGACCTGGAAGGGAACAGAAAAGTAATTGCTGAAGAGTTACTCAAGGAGATTAAAGAGAGGCTAAGTTTCCTGCTCAATGTCGGACTCCACTATCTGACACTGGATCGCCGGGCACCCTCTCTCTCCGGAGGAGAATCACAGCGGATAAGACTCGCCAGTCAGATCGGGAGTGGCCTGGTCGGCGTAATGTATATACTTGACGAACCCAGTATAGGGTTGCATCAGCGAGATAATCACCGGCTGATCAACATGCTCGAGAAATTGCGGGATAGTGGAAATACTGTTTTCGTGGTCGAGCATGATCGTGACATGATGCAGGCAGCTGACCGGATCTATGACTTCGGACCCCGGGCAGGAGTTTACGGTGGCGAGATCGTGGCAGAGGGATCTTTCCGGGAGATAATGAAGCAGTCACTCTCTCTCACCGGCAAATATCTCTCCGGTGAATTGAACATTCCAATACCGGCAAAAAGAATTGAACCTGACAAAAGAAAGGTCGTTATCAAAGGAGCCAGACAGAATAATCTCAAGAATCTGGAGATCTCCATACCGATCGGACTATTCACTGCTGTTACAGGTGTATCTGGTTCCGGAAAGAGTTCTCTTATTAATCAGATCCTTCATCCTGCCCTTGCCAACAGGCTCAACAGAGCATCCCAGCGCGAAGGTGATTATGATACAATTACCGGGTATCAGGATCTGGAGAGCGTCATAGCCATCGACCAGCAACCTATAGGTAGAACACCCCGTTCTAATCCAGCAACCTATACTAAGGTATTCGATCCGATTAGAAAACTCTTTGCCAGTCTTCCAGCAGCTAAGATGCGGGGTTATAAAGAAGGAAGGTTCTCTTTCAATGTCAAAGGTGGTCGATGTGAATCGTGCGAAGGTGCGGGAGTCAAACAGATATCGATGCACTTTCTTCCCGATATCTATGTAACCTGTGAAACCTGCAAGGGGCGAAGATATAACAATGAAACGCTCAATATCCGCTATAAAGGGTATAATATCGCTGATGTCCTCGAGATGGATGTTCAAGAGGCGTATAAATTGTTCGAGAAGATCCCGCCAGTCAAACAGAGATTGACCACATTACTCGATGTAGGCTTAGATTACATGAAACTGGGACAACCTTCTACAACCCTGTCCGGTGGTGAAGCTCAACGTATAAAGCTCTCCCGGGAACTCAGCAAGACCAGTTCTGGTAAAACTCTCTATATACTGGACGAACCGACAACAGGCCTGCATTTTGATGACATAAACAAGCTGATGAAGGTCCTTTTCCGTCTGGTAGCCATGGGTAATACGGTCGTTGTTATCGAACATAATCTCGATGTTATCAAATGTGCTGACTATATCATCGACCTTGGCCCGGATGGTGGTGATGAAGGGGGATTCGTTGTATCTACGGGAACACCAGAAGAAATCTGCCGGTCAAAACAATCTTATACCGGCAGGTTCTTACAGGAATATCTACCGGAACAGGCAAAGAAAGCAAGATAGAAGGAGAGCAGCGCCTGAATCGATCTTCAATCTGTTCGAGACGACCAGCAACTGGATCAATGCAGATAATTCAGAGGCTCTGTCTCTTTAATAAAGATAAAGGCATCGTAACGGGAAGTTATAATCGTTGGAACATAGTTCCCTGGAAACTCATTTCTCGGATCGTAAACAACTCCGATGGCTCTGTGTCCCCGCTCTTCATTCAGAATATGATGCTCCTTCATCTCCTCATCAAAGATGAGAAAGAAATCAGTTTTATCTACTCTATTTAGTAGATATTCCAGACTCGATTCGGCAGCTTCCGGTATCTCCATTCTTCTCATACGTGAACCCCATTCACTGCCTGCCAGAACCTGTCCGGTATAAGAACCCAATCCTATGCTGAACACGTTTTCTCTACCCAGATTCACTCTCAATAGCTGACCAATATTATATCTGCCCTGACCTGACATCGGTGTGGCTCTGGCATCTCCGACATGGGTATTGTGTGCCCATACGATCCCTTTCGATTCTTCTCCATAATAATCAAGTAATCTGTAAACAGTTTCTTCCATATGATACACCCGATAATTCCAGCTCTCGGGGCTCCAGCCAATAGCATGACGATAATGTTTTTCGGCATTCTTTACTACTACTGCATTCTGTTTGGCGTTGAAGTAAGCATCGAGACACTGTTCACTCAAGAACTCCCTGTTCTCCAGTAAGAAATCAACTACCCCTCTCGTTTCAGAGGAACAATCTTCCGCCCCCCTGTAAATAGCCCGTGCATAATTACCCCCATCGTATCTGTAGGGGGTAAAACAGTCATACAGATTTGCTACCTCTGCAAATTCAGGATCCTGGAGACCATTCAGATAACTCCTGACTTCAGTAATTGACTCCTCTTTGCTGTAAACATCCATACCGTAAATCCCTACCCGTTCTTCCGGTAACCTGTCAGAATTATAATCGCGTAGCCACTCTACAAAGTCAGCGACCTCGCTGTTAGACCACATCCACTCCGGCCAGCGGTTAAAGTTCTCTCTCAGCAGATCTTCAGCACTCGACTCCTGATGATCCAGCTCCTTAACGTAGCGGTTAATCTGATAGAAAGAGGGCCAGTCACCCTCTACCAATACAAAATCAAAACCTTCATCTTCGATGAGTCGTTTGCTAATTCTGCTGCGCCAGATATAAAACTCTGATGTCCCATGGGTCGATTCTCCGAGTAGTATTAGACGCCTCTCTCCAGCTTCTGTAATCAGGGTATCGAGTGAATCTGAATCAATCAGAACATGACTTCTCGCATTTAAATATTGTATTAAATCCTGTTCTGTTTCTTTCATAGCAGATTCTGAAATCGAACCTGACAGTTGACCGGAAAAACCGAGAAGAACAGATATCAGATAGAAAAAGATAATCCTGATGAATTTAAACATATCCTGTTCTCTTTACTCTGGTCTGGAGATCTAAGAGCGTTCTCTCCATTGCTTTAAGAGTCATCATGTTTCTAATATGTCTCCCTATGCTGTCGGATTATCCTGCCGGGCTTCCTCATCAGATTGTTTTTCAATAAACTCAACATTGGCAAAGACCGATGAAACCTCGATATAGAGAAGATTTCCTTTCCCCTTTTCAGTTCCGACTCTGTATCTTTCCTGGCCGATCATGGCCAGTTTTCTTCCAGGGAGGGATGCAGTTCCAAATACCGTATTAACCTCTATCTGGGTCGGTATTTCGGGGTCTATCAGAACCACAGCAGAGCCGAAAACTACATTGATCTCGACGTACTGATCGGCTACCAGGTCTTTCTTATCAGTAAGATCGACCCTCCCCTTGCTGAAGACAATATTGTATTGATTGTTCCCTTTCTGGATGTTATAT
>Ga0334901_1001915_pt1 | contig 19342 bp, 17 predicted proteins | sample GraSluR3_MG_3_FD_207216 | JGI IMG/M metagenome (GOLD analysis project Ga0334901, IMG submission 207216) | Sludge microbial communities from methane-producing bioreactor in Wageningen University, Netherlands - Granular Sludge_15_08-R3 | ecosystem: Engineered > Bioreactor > Anaerobic >... | reverse complement strand
CAAGCTCTGCGGAAATCTCATCGTCTGCTCTGCCTTCTTCTCTGCCTGAAATGAAAAAGCTTTCGTAATCGGACAGAACTTCCCTCAAATCTTCCTCAGAGATGTTACCTTTAAGCTGAATCTCTAATTCGTGTATAAATTCGGATTGTTTCATTCTGTTCATCTCCTGCGATACTGTTCAATAAGCAATAGCGGCATCTGCATATCTATGGAACTTTTTTTCTGTGTGTACCTATCTTAAGAAATCCTTCATTTTTTCCAATTGTATTTTTTAAGAACATCCCTTTACAATAAGTACAGTAAGCTGACGTGCGGGGAGAGTAAATGATGGAAGCGTATAATGTGCTAGTTGTTGACGATGATAAAGAAATTCGTGATGTTATCGGCATTTACTTAAAAAATGAAGGGATTCATGTGCTGAAAGCAGAGGATGGGCTTGAGGCGATCGAAGTGCTGCGTTGTCACACGGTGCATCTTATCTTACTCGATGTTATGATGCCGCGTATGGACGGAATTCAGACCACGTTCAAGATTCGTGAACAGAAAAACATCCCGATTATCATGATCAGCGCGAAAAGCGAGGACATGGATAAAATACTCGGTCTGCAGGTCGGCGCGGATGATTACGTGACGAAACCTTTCAATCCGCTTGAACTCGTTGCACGTGTCAAATCACAGTTGCGAAGATACGTGACACTTGGTACATATGAGAAGAAAAATGAAGTGATTGATTTGAACGGGCTTGTTCTCGAACAGGCAGAGAAACGCGTTTCTGTGAATGGTGAACCGGTTCGCCTTACGCCAATTGAGTACCGAATTGTTGATTTACTGATGCGTCACGCCGGTCGTGTTTTCTCTATTCATGAAATTTATGAACGTGTCTGGGAGGAACCCAGCTATAACGCAGAGAACACGGTCGCCGTACATATACGTAAAATCCGAGAAAAAATTGAAATTGATCCGAAAAATCCAAGATATTTGAAGGTGGTGTGGGGCATTGGCTATAAAATTGAAAAATAAAAAAGCAGGGTATCTGTTCACCTGGCTTACGATATTCGGTCTCTCGCTGCTTCTGCTTGTAATCACGGTATACAGGCCGATGATGTTTGGCACTTTTGAGAATTTCAGTGGTTTTAAGAGTGCATATGAGCAATTTAAATATGAGCTGGCGATGACGAAACTCATTCATCCATTACCTAGCCAGATAAAGACCCTCCCCATCACAAAGGATGATATTCACGAATTTCGTTATCGTTACGGCGACCTGCCCAAGCAGTTATCAAATGTCCGCAGTCAGTACTCGGATGTGATTGCAAAAGCGGAGAAAGCCGAAGATAAAAAAGCTGTATCCTATTATAAAAAAGAACGAGATAAGAAAATCAGTGCGATCGAGAAGAACTTTAAGAATGATGCTCATGTGATCGAACAGATACGCGACGAGCGATTAGCACTGATGAAAAAGTTTAAGGCAACCTCACTTTCCAATGAACAAGAGAGTTTTAATCAATTAGCAAAGGTCTTTAAGTATCGTTTTGAAAATAAAAAAACCGGCGGCGTTTTTTCAAATGCGACAGATGCTCAAGGAACAGATAAGCAGTCGGAAAAGCGCTTTGAAAAACGTTTTAAAAACTTTTATCCTGATCATTATTTGAGTACTGGGGATAAACGCATTACTCGAATCTTAACGCTTTGGAACGCTGATTATTCCGGAGAGATTTATATTAATAAAAATGCCCAGATGGATCAATTGAATTCTAATTATCGCGCTTATGTTCAAAGTAAGCTATTTGGCTATGTTTTACTTATACTGTCGATTGCCATGATTGGTTATGCGTTGTTTCTTGTTTGGAAACAGAGGGTATTTTCACTCGTTGGGTTTCAAATAACAAGTCGGTTGTATCGTCGTATTCCAATTGAATTGCGGTTTATGTTTCTTGCACTGGAACTCTTTATTTTTTTGGCTGTTCTTATCAACATTGGATCAACTGCAAATGGATTGGATTATGGATATGCGTATGCATTTTTCGGCAGTTTCGGAGATTTAAGCGCATTTGCTCTTTACAGTGTTGGCATTCTATGTGCGATGACAACCGTCCTTTTCCAAATTCAATGGCTCTGGCAGATGATACGTGACCCTGAGCAAAGAGCGGAGTGCCGAAAGGGGAGCATCGTCTCGCAGTCAAGAGAGATTATTAATGCCTTTTTCATTGCACCCTTTACCGGCTTGAAAGTTATGTTTTTCGTTGCGGCAATCTTTTTCCTTGGCATGTCGGCTCCACTTTTTTCTATTAGTGGCAGCGTTGCCGCAGCATTCTTATTTTTGATTTTTACTGCACTGCCTCTGCTGTGGTTCTCATTGAAACGTGCCACACAGTTCAATCGCATTTTTAATCAAATGAATGCCTTGGCGGCAGGAGAGGAGCAGCCTGATCTGCCCGTACATGGAAGGAGCAATATTAGCCGGTTGTCTCAATCATTAAACACATTAAAACATGGCGTGAAGTCATCACGGAACGCGCAGTTGAAAAGCGAACGGCTGAAGACGGAGCTCATTACCAATGTCAGTCATGACCTGCGTACGCCGCTGACTTCAATCATTACCTATAATGATCTGTTAAGAAAATCGGATGTGAGCGATGAGGAACGGCAGGACTACCTAGCCATCATTGATCGAAAAGCGAAGCGTTTGAAGCGGCTGATTGATGATTTATTTGACGCCTCTAAAATGGCAAGCGGTGCAATTGAATTGCACAAGACCAAGGTTAATTTGAATGAGTTGCTGACTCAAGCACTTGCTGAATATGATGAAGCCATTCAACAATCAAAGCTTAACTTTCGTATAAAAACTCCGGATGAAGGGATTCCGGTTATTGTCGACGGTCAGAAATTATGGCGTGTTTTTGATAATATGATTGGAAACATTCTTAAATATTCAATGGAAGGAACGCGCGTGTATATCACACTCGAAGTGAAAAACGGCGAGGCGATGGCGACGTTCAAAAATATTACTAAGTACGAACTTGGCGACAATGTTGATGAATTATTTGAACGCTTTAAACGCGGGGATGCGTCACGCCATACGGAAGGCTCAGGGCTTGGACTAGCGATTGCTAAGTCGATCATCGATCTCCATGGCGGCATTTTTGAAATTGACTTGGATGGCGATCTATTTAAGGTTGTCATCAGACTCCCAACAAACTGAGACCTTTCTTGACTCGGAAGCGCGCCAAGTGAGACAATAGAGTTCGGTATTTAATCGGAAGTTGAAAAGCGAGCAGCGAATGCCCGCTTTTTTTGGAAGTGAGGAATGCGCCATGTCTTATGACGGTATTGTTACTCATGCTGCTGTTCAAAGTCTGCAAGATTTTACAGGTGGCAGGGTAGCTAAAATATATCAGCCAACTCCTACGGATCTTATTTTTCATCTGCGCGCACGCGGGGTACGCGGAAAATTGCTCATTTCTATTAATGCAGCATTTGCACGCATGCATTTGACAGAGCAATCGGAAGGTAACCCTCAGGAGCCGCCGATGTTCTGTATGCTTCTGCGCAAATATCTTGAGGGAAGCGTCATTGAGCGGATCGAGCAGCTAGGCTTCGAGCGTATCGTACACATTGATCTTCGTTCACGCAATGAATTGGGTGATCTTACAGAAAAAGAATTGATTATTGAGCTCATGGGCAGACACAGCAATGTAATTCTGATTGATAAAGAGAGCAAGCGAATTATTGATTCAATGAAACATTTGACTCCTGCGGTCAATCGTTTCCGTACGGTGTTACCCGGTGAAACTTATGTTCTGCCGCCGGATCAGGGGAAGCTTAATCCGCTTGAGATGAGTGTGCAGGATTTAATCGGCCGGATTGAATGGAATGCCGGACGCATTGATCGCCAGATTGTAGGTATGGTCAGCGGATTTTCACCGCAGATTGGTGCTGAAATTGTTCATCGCGCCGGACTCCCTCACCAAGAAGCGATTGCACAAGCTTTTCTTGAGATTCAGACAGAAATACGAAATCATGATTATCATCCGATGATTGTTTTTAATGATAAGGGAAAAGATGACTTTCATGTGTTGCGGCTGACCCATGAATCAGGGAAAACGGAAAACTTCACCACTGTTCACCAGATGCTTGATCGTTTTTACGCGGTTAAAGCACAGACTGACGCGGTCAGACAGAAGGCAGGAGATCTCAGTCATTTTATCAGCCTTGAATTGAAGAAAAACAAGACAAAGCTCAAGAAATTGGAAAAAACACTGCGGGACGCTGAAGATGCGGATAAGTATCGTTTATATGGAGAATTGCTAACGGCAAGCATGCATGTCTTTAAACGCGGCGACTTGCACGTAGATGTGATTAATTATTATGATCCTGATCAGAAACGAGTGACGATCAGCCTTAATCCAAATCGGACTCCTTCGGAGAACGCACAAGCTTATTTCAAAAAGTATAATAAAGCAAAGACAGCAAAAAAAGTTGTTACAGAACAAGTTCGGCAAACGAATAGCGAGATCGTATATTTTGAAGGACTGACGCAGCAGGTTGAATCCGCTTCAATGAAGGATATCGAAGAAATTCGCGAGGAACTAGTCGAAGGCGGTTATTTAAGAAAGAAGCGCTCAGTTAAAGATCGGAAGAGAAAGAATAAACCGGTCATAGATCAGTATTTTGCCTCGGATGGTACATTGATTCTCGTTGGGAAGAACAATAAACAGAATGATTACTTGACAACGAAAGAAGCGGCACGCGAAGAGATTTGGCTGCACACAAAGAATATTCCCGGATCGCATGTTGTGATTCGATCGCAGAACCCAAGTGAAGATGTGCTGAAGGAAGCGGCTAATCTTGCAGCTTTTTACAGTAAATCACGCATGGGCAGCGGTGTTCCGGTTGACTATACCAAAGTGAAATATGTCAAAAAACCAAGCGGTGCCAAACCTGGTTTTGTTATCTATACGGATCAAAAAACGCTCTATGTAACACCAGATGAATCGCAGGTTCTGAACATGCGTGAAAAGCCAAAATCTGAGATAAAATAACGGACTTGGCAGTTCATCTCAATTTATTTATCGTCAGTACTTGCGACAACTCGATAAAAATGTTTAAAATGAGATAGTGGAAGTGATCGGATGATTAAAAGTATGACAGGCTTTGGTATGTGCGATCAAACCCAAGACGACACACAGGTACACGTTGAGCTTAAATCAGTCAATCATCGATTCTTCGAGCTTACTTTCAACGGGCCGAGATCACTCGTCTATCTTGAAGATAAACTGAGGGAGATTGTTCATTCTTTTGTGAAGCGAGGCTCGCTCAACTTATATCTCTCAGTTGAAGGTAATCAAGCGAACGAGCCACATTTGAAAACGAATTGGTCGCTCGTTGATCAGTATATGAGTGCTGCTAAAGAAATGCAGCGGCGCAGCGGATTCCAGCTGAACGATCTCAATGCGATTCTACAGCTTCCCGGTATCTTTTCATTAAACGATGGAGACAATTGTGATGCAAAATCAGTGGAACCACTGGTGCTTGAATCCGTTCGCTATGCAGCAGAACATCTTATTGCGATGCGTGAAAAGGAAGGCGAAGCACTGAGAATTGATCTTTTAGATAAAATTCAGGGGATCCAATCCGAGGTTGACCAGCTTGAGGCGTTTATGCCTGAAGTTCGTGCCCAGTATAAGCTGAGGCTTCATGCCGCGATCACCGATTTTCTTGGGCAGAATCGAGGAATTGACGAGGATCGTTTCATGAACGAAATGGCCGTATTCGTCAATAAGACGGCCATTGATGAAGAAGTGACGCGCTTGAAAAGCCACTTAAATCAATGCAAAGTCTTATTGGAGGAGCATTCGGACATGCCCGTTGGTCGTCGTTTCGACTTTCTCATTCAAGAAATGAATCGTGAAGTGAATACGATTGGCTCAAAGGGCAATCATGCTGAAGTAAGCCGCTTTGTTGTGTCCTTGAAAACCGAGATTGAAAAATTACGTGAACAAGTGCAAAATATAGAATAGATGAATGGTTGATGTGCAACGGTTGGAGGCAAAGTGATGAGCTTTAAAGAAAAAGGGTTGCTGGTGGTTCTTTCCGGACCTTCCGGTGTTGGCAAGGGGACCGTGTGCAAAGCGCTGCGCAAGCGCGGCACACAATTAAAATATTCCATTTCAGCGACGACGAGAAAGCCAAGAGAAGGCGAGATCGACGGCGTCCATTATTTTTTTAAAACACGGGAGCAATTTGAGCAGATGATCAAACAAGAGAAGCTTCTGGAATGGGCAGAATATGTGGGCAATTGTTACGGCACACCTGTTGATTATGTTCGAGAATCGATTGAATGCGGTGAAGATGTCATCTTAGAGATTGAGGTCCAAGGCGCACTTCAAGTGAAGAAGAAGTTTCCAGAAGCACTGTTCATTTTTCTCGCTCCGCCTAACTTGGATGAACTGAAAAATCGAATTGTCGGGCGCGGTACAGAAACCGCAGATCTGATTGAAAGTCGAATGAGTGTGGCAAAATCAGAAATGGAATTAATGCAGAATTACAATTATGTTGTGGAAAACGATCAAGTTGAAAAGGCCTGTGATCGAATAGAAGCCATTGTGCTTGCCGAACATTGCAGGGTAGATCGGCTGATTGAGAAATATATTGAAAATGGAAGGGGATGACGGAATATGATGATCTATCCGTCTATTGACAGTTTGCTTGAAAAAGTGAATTCTACTTATACATTGGTGACACTCTCCGCGAAACGTGCGCGCCAGCTTCAGGATGGTTCCGGACATTTACTCGTTGAACACCCGCGTTCTGTAAAAGAAGTCGGTCAAGCATTGGAAGAAATCAATGCTGGACTTCTCAATTACAAACGTTAACATGCACCGCCAAACGGCAAGGCAACAACCTTTATCAGGTTGTTGCCTTTTATATAGGTTTTAGCCTGGAATTTAAGATATCGGCAATTTGCTCGGCAGCATTTTCTTGATAATGGGATGCCAACGACCAAGAAGTAATTTTGTAAGACAGTAGTCAGATATTGATAAGGAAGTGTTCTCATGACTCTTCAAGGGAAAAAAATCGTGCTTGGTGTAACTGGAGGAATCGCTGCATACAAGGCAGCGGACTTGACGAGCCGGCTGGTTAAATCAGGAGCAGATGTTCATGTTTTGATGACGGAATCTGCAAAGCACTTTGTCGGATCAGTTACTTTTCAAGCGCTCACAAGGCATACCGTTTATGATCGCGTCATCTTGGATGAAAAGGAGGGACAAATTGCTCATATTGACATAGCGGATGATGCCGATGCATTTATTGTAGCACCGGCAACCGCCAATACCATTGCCAAAATGGCGTCGGGTATCGCTGACGATATGCTTACTGCGGCGGCACTCGCTTCAAAGGCGCCGTTATGGATCGCTCCGGCTATGAACGTCAATATGTATGCACATCCCGCTGTTCAGAAAAATTTGCACGTCCTTCAAAGTTACGGTTATCACTTAATTGGTCCGGAGAAAGGAAGATTGGCGTGCGGATGGACAGGTTCAGGAAGAATGACTGAGCCTGAAGATATTGTCCGTGAAATCGACGACTTTTTTACTCGTAAGTCACTTGTTGGGAAAAAAATTCTCGTTACCGCCGGCGCAACAAAAGAATCGCTTGATCCGATCCGTTTTTTCAGCAACCGTTCCAGTGGGAAGATGGGCTATGCGATTGCTGAAGCTGCAAATCAGGCGGGTGCTGAGGTGACGCTTATTGCCGGAACTGACCTGGCTGTTTCTCCTGAAATCAAAAGAATTAAGGTAACCTCTGCACGTGATATGTATCGCGAGGTCATGAAACGTTATCCTGATGCGGATGCAGTAATAAAGGCAGCCGCTGTCGCGGATTATCGCCCAGAGCAGGTGAGCGAGACAAAAATTAAGAAATCAGAAGGTCCGCTGACGGTCACCATGGTCAGAAATCCGGACATACTGAAAGAGTTGGGCGAAAAGAAACAGAATCAATTACTCATTGGCTTTGCGGCTGAAACCGATCATTTGGAAGCAAATGCACTCAAGAAACTTGAAGCGAAACATTTGGATCTGCTCGTCGCCAATCATGCGTCCGACAGCTTTGGAGAAGATACAAACAAAGTAACGTTCTTTTTTGCGAGCGGGAAGCAGCAGGAGTTTGATACGATGCATAAACAGCAAGTTGCATCAACTATTTGTGATGCCCTTGCCGAATTGTTTGAAATGAGTGAAACGAAGTGATTGCTGAGGTTTATATTGATATTCCGGCAAATCCGGTGAATAAGCCGTTTGATTACCAAGTTCCGGAGCCGTTCAGCGATATTTTAGCACCAGGAATGCGTGTAACCGTACCTTTTGGGCGAATGCACCGTCTTGGCTTTGTGACGGCACTCAAGGAAAGTTCGGAATTTACTCGATTAAAGTCGATTGATACAGTTGAAGATCATCTGCCTGTCCTAACAACGGAACTCTTAAAATTGGGCCGCTGGCTGGCGGACACGACGGTCTGTGCGACTGTAGCGGCTTATCAAGCAATGCTTCCAGCAGCGATGAAAGCTGATTATAAAAAAGTGATTAAAGTTGAGGACCCAGAGCAGTTAGAAAATGATGATCCGAATTTGGCTGAATTTTTCAGATCGAAGAGACAAGCGCTTTGGTCGGAAGTAGTAAGAAACGATTCGGAATTATTAAATCCGATTAATCGAGCATTACGAAGGGGCAGCCTTTCCATTCATCAGCTGGTACGCAACCAAGCGACTGCGAAACAAGTGGCTGCTGTTTCAGTTGCTGTTTCTAAAGAACGATTGAACCTTGAACTTTTACAACTTAATGATCGAGCCAAACGCCAAAAAGAAGCACTTAACTATTTTATTCGGCAATCCGATTCCGCAGCATTCCATCCGACAATGCGTGCTCTCATTGATGAAGGCTTAAGCAGAGATGCAATTTTGAAACTTGCGGAAAAAAGGTTGCTCCGCATCGATCAGATCGAACAATTACGCAATCCCTATAAACGATCAATTGAACACACCGAACCGCTAAAATTAACTGATGAGCAAGCGAATGCACTTGCACCTATTTTGCACTCAATGGATAAGCCGGAGCATCGCGTGTTTTTATGCCATGGTGTCACAGGGAGCGGAAAAACGGAAATCTATCTTCAATCCATTCAGCATGTGCTTGAGAAAAAGCAGCAAGCCATCGTTCTTGTTCCGGAAATTTCATTGACTCCGCAAATGGTTTTACGATTCAAAGGCCGCTTTGGCGATCATGTGGCTGTGATGCACAGCGGATTGAGTCGAGGAGAAAAATATGACGAATGGCGAAAAATTCGTGAAGAAAAGGTGCAGGTTGTTGTCGGTGCTCGATCGGCAATTTTTGCACCTTTCAATAATCTAGGATTAATTATTATTGATGAGGAGCATGAATCCAGTTATAAGCAGGAAGACATGCCGCGCTACCATGCACGCGACATTGCTATTCACCGAGCGCAAGGCCACCAGTGTCCGGTCGTCCTTGGGAGTGCAACACCTTCGCTCGAATCTTTTGCGCGTGCACGTAAACAGGTTTTCACACTACTTTCTTTGAAAGAGCGCGTCAATCACCGTCCGCTTCCTTCTGTTCATATTGTTGATCTCCGAGAAGAAATGCGGCAGGGAAACCACTCGGTATTCTCTAAGGAACTGCTTGAGAAAGTGAAGGATCGACTTCAAAAGAAGGAGCAAACGGTGCTCTTTTTAAATCGACGCGGGTATTCGACTTTCGTTATGTGCCGATCATGCGGGACCGTTGTCGAGTGTCCTCATTGCGATATATCCTTGACTTACCATCGCGCGCAGCATCTATTAAAGTGCCACTATTGCGGGTTTGAGCAAAAAGTCCCTGACACCTGCCCAACCTGTGGCAGCGATGCGATGCGCTTCTTTGGGACGGGGACACAAAAAGTTGAGGCAGAACTTAACAGGCTGATTCCTGAAGCGCGCGTTATCCGTATGGATGTAGATACAACACGGAAAAAAGGAAGCCATGAAAACTTGTTACGGCAGTTCGGTGAAGAGAAAGCGGATATACTGCTCGGGACGCAAATGATAGCGAAGGGATTGGATTTTCCAAAGGTGACGCTCGTAGGGGTACTGGCAGCAGATTCATTACTGCATCTTGCGGATTTTCGTGCATCGGAAAAAACATTTCAGCTTGTTACTCAGGTGGCCGGACGTGCAGGAAGACATTCATTACCGGGCGAAGTTGTCATTCAGAGCTATAGTCCAGATCATTATGCGGTGTTAGATGCTGCACATCATGATTATGAAGGCTTTTACAATCAAGAAATGGCGCTCCGTCATCGAGGAGGTTATCCTCCGTTTTTCTATTTGGCAATGGTTCGACTCACCCATCCGGAACCTGCAAAGGTAGCGGAAGCGGCCGAACGAATTGCAATGATTTTGAAAAAACAGCTGTCCGGTTCTTCTCAGATATACGGTCCGGTCGTGCCGGCTGTCTCAAAGATAAAGGATAGATATCGTTACCAGTGCATGGTAAAATACAAAAGGGAACCTGCTCTTCTGCCTGTGTTGCATCAGATCATGCAGCATTTTCAAGAGAGCGGAAAGAACGGTTTGCAAGTGTCTATTGACCTTAATCCTGTTGCACTTATGTAGAAGAACGTGTTCGAATACCGGGAAGAATGGCTTCCCGGCTTTCGAATAGGCTCTAAACCAGGATTTAATTTTGCTGAAGAGGATGATTCAATGAAAATAACATTTATGGGAACGCCGGATTTTGCGGTACCCGTCCTGAAACATTTACTGGAAGATACGGCTTACGATGTGGTCTGCGTTGTAACGCAACCGGACCGTCCCAAAGGCCGAAAGCATAAATTAACTCCTCCTCCGATCAAGGTGCTCGCTGAGAGCTACGCTGTGCCGGTTCTGCAGCCGGAGAAAGTACGCAAAGCGGAGGCGGTTAAAGAAATTCTAGACTTCGATGCGGATTTATTGGTTACCGCTGCGTACGGGCAAATACTGCCTGAGTCCCTGCTCAAGGGCCCACGGCTGGGGTGCGTGAATGTTCATGCCTCATTACTGCCCGCTTATCGCGGAGCAGCTCCGATTCAGCAGTCGATCATTGACGGACAGAAAGAAAGCGGCGTTACGATCATGTATATGGTGAAGCAGTTGGATGCGGGGGATATCTTATCACAAGTGCGAGTGCCTATTGAGGATCAGGATACATTTGGAACTTTGCACGATAAATTAAGTGCCGCCGGAAGCACCCTGCTTATGGAAACCTTGCCGAAACTTGCGGCAGGCTCGCTGAAACCCCAGAAGCAGGATGAAAACAAAGTCACATTTGCGCCGAGCATCCAACATGAAGACGAGGAAATTGTATGGGAGAAATCCGCTCCGGCGGTACGCAACCTGATTCGCGGACTGAATCCGTTTCCAGGGGCGTTCACCCGACTTGGAGGTTCCGTATTTAAAATCTTTGCTGCTGAGTTAACAGATCTTAGGTCAGCTGAAAAACCAGGCACTGTAATCAGATGCGACTCGGATGGACTTTTTGTTGCAACAGGCGATGGTCAAGCTGTACAAATTGTTGAGTGCCAACCTGCGGGGAAAAAAAGAATGAAGACTGCTGATTTTCTTAGAGGCACACGTGTAGAGACCGGCACTATACTTGGAGTGAAATTATGAGCAAACCGACAGCTCGTGAGACCGCATTAGATTTGCTGCTTGCAATAACAAAAAAGCATGCGTACAGTCAAATAGTTTTGAACGAGACACTTAACGCCGGACACTTATCGGATAAAGATAAAGGATTGGTTACTACTCTCGTTTATGGAGTATTGCAGCAAAAATTGACATTGGATTATTATTTATCATCTTTTGTGGAAAAGAAAAGAAAAATAGATGATTGGGTGGAACAGCTGCTTCTTATTTCAATTTACCAAAAAGCATTTCTCGATCGCATTCCAGACCATGCACTTGTGAATGAAGCTGTTACGATTGCAAAGAAGCGGGGGCATCGGGGGATATCCGGATTTGTCAATGGGGTACTTCGTCGGATTCTGCGTGAAGGTTTGCCTGACCTGTCACAAATTGAACCGGAAAGAAAAAGGAATGCAATTATGTATAGCCATCCAGAATGGCTGATGGATCTTTGGGAAGCACAGTGGGACCGTGAAACAGCAGTTAAAATTGCTGAAGCCGACAATCTTCCGCCCAATGTTTCCATTCGAGTGAATCGTTTTAAGGCTACAAGGCAGGAGCTGGCAGATCAATTAGCGGCAGAAAATATAGAAACGCTTCCTGGAATACTCTCTCCGGATGCTTTGATTGTCAAGAGCGGAAATGCTGTTCAGTCGCAAGCATTTCGAGAGGGCTATTTTACCATTCAGGATGAAAGCTCGATGCTGGTAGCAGATGCAGCAGCACCTAAGGAGGGCATGCTTGTTCTCGATGCATGTGCGGGACCTGGGGGAAAAACAACCCACTTAGCTGAACGAATGGCTAATCGCGGCCGAATTGTTGCGCTTGATTTGCATCCGCACAAGGCACAATTAATAGATCATGCGGCCGAACGGCTTGGTTTAACCAATATTGAGACTCACGCTATGGATGCAAGATCGGCACGAAGCAAACTTGGCGAAGCATGTTTTGATCGTGTTGTGCTCGATGTTCCATGTTCCGGTTTAGGGGTGATCAGGCGGAAACCTGAGATTAAGTGGACCAAATCGGCAGATGAGATCAAGGGACTGATTCCCATTCAGCAAATGATTTTGGAAGAAGCCGCTTTACTCGTAAAACCTGGCGGCTGGTTAATTTACAGCACATGCACGATTCATAAAGATGAAAATGAAAAACAAATGGCCGTTTTTTTGGCGAATCATCCAAACTTTTGTGCGGAAAAGTCCTTTGCAAAACGAATGCCAAAGGCCATGATTGATACACGTGACGGCATGTTGCAGATTATGCCTTATATGTTTCAAACCGATGGCTTTTTCATTTGCTGTCTTGAACGCTTAAAAGATGGACTTTCTTAAAGGAGTGAACTGCGTGAAGGCCGAGTGGTGTACAAGTTCCGGGAACGTACGAGAACAAAATGAGGATAGTTTGGATGTGCTTTATGGCGACGACTGCCTGCTCGGGATCGTTGCTGATGGTATGGGAGGACATGCCGCAGGCGAAATTGCCAGTAAAATGGCTTTGGAGCTGACATCCGCCAAGTGGTCGGAGCATTCAGGTGTTTTTACTAAAGAAGAAGCAGAGACATGGCTGAATCATTTAGTTCGCAGTGTGAACCTGCGCTTATATGAATATGCGGAGACTCATGATGCATGCCGAGGTATGGGAACAACCTTCGCCGTCGCACTTTGTACGAAAGAATTTATCGCCGTTTCATCTGTTGGAGACAGCAGGATATACATATGGAAACAGAATTGCATTGTCAAACAGATTACAGAAGATCATACATTCGTTAATGAATTGCTGAAATCCGGGCAAATAACAAAAGAAGAGGCTGAAGATCACCCAAAAAGAAATATTTTGATGCGTTCTTTAGGAACTGAACCGACAATCGCTCTCGATACGTCAGTTATTGATTGGGCGAACTGTTCTCATCTTTTGATTTGTTCCGATGGATTAACAAACAAGCTGTCTGATGAGACATTGAGTGAAATTATGGAGGGTACAATGAATTTACGAGAGAAAACAGAAATGATGATCAGTGAGGCAAATCATGCCGGCGGAGAGGACAATAGTTCAGTGATCATTATTTCCAAAGATGGTGATGGTGAAAAGCTATGATAGGAAAACGAGTTGGCGGAAGATACCAAATTCTATCCCGTCTTGGTGAAGGCGGAATGGCGATCGTATATAAGGCGAAAGACTTAATTTTGGAACGCTTTGTTGCGGTAAAAACACTACGTCCCGAATTGTCCGGAGATGAGGAATTCGTCCGCCGCTTTCATCGCGAGGCAGAATCGGTCGCCAGTCTTTCTCATCCGAATATTGTTGCGATTTATGATATCGGTGAAGAGGACTGCTATTACATTGTCATGGAATATATCGAAGGAATGACACTTAAAGAATTCATAAAAGATTATTCGCCTATATCTATTGATGAATCAATCTATATCATGAAGCAGATTTTACTTGCCATTACGCATGCACACCAGCATGGCATTGTACATCGAGATATAAAGCCTCAAAATATATTAATCAATGAATCCGAGCGGGTGAAGGTAACTGATTTCGGAATCGCTCTTGCTGTCAGCGGGGCTACCATTACCTATACTCATTCGATCATGGGATCAGCACATTATCTTTCTCCGGAACAGGCACGAGGCGGGAAAGCCACAATCAAATCGGATATTTATGCAATCGGAATTGTAATGTTTGAATTATTGACAGGAAAATTGCCTTTTCCCGGGACTTCTCCTGTCTCTGTTGCATTGAAACATCTCAGCTCGCCTATGCCTTATCCGCGTGATTTTCGATCGGATATTCCTCAATCCATTGAAAATGTGATGATTCGCGCTCTCGCAAAAAATCCGTCTGATCGCTATGACCAAGTAACGGATATGTATAACGATTTAATCACTGCGCTTGATCCGGAACGTGCCAATGAACAAAGACTGATTCTTGATGAACCTGTTCCGGAAGAGGAGAACGAAGATCTGGAAAAAACGATCAAAATGGCGCCGATCAAAAACCAGTCTAACAAAAGTCAAGAAGCGACAGCGGAAAAAAATGTTCCTGCACCATCTCAAACAGGCGGAAAAAAGAAAAAATCAAAAGCTAAGAAATGGCTAACGATTTCAGGTATTCTCATCTTGTTAATCGCAGCAGGATTAGTGCTCGGAACGACACTTTTACCTAAGTTGTTCTATGTCTCCAATGTTCGGGTCCCTGATGTATCAGGAATGACGTATCAAAAAGCCCAAAAGACATTGTCTAATCAGAAGCTGAAGACTATCCGAACGGATCGCGTAAGCAATTCCGTCGCAAAAGGAAAAGTTATCAGTCAGAATCCTGAGGCAGGCGCAGAAGTGAAAGAAAATGCGCAGGTATCGCTTGTCGTAAGCAAGGGTTCTAAAACAGTGGCACTGGACAACTATGTCGGTTACAGTCGGGATACGGTTTCTGATGTAATCAAGGATGCCGGCTATAAAGATGTGGTTTGGCATGAAGAACAGTCGGCATCAATACCTGAAGACCAGATTATACGTCAAAATCCGGCTGCAGGAGAAAAAGTTGTCCCATCGAAGACAATTTTGGAACTCACCTACAGCACAGGAAATCCGCAGGCAACTGTTCCCAATCTGAAGGGGAAAACAAAAAATGAGGCAAGTAAACTGCTTAAAAGTCAGGGGTTGACAGCTGATTTTTCTGTTGGTGATTATTCTGACGATATTGAAAAGGGCAGTGTGCTTGATCAAGATCCTGCTGCCGGGAGCCAAGTGGACAAGGATTCATCAGTCATCGTCACATTGTCGAAAGGAAGCGAAGCAAAACCAAAGGAGATTGATCAGCCGATCAAAGTGGTGTATCCGGGAACAAGCGGTGACAGCACATCCTCCGATTCAGGGGAAGGCACACCGATTCACGTACAAATATATTATACCGATGCCAACCACGACAACTCTGTATTTACCGATGAACAAATAACTGAAACGAAAACATATACGATACCATTTACGATCAATCCGAATGAGAAAGGTTCTTACAGGGTATTAATTGATAATGTCGAAAGAAAAACAGGTACGGTTGATTATCCAAATTAACAGAGAACATTTTTCTTAACGAATAAGGAGTCTTGATATGCCTGAAGGTACAATAATTAAAGCATTAAGCGGATTTTATTATGTGAAAAATGGTGATCAGCTGGTTCAATGCCGAGCAAGAGGGGTGTTTCGAAAGCGCGGTGTGAGCCCTCTTGTTGGCGATCATGTTGTTTACGAGGCGGCAAAGCCGACAGACGGTTATATTTTATCGATCAGTAAGCGTAAGAATGTATTGAAACGTCCCCCGATCGCCAACATTGATCAGGCTATTTTGGTGTTTTCCGTCGCGGAACCAGCTTTGGATTGTCAGCTTCTTGACCGTTTTCTTATTTCAATGGAAGCTCATAGAATCGATCCGGTTATTTGCTTCACAAAATGGGATCTCTTGTCTGAAAAAGATATTGAAACATTTCGTTCGCAAATGAGTGTTTATGAAAAGATCGGCTATCCTATTTTGTTTACCTCCAGTCTGAAAAAAGAAGGACTCGCTGAACTCAAGCAGCGCATGGAGAATCGAATCAGTGTTGTCACCGGACAATCCGGTGTCGGTAAATCGACACTTTTAAACTATTTGGGCGATTCCTTAAACATTGAGACTCAAGCGATTTCGCATGCTTTAGGCCGTGGAAAGCACACGACCAGACATGTTGAATTATTGCCGATTTCAATAAATGGCTATGTGGCAGACACTCCGGGATTCAGTTCGTTGGAACTTCCAGATATAGCCCCTTCCGATTTGGAACAATGCTTTCCTGAATTTGACGAATTTAGAGAAGGCTGTCGTTTCAGAGGCTGCATGCATTTGGCCGAACCTGATTGCATGGTAAAGGATGCGGTTTCCAAAGGTAAGATTGATCGCTCGCGGTACGAGCATTATCAAATTTTCTTAGCAGAACTCAATGAGCGTGAACGAACAAAGTATTAACGGTCAAAGTTAATAAGTAAAGAACGGAGGCAGCTGTAATGAAGCTGGCAATTGTTGCAGGAGGTCCGGAATCACTTCTGCCCGATCTGAATGCTCCTAAATATGAGGATTTTGAATGGATCGGCGCTGATCATGGGACAATCGTTTTGTTAAAAAATAGGATTCGACCAATTCGCGCATTTGGTGATTTTGATTCGTTGACTGCAGAAGAACGAACAAAGATTGACAAGGACGGGTTCGAACTTTGTTCCTATCCTCCTGAAAAGGATAAAACAGATTTAGAGCTGGCACTTGACTGGGCGCTTAGTCTGAATCCAGAGCAATGTTATCTGTTCGGGGTGACTGGCGGAAGGATGGATCACGCGCTTGCAAGTATACAATTGCTGATGAAATCGACTGACACTTCTTCTGAACTCGCTATTATTGATAAAAAAAATTGGATCACTTTATTGACTCCAGGCGCATATCCTATAAAGAACAATCCATCATACCGTTATCTTTCATTTCTTGCTTTGACTGAAAAAGTAACCGGGTTGAGTTTGTCATGTGTTAAGTATCCGCTTAATGATGCAGAGCTTCGTCTAGGATCAAGTCTCTGTATCAGCAATGAAACGCATGCTGCCGTTTTTCACGTTTCCTTTTCGCATGGCCTTCTATTGATGATGCGCTGCAGTGATTAACTTGTCTAACGAAACGGTCATAGTTTTCATAATCGCTTCATATATTCTAGAAGCACGTGATAAAGGATGACGGCGCTTGTGACAAGGAGGAGCAGTATAATGAAATTTTATACGATTAAGCTGCCGAAATTTCTGGCAAGTATTGTGAGAGCCCTCCTCGGTTCCTTTAAGAAGGGGTAAATAAACTCACATCATCAAAAAGGGCATCTACAAAGATGTCTTTTTTGATTGGCAAACAAAAAAGCCAATTCCCTAAAAGGGCTTGGCTTTTTTGTTTCGGTTTCGTGCGAATTAAGTGGTTGATCATGCATTAAGCACGTTCAACTTTACCTGCTTTAAGCGCTTTTGCAGATACATAAACGCGTTTTGGTTTTCCGTCAACAAGGATACGGACTTTTTGCAGATTCGCTTTAAATGTTCTTTTCGATTTATTTTCAGCAAATGAACGGTTCTGACCGAACTTCGTTGTTTTGCCGGTAACAAAGCATCGACGTCCCATATAGATGACCTCCTTGACCATGCAATTCATTAACGCAATAACTCTATACTAACACGTACGAACGTGACACGCAACTAGAGATCGCAGAAAATTGATTGGGTCAAATGGTACATGCACATGCATGACTTTAAAATTAGGGAAAGCTAGTGTAAAATAACGATAAGTCGAATAAGATTACGGATAGAAGAGAAGAAGAATAAGATTGACTGTCCCTATAAAAAAATTAATAGAATTTCACTTGGGAGGTTTTACAAATGACTGTATCTATAACGAACACCTATGGACAAATTGATATTTCAATCGATGTTATTGCAAAAATTGTCGGTGGTGCTGCAATGGATTGCTTTGGTATCGTGGGCATGGCTTCTAAAAATCAATTGAAGGACGGTTTTACCGAGCTGTTGAAGAAAGAGAACTTCAGCCGCGGCGTTGTTGTTCGCTTTGATGAAGATCAGAATTTGCTTATTGATATGTATATCATCGTGAGTTATGGCACCCGTATTTCAGAGGTAGCAGGAAGTGTTCAAACAAAGGTTAAAGAAACTTTAAATGAAATGCTTGGATTGAATGCCGCTTCAATCAATATCTTTGTACAAGGTGTTCGCCTTACGGATGAAGAAGCGTTACCTGAAGATCAATCATTACAAGCATAAGGGGAGTCATGCGACATGAAGTATCGAAGTGTTTTTGATATTATTGGTCCGGTTATGGTTGGACCATCAAGTTCGCATACTGCCGGTGCGGCGAAAATTGGGCGAATGGCCAGAAAACTGCTCGGTGTCATGCCGGAGCATGTGAAAATAACTTTGTACGGTTCCTTTGCTGAAACATACAAGGGCCACGGAACGGATGTGGCAATTGTTGCCGGATTGCTGGATTTTAATGAAAGTAATGCAAATTTGCCTGATTCAATTAAAATTGCGCAGCAAAAGGGAATGGACGTGCAATTTAGTGTGGATAAGGAAACACAGGTGGAGCAGCCGAACACAGCGCGAATTCATTTATCAGCAGGTGATCAAAGCCTTGAATTAGTCGGCGTTTCCATAGGCGGCGGGAAAATTGAGATTACAGAAGTCAACGGCTTTTCTATTTCTCTATCCGGAAGCAATCCTGCACTCCTTATCCTTCATCATGACAAATATGGGGCTGTTGCTGAGGTTGCTGTGCTGATTGCCAAATACGAGCTGAACATTTCCTATATGGAGGTTTCACGACAGGAAAAGGGACAGCTTGCGCTTATGGTGATTCAAACCGATGAAGAAATCAGCGATGGGCTTGCTGCAGAAATTTCAGGACTTCCTAATATACTCAATGTTGCAGTATTAGCTTAATCAAGTATCTTCCGGAAAAGAGGTGTCTTTATGTTTCAATCAATTGAAGAGTTAGTAAACATCGCGAACAGCCGCAATTTGCCTATCTATGAAGTAATGATTCAAACGGAGA
>Ga0334901_1001914_pt1 | contig 19370 bp, 17 predicted proteins | sample GraSluR3_MG_3_FD_207216 | JGI IMG/M metagenome (GOLD analysis project Ga0334901, IMG submission 207216) | Sludge microbial communities from methane-producing bioreactor in Wageningen University, Netherlands - Granular Sludge_15_08-R3 | ecosystem: Engineered > Bioreactor > Anaerobic >... | reverse complement strand
ATCGGTACACGTTTAATTGACCGAGTCTGTACGAGTTTTAAAAAAGAACAGATTACGAAGATTGGTTTGTTCGTGGTGCTTGATAATGAGGAAGGCAAGCAGTTTTGGAGAAAAAAGGGTTGGAATTTTAGGCAAGACATCGTGTATCTCGATCGGGATTTGTGAGGTAAGCGAAGATGGGAAATCGATACGATTATCAGAGCATCGAGCAATGGGTGAAAAGTATATACAAGGCGTACGGTTTTTCAGAAGAGAGCAGTTCAATCATTGCCGAATCCATTGTGACCACTGATCTGTTCGGTATTGAATCACATGGTGTGCAGCGTTTGGCGATGTACGACCGAAAGATCGCTGCCGGTGATATTAAAGTTGGCGCAATTCCTAAAGTTATTTGGGAAACGCCGGTGAGTGCTGTAGTGGATGGACATAAGGGGATGGGGCAGCTCGTGGCGGGAAAAGCGATGAGCCTTGCGATTGAAAAAGCAGAACAGAGCGGCATTGGTATCGTCTCGGTTCGCAATTCGAATCATTATGGAATGGCCGGCTATTACGCCAAAATGGCGAGCGACAAAGGAATGCTGGGAATTTCCGCAACGAATTCCAATCCTTTTTTGATCCCTACTCATGCGGTGCAGCCGTTTCTCGGTAGTAATCCGCTTGCTTTTTCAATGCCTGCCGAGCCTCACGACTTCCTCTTTGATGCGGCAACAACAGTCGTATCACTCGGGAAGATCGAAGTGTATGCCAAACAGGGAAAGACGATTCCCGGAGCTTGGGCGGTTGACGAACACAATGAGGTGAACAGAGACGCAACAAAGCTGCGCGAAAATCTGTCGAAGCATCCAAAAATAGGAGGGATGCTTCCTGTGGGAGGACGCGGAGAAGAAAATGGCGGATACAAAGGATTTGGCCATTCTTTAATTGTAGAAATTTTAACGTCGATTCTGTCGCAAGGACATCTTTCTGCTGATCTGGGCAGTGGCAAGGTAAAGGGAATCAGTCACTTTTTTACCGCAATTGATCTTCGTTTGTTTGGTGATCCCGGCGATATTTCAGAAGCATTATCTGCTATGCTTAAACGAATTCGGAATCTTCCAACTGAACCTGGGAAGAAGATGTACATACATGGCGACAAAGAAGCTGCTGCGTTTGAAGACCGCCTGAAAAACGGGATTCCAATTGATCCTGAAACATTGAAAGAAATGGCGGAAGTCTCGGAACGATTGCATATACCCTATCAGTCATATCTTTAACGTGTACATGGAAATTTTTTGAATGAGAAATGGGGACTAGAGATGACGGAGAAATCGGAGAAACGATTTGATACTTTGAAAATACATGCGGGGTACGATCCGAAACAACATAATTATGCATCACAAGTACCGATCTATCAGACGGTTGCCTTTGGCTTTGGCGATCCGGAGCGTGCAGAACGGCTGGTCAACCTTAAAGAAAAAGGCTTCAGCTATACGCGAATCGGTAATCCGACGACTGCTGTTCTTGAACAAAGAATCGCTGATCTGGACGGTGCCGCAGAAGCGGTGGCGGTCGGATCCGGTATGGCGGCCGTTTCCTATACATTGTTAAATCTAGCCGAAGGCGGTGGTCGAATTATCGCCGCAGCAAATATTTATGGATCAAGCTTTGATGAATTTCGAACCCTGTTTCCTAAATTCGGGATTGTTTTTGACTTCCTCGATGATATTAATGACCTAGAATGTGTTGAAGCAGTGATCAAAGAGGATACGAAAGCAATTTTTGCAGAAAGCGTCACGAATCCGGATACAACGGTGACGAACGTAGAGGCACTGGCAAAACTGGCTCATCGACATGGTATTCCACTGGTTATTGACAATACGTTTCCGACCCCGTATCTCTTTAACCCAATCCGATATGGTGCGGACATCGTCGTCTATTCATCGACAAAAGGAATCAGCGGACACGGAGAAGTTGTTTCAGGATTAATTGTTGACGCTGGAACCTTTGATTATGGGAACGGCAAGTTTAAACAATTTGAGGAAAAAGAATTTGTTCTGGGGAATGAAGACGAGCATGTGGAGCGGAGCTTTATTGAGGCGTTTGGTTCGAACGCATTTGCAGCACGGATCAGGGTTAAGTACCTTCGCTTGCTCGGTGCTGTATTGAGCCCTTTTGAAGCTTATTTAGTTCTCTTAGGTATTGAAACATTGTCCGAACGGCTAGCTAAGCAAGTGAACAGTGCGAAGAAGATTGCCCGGTACCTTGCAGACAATCCCCATGTTAAAGCAGTACACTATTCTGGATTGGCAGAGCATCCGCAGCACGAATTGGTGAACCGATACTTTCCACATGGAGTTGGGGCAATTTTTGCGTTTGAGATTGAAGGAACCGAAGCACAGGCAAAAAAGGTTCTGAGTTCTGTGAAAATTTTCAGCTATTTGCCAAATGTGGGAGATGCGCGTTCATTAATTGTTAATCCCGGCCGAACCACGCATCGCGAAATTCCTTCATTAAATCGTGAAAAAACCGGGCTGAGCAACACGCTGATTCGCCTCTCGATCGGACTGGAAGATGCGGATGACCTGATTGACGATCTGGATCAGGCGATCCACAAAGCATATGAATAAGAATGGGGTGGGGAAAATGGATTTAGGAAAAATCGTCAGAGGCGGTCCAAGTCAGTATCTGTGTACAGAGGATGCCATCAGCCAACTGGATGAACTTGTTTCTCCTTTTTCGTCTGTTCATATTGTTACGGGTGAACAATCATTTTCAGCTTTTCAGAAGGTCTATAAAAAAGAAGTCAAGTGGCCGGTTCATCGCTATGACGGAACATCCAGTCATGAAGATATGGACCGTTTGACGAGTGAGATCGGAAAAGCAGACCTGATCATCGGGATCGGCGGCGGACGTGTATTAGATACGGCTAAGGGTGTCAATCATCGGCTTCGTTCTCAATACATCTGTATCCCAACGGTTCTTGGCACTTGTTCTGCGTACACGCCGCTTGCCATCATCTATAATCAGCAGCACGAGCATATCGGCCGCGATCATTTTCAAGAATCCGCTTATGCGGTACTGGTCGATTTGTCTCTGCTGATTGAATCTCCGAAAGACTACTACATTGCCGGTATAGGGGATACGTTAGCGAAATGGTATGAGGCGGAAGCGATACCGAAAGATGTGAGCCAGCAGATCGATCCCTTTGTATCACTGGGACTCACTGCGGCCCTGCAAACGAAAAAACTGCTGCTCCGGTATTCGGAGGAAGCAGTGGTAAGCCTGGAACACCATCAGCTCAGCCCTGCTTTCCGTATTGTATCGGATGTGATTGTCGGTCTTTCCGGAACAGTTGGCAGCTTTGCTCGAGATTATGGCCGTGCATCCGGCGCTCATGCAGTCCATAATGCAATGAGCAAGATTCCGGAGACGAGCCGTTATCAACATGGGGTAAAGGTTGCGTACGGTTTACTTGTACTACTCGCGACCTTGGGGCAGGATGCTGAAGTTCGGAAATTGCTGCCTTTTTACAAACGAGTGGGTCTGAGTTATTCGCTGAGTCAGTTCAAACTTCAGGATATAGATAAAACTAAAGAAATTCTTGCCAGAGAATGTCAAACGGAGCTTGGCTTCCGTTTTGTCTTCAAAAATTTTGATCAGGCGTTTATCCTGAATGCTTTGAACCGGGTGGAAACGTTGGTGAACGAAAGCGGAAGTGAAGGCCAGGCAACCGGTGAATTCGACTACAAGGCAGATGAATCGAAAGTATGAGCAGATTTGCAAATGATGGTAAGACCTTTCAATCCATATTCGAAGAGCTGCACCAGAACCCGGAGCTGTCGTTGCATGAATATGAGACAACAAAAAGAATTAAAAACTGGCTGCAGGGTCAATCAGTTACGTTGCGAGAGACCAGCCTGCCGACCGGCGTCTTTGCCGAAATTTCAGGTGATCTGAACGGTCCTGCTGTTGGGCTTCGCGCGGATATTGATGCCTTGCCGATTCATGAACAAACTGACTTACCCTATCAATCACAAAATGAAGGTGTGATGCACGCCTGCGGTCATGATTTTCATACGACCGCTTTGCTCTGGGCCGCTGCTTTACTGAAACAAAATCAGTTGGATCTTCCCGGCACCGTTCGTTTGATTTTTCAACCTGCAGAAGAAACCGGACACGGTGGACTCAAGGTGGTCAAAGACGGTCAGCTCAAAGGACTGGATGCGGTCGTTGGTATTCACAACAAACCAGATTTGCCGGTGGGAACCATTGGAATCAAGGCAGGACCTTTAATGGCGGCTTGCGACAAATTTAAAATTACGTTTAATGGAATCGGCGGTCATGCGGCGATTCCCGAGCGGACCCGAGATCCGATTGTAGCGGCTTCATCGTTCGTTCAAACAGCGCAAACGATCGTCAGCCGAAACATTTCGCCAAAGCATGAAGCGGTCGTGAGCATTACCAGTATTCACGGCGGTGACGTGTGGAATGTGCTGCCTGGAAAGGTCGAACTGCTCGGAACAGTACGCACTTTTTACGATCAGGATCGTGATTTGATCATTGATCGCTTTGCCGCAATCGCCGACGGACTTCAACAGGCGTTCAACGTACAGATTGCTGTGGAATGGGGCCAAGGGACGCCATCCGTATTTAATGAAGAAAAAATAGCTCGAATTATTCGAGAAGCAAATGAAAATGAAGTGCGGGTGGTGACACCTGAAGTTTCGGTGGCCGGGGATGATTTTTCCTGCTTCCAACGCGAGGTACCCGGCGTATTCGCATTTGTAGGATCGAACGGACCCGAAGATTGGCATCATCCTGCGTACCGGGTTGACCCTAAAGGGATCCGCGTTGCCGCAGAATTCTATTATCGCTCTGCGGTTGCCGTTTTGAAAGCATTAAAGAACGCAAACGTATGATAGAGTCATCGTATTTATGATCAGAATTCGTTAGCGGATCTTTTAAATAGTGAGTACAGGAATAAATAATCGACCATACTATACCTAATATAAATTATTGAAAAATGCTTATCCAGAGAGGTGGAGGGACTGGCCCTGCGAAACCTCAGCAACCGGCTGATTGCGGTACGGTGCTAATTCCTAAAGCAGAATCAATGCTTGGAGATAAGTTGAGAGCAGCATAAAGAAAGCCTGATTTCTCTTCTTATCACTGTGGGAAGAGAACAATTGGGCTTTTTATCTTTTTATAGGGAGATGCGGCAAATGAGCAGTGCACTGAGAAAGATGGTGGAAGACAGACGCGAACAATTAATTGAACAGCTGATTGCACATCGAGTTTATAAGAAAGACGGAAGGCATCTCTTTGAATTATCTCTGTCTGAACTGGAACATGAATACAAGCAGGTACAGGCAAGCAGTTCATCGATGCATAATCGAGATTTGGCGTAAGCGCCGCTTTTTAGTGACAGAGCTTGGTGTTGCGGAGGCGATCGTACAGAAATTTGCACTGTATCATACGAAAGCAGCAGCTGTACTTGATAATAGCCAGATCAAAGGCAAGTTCAAGAAGTTTATTTCCGAGAGCAACAGCGGCAATATATTCAGAGTCTATAAGAATGTTAATAAAAGAACATTGGATTTTGAATAATTATCATTGAGAATGGGGAATTGTTGAAATATACTGGAATCGGACATATACCACTGATAAGGACAAAGAGGAACGAGGGGGCACAATCAAAAAATGAAAGGTGAACTGCTTCAGGTATGCAGAATTGTTGCAAGTGCAAAAAAAGCGCTAAAAGAGAACAAGAAAATCATATTTGAATCGTTCAAATATGAGGATTCCATTACTTTTCAGCTTATTGAAAAGAAGTCATGGTTTGGGGAAAAGCCTTTTAAAACTAGTAATGTAGCAGAATGGTTTGATGAATGTTGTAAACGCGGGTTAGAAGATATAAAATGCTTAACGCCGATGCAGGTAGAAGACAGAAATCTGCTTGGATTTTCAAACTCAAGACAAAACATTTTTGTCTGCTTTTATAAAAGTGGTCATGTAACTTATAATACAGTGCATTGGGACTTCCAGAAAGAAAGGCAAGCCTGGACAATCACCTATACAGAACACCGCTGGGATAATCCACCTCAAGAGAAGCCGGAATTTTACGATAATACAGCAGACTTGGTAAACGTTTTAAATGAAATTGAGAAATTCGCGCACTTCATTGAATGTGACCATTTTGCAAATTTATTTCATGAGGCTGCCCTTGTTGCAGAAGGGGAATCTATGAAAGAAATGAAACTGCTCATTGATTTGCCGAAGAAGAATTTGAATCTTTTTAAAGCAGCAAGTACCGCTGATGTTTTTGGTGCTATGGGCTCATGGAATGATTCTCCGCCATACATGGCTCATGAAAAAAATGTAGACGAACAATATGAACATTTATCTGCGGAATTATTTAGACAGTTAAGTTTAGCGACTCTCTATGCGGTGAATGAATGGTAATATTCTTCATGATCATCTGACACCTTTTTTAATCCTCTTATGAAATCCATTTATTTGTGCTTTGTAACTTTACCAATCGAATCGCTTAATTAAACTGAGTTAGCAAATGATAAGTGTGCATCGCCCAAACAGCTTTTTACAGTTTCTGATGCAGCATATTTCTGAGTGCTTTTCCATATTTCCCGTGCAGGGCCAGAATATATAGAACAACACCCAATGGAAGCAGTGCGGCATATTGTATGAAATGAAGCAGTAAGCCTGCCGAAAGCGCCGCGCTCTGCTGAATGCCTAGTCCGGCAAGACCGATAATGACTCCGTATTCGAAAAGACCCACGGAACCGGGTGAGGCAGGTATAAACCCAATAAGGTTTGTTGTGGCAAAAACGGCCAGCGACATACGCAAAGATGCGCCCCAGCCGAAGCCGAACGCAATTAGTCCCATCCAAATGGAAAGGAGGAGAAGTATATACGAGAAAAGCACCCAAAGCATCATGTTCAGCATTCCGATTGTTAAATAGCCATGAACATAGTTTCGAAATCGCGGAACAAAAGAAACAACTGTCAGCAGCAACGCGATGAAGGCAATACATGAAAAGAAAGAAATCCATAAGATTGTAACAATCATGGGCTCTTTAAATCCGGAAAAGGGTACGGCGAAAAGGGAGATGACGATAATTGCTATCGAGTCGGCGATCGCCGGTATCATCACCAATTCCGTCCGACGAAATGCGCTGTAGTTGTCCGGGAAAAAAGCAAAACGTAATCCGTCACCAATATGAAGGGGCAGAATCATATTTGCTGCATGACCGATACCAACGATTTGCAGAGCTCTCAGACGGTTAATATTCGGATCAATGCCCAATGTGTATCCAAGACTCCGAACATAGTTTGAATAGATATTAATGGCAACTGAACAAAAAATTAAGAACCAATTTATTTTCGCATTGAATACAGTGCTTAGATCCAGACTGCCGAATGTTTTGAATGAATAATAGACGACTAAAACAGTTATGATTATTCCTATTAGTAATTTGAATTTTGTTTTTGTTGCCATTCAACTGCTCCTGCTGCACGTTTTTTGAATTTTAGTCGGTCAAAGAATGTTCAAGTGATTGACTGATTTTCAGAGCGTTGGGTTCCTTTGCTGTTTGTATGAGCAATTCAGTGATCTTGCGCGCCGATTCAGGCTTTTTGAACTCATACTGGTTCTGAGCGATCTGCAGGAGCTGTTCCCCGTCATTTTCCAACAATGCTGAAATCATAGTCGGCAATTGGCGCAAGTCTTTGCAATAGAGTCCCAATCTGTGTTTAAGGACAAAATGAGGATTCTTTGCCTCCTGTCCACGCAATGCACCGGTGACGATGACGGGTTTGCACAGGTTGACCGCCTCCATTAATACATTAGGGCTAGCCCGCATGATCAGAAGATCAGCCTCCATCATGCGCGCCTTTACTTCTTTAATAAATCCATAAATGGTCACTCGTTTTCCAATGTAGGGGGACAAAGTGCTTTCCATTAATTTGATTAATGCCGTGTTATGTCCTGCAATAATCGTTAGATGGATTTTCTCATCACTTAGCAAGATTTTGGCGATTTTCAGAACCTGAGTCGAGCCTTGACTCCCGCTCATTAGGAGAATAGAAATAAAATTTTTGCGCATGTGACGGAGATCAGGCTTTTTAGGCAGTTTCAAGTCACAGAAGTCGCTGCGTGTCGGGAAGCCGGTATGAAACAATTGATCCTGAGACATACCAGCCTTTAGCATTCTTTGTTCCGCTTCGTCAGAAGGACATATAATATATTTTGCCCGCTTGTCTGCCCAAAGGCTCGTGACATTGTCTAAATCCGCAATCAACGAGATAACAGGAATAGACAAATGTGCCCGATCTAAGACATTGATTACCGAACCGATGAAAAGATTATGAACGGATACGATGACATCGGGATGAAAGGCGTCGATTTTTTCTAACAATGACTTTCTGATGTTATGTGCGACAAACCAATTGACAAGCTGCTTAAATGGACTGCTCAATCGGTAAATGAGACCCCAAAGAGCAGGAAATTTCACTGCAAATGAGTCATAACCTCGGCTGGATGAACGAAGAATACGGCTTCCCAGGTCGAATCCATCAATAACTGTAAACTGAATATCAGGTGACAAAAGCCGGAGCTGCTTGCTCAGCGCTTCCGTGATACTTTTATGTCCGCATCCCGTATGCTCAGATGAAATAAACAGAATTCTACTCACAGAAAAATTCCCCTTCATATATCTTTATGGAGTACTTCCAAATCATTTATCCTATTTGCGTTTAAGTTCGTTTTTTTATTGGCAAGAATACTTAAAATTCTCGGTCGATTGTAACGTTGTATCATGATATAGGGAAGATTGCACACGACAGCAATGAAGATCATAAGCATCGAAACACCTGTATGATTCCATTGCGTAAAGAGCAAAGAACTGATCATAATGCACCAATGAACGAGCTCGGCACGGCAGGTCTCCAAAGCAAATCTGTACAAATAATCCGGGCTGGATCGCTTCATTTGTTTTTTTGAAAAAAGGAAGGACAGAAAATCACTGAGCTCCGGTAAGAGACTCTTCCACTTTTTCACATTAAACCAGTCCTGATAGAAATGGCCGCCTTTTTCCCAGCGCCTTTCCCTAAATAGCCAGCTATCCAATTGGAAGATGGTTATGGGAAGCTTGATCGAAATAATCGTATTGATCAACGAAATAATCATGAAGATGATAAAATTATTAACCAATGCAAGTACTTTCACAATACTCATCATCTCTCTTTTTAAAATCAAAGGTACCTTTTTGTAAAAAAATCCATGCAAAAATTGCTGTCCGGTAAAAAACAGCTTATAAGACTATTTGTGTTAATCATCGAAGGATATTCACTTAAACTATAGATTAAAAGTCAGGTGGAATCAATATGGCATGTCTTCAGGTATGTGTCAAACTTAAAACAGAGCTGATTGAAAACCAGCGGAAGCGGTATAGCATAAAGATCCTGTTTCTCATCTTTATTAAAGAAGAAACAGGATCTTATTTTAAACAAGTAATCCGCCTAGGAGTGACTTTCTATTTGTTTTGCAAAAAATTCGTATTTACCCGTTGTCACAAAATCACAATCTGGTGGCATTGGATTTTCTCTAAGAAGCAGTGCAAGTTTATTTAATAACTGAGAAAAAATGATGTGCTTCTTCTCTTCAATCAAAAGTTTGAACCCATACTGGAATACCTCGGATTTCAGTTCATTCACCCAAACGATGGAACCCAAAAGTGTAATTTTTTCTCCAAGAATGGTTGTTTCAATCTTTAAGACCAGGGATGAATCAATTCCAAAACGTAGGTCAGAAAGAAAGCGCAGTCCACCAGAGCCAATATTTTCAATAAGGATGCGCGTGTTGCCCAGTTTAACATGCTGCCCATGAAATTGCACAAGGGTTATCATTGCGACTAGAGGATAATCAAGATCCACTCTGAAATGCTTTCTTCGGTTTTCATAGACTCCACGATTTCGTGAGACAGGTACAGCAGGAGCTCCCTCTTTTTCCTTTCGCAACAGCTTAGCGAACGTAGCGGCTGGAACCGGTTTGGAGAAAAAGTAGCCTTGTATGATATTGCAGTGATAATTTTGTAACAGCTGCAATTGTTCCTGAGTTTCCACCCCTTCAGCAACCACATTCATGTTTAAATAATGGGCCAATTCAATGATTGATTGGGTGATATATTTTGAGCTTTCATCGGTGGTGTCATCTAACGCATCAATAAAAGACTTATCAATTTTCAACGTATCAATTCGTCCTTTGAAACGCTTAAGGTAGGATAGTGATGAATAACCTGTTCCAAAATCATCCAAGTTAATCTTAATTCCTTTGCGTCTAAGACTGTCGATAATTGTAAAAATTGTTTTTTCATTCTCCAGAAGAGATGTTTCAACGATTTCGACCTCTAAGTATTTCGGATCCAAATGTGCCTGTTCCAACACATCCAAAAGATCCACAGTCAGATCATGATCCAAAAAACGGTTTGCAGAAAGATTGATTGAGATCGGAATCGCGGGCAGACCGTCATCTTGCCATGCTTTGTTTTGGAAACAAGCAGTGTGTTCGATCCATTGGTCGATTTTACGCATGATGCCGACTTCTTCGGCTAAAGGAATAAACTCTGCTGGTGAGACCAGTCCCCACTTCGGATGATTCCATCGAATCAGTGCTTCAGCGCCTATAATACGTTTGGTGCCGATGTCTACCTTAGGCTGATAGTATAATTCGAACTGATTTAATTCAAGCCAATTCTGTAAATCCGCCTCTAAAGTAAAACGCTTATAGCCGACGATATCCATTGTGGAGGTGTAGCGTTGATATTTGCTGTTCTTCTTCCCTTTTGCTTTATGAAGAGCTGAATCGGCATGCTTGATTAACGTCGCCGAATGATCACCGTTGTCCGGATAGATGCTGATGCTGATGCTGAGTGAAATCTGCAATCGGTAATTGCTAATAATAAATGGGTGATCGAATGCATTGATGATTGCTTCTGCTTGGCTGATTACGGTGTGATCAAAGACATTTGGGCAAAGAACCAGAAACTCGTCGGCACCAATTCGAGCAGCTAATTGATGAGGCCCAAGGACCTTAGTCAATTTTGTTGCGAACTGCTTCAACAGTTCATCGCCAACCAGATGACTTAGCGTATCGTTAATGTATTTAAAGCGATCTAAGTCCAAATACATGACGGCCAATTTCTGCCCTAAAGTGTTGCTGATAACCATTTCCTGTTCCAATTTTTCTCGAAAGAATCTGCTGTTCGGGAGACCGGTAAGTTCGTCGTGATTCGCAAGAAATTTTGTTAGCGACTGTGCTTTTTTATACTTGGTTACATCTTGGACCGAGCCAACAATCGTTAATTGGTTTTGGTAGATAATTTTTTTCATATGACATTCATAATAATGTGTGCCGTCCTCTTTAATGACTCGTAAGGGCACGTCTTTGCCGGCTCCACCAACGGTTAATTCATCCATTATTAATTGAGTTGTTGATTGATCATCAGGATGCAGAGTGTTTAGGAGACAGGTGCCATTCGTAAAATTCGGACCAACAGATGCATAAAAGTTAGGGTTTCCATAGATCAGCTTATCGCATTGAAGAATAAAAATGCCAAAGGATGCCTCATCTGCAAGACTCTTGAATATCAGTTCAGATTCGATTAAGGATTTTTGTAATCGATTTTTGTTTGTTAGATCCTGGAGAAGCCCAAATGCGCCAATAATTTGTCCCGCTGAACGTGCCGGCATTAGGGCTAATTGACACTCGATTTGTGTACCGTTTTTGTGTGTCAGTGTCGTGTTGATGTACTGTTTTTTGCCGCTCATCACTTTTTTAAACGTTTCTTTGTAGGATGGTACTTCCTTTTCCGTCAGGAACTTTTCAAATTTATTTAAAATGATTTCATCATTAATATAGCCAAAACATTCAGAAAAACGTTTATTTGGTAATACAATCACCCCGTTAACATCCATATAAAAAGTTACGTCCGGGTTTCCTTCAAATAATGATCGAAAAAACAGATCCGGATATTCGATTACATGGTCTGTTGAAGGATCTGTATTTTTTTTAGATTTATGATCAAGCATGGTTTATGCCTCCCTAATTCGAACTGGGGGAAATACAATCGATTCATGTGCGCAAAGACATCTTTGTGATATAAATAATAGTACATTCGTATGACTTTGACTATATGATTTTAAGTTGTGTTTGCATCATTAGCAAATCTTAATTTTGTTATTATGATTTGAAAAAAATTCCTTTAAAAATCACAAACTATTTAAAATATGGTTGATTCAGTAAAAACGTATTGTGCTAAGATAGACTTGGGATGTACATAATCAATAAAAGAGAAGGGTGGAGACAGATATGAGAAAGTACGCAATTATTGGTCTCGGTCACGTTGGCGCAGCCGTTGCGTTCACTTTGGTTTCAAAGGGAATTGCGGATGAACTGATATTAATTGATACGAATGAGGGCCTGGCACGCGCCGAACAACTCGACTTACAGGATATGCAAGGACGAATCGACACGCGAACGATTATTAAAATTAATGACTACAGTGAGCTTGCCGATACGGACATCTTGTTCATTACTGCCGGCAATATTCTCGCCTATAAAGAAAAACAGGCGGAAGGCAACCGCTGGGCTGAATTCAAATACACGAAGTATATTGTGCAGGACATAGCGCCGAAGGTCAAAGCATCCGGTTTTCACGGTGTAGCCATCGATACGATGAACCCATGTGATGCGATTACGCAATATTTCCAGGAAAATACCGGACTTAGCCGGCAGCAAGTCTTTGCGACGGGCACGTTCCTTGACACGGCCCGGATGCAAAAAGTAGTTTCAGATCAATTTGATTGTGATCCGAAAAATGTTTCCGGTTATGTTTACGGCGAACATGGGGAATCCCAATTCAGTGCATGGTCAACGGTTCGTGTGAACGGATTGGACATCACTGAGCTTGCCAAAGAGCGGAACCTGAACCTGGATGATCTGGAAGAGGCAGCTCGTCGCGGCGGCTGGGAAGTCTATTCCGGCAAAGGCTATACGAGCTGGGCGATCTCAACTTGTGCTGTTAAGCTCAGTCAAGCAGTGCTTTCGGATGCCAAGGCCGCATACATTTGCTCTTGCTATAATGAAAAGTACGGCACCTATGTGGGTCAGCCGGCGATCATCGGTAAGAACGGAGTGGAAGAAGTCATCACCCTGCCGTTAACCGCTGAAGAGGAAGCAAAATTCAAACACTCTGCGGATACGATTAAGGAGAAATTTCAGGCTTTTGATAAACAGCCTAATTGATTAGTAATGCAAATCTAAAACTTTTCATATACTCGGTGGTTAAGATCCGATACACTCGGAATTCGGCCACCGTTTTTCTATGAAATTCAAAAAAAGGAGTTCAATTAATGACAACTGAAAAAGAAAAAATGATTCATGGTGAGCTGTATGATGCGTCGGATCCGGTATTAAAAAGCGATCGTTTGAACGCGCGGAGGTTGACACGATTATATAATGAAACGCTTGAGACCGATCGCGAAAAAAGGGCGGAGTTATTAAAACAGCTCTTCGGTTCGACAGGAGAAAAGTTATACATTGAACCAATTTTTCACTGCGATTATGGGTACAACATTCATGTTGGCGAGCATTTTTATGCGAATTTTGATTGTGTGTTTTTAGATATTTGCGAGATTCACATAGGCGATAACTGCATGTTCGCTCCTGGTGTTCACATTTATACTGCGGCTCATCCGCTCAACGCAAAGCTGCGTATATCGGGTGCGGAATTTGGGAAACCGGTGACCATTGGCGACAATGTTTGGATCGGCGGGCGCGCGGTGATTAATCCTGGGGTTACGATTGGCAATAATGTCGTCATCGGTTCAGGTTCAGTCGTCACCAAGGATGTTCCGGATAACGTAGTTGTCGCTGGCAATCCTGCAAAAATTTTGAAGAAAATAGAAGAGTAAAAGGCCTGCTCCATTCATGGATACTTGGTCACTCAAAGGTAGCTCCTTATTTTGGCAAGTCGTCACTCCGACATAATGGTGCACGAATTGTCGGATTTGCTCACTCTGCTTTTGTTACATTTAGTTCAAGGAGGTCATGACTATGGATTCGCTGAGGCAGATGAATTGTGCCATGGATTATATTGAGTCGCATCTGACGGAATCCATCGATTACAAAGAAGCAGCAAAGCGCGCATGCTGTTCGGAATATCATTTTAAGCGGATGTTTTCCTTTCTTGCCGGTGTTCCGCTTTCTGAGTATATCCGCCGCAGACGGCTGACTCTTGCGGCATTTGAACTCAAAGACAACCGCAAAGTGATTGATGTCGCCGTTAACTATGGATACAATTCTGCTGATGCATTTACTCGAGCTTTTCAGGCATTGCACGGCATCACGCCTTCAGAAGTAAGAAGCACGGCGAAAACACTTAAAGCGTTTCCCCCCATGACCTTCCAATTGACGATTCAAGGAGTTGGAGAAATGAACTATAGACTTGTCGAAAAAGAAGCCTTTCGAGTTGTTGGTTTGAAAAAAAGAGTGCCGATCATTTTCAGTGGTGTCAATCCGGAAATTGAGGCCATGTGGAAGCGTTTAGACGAACAAAAAATTAAGGAACTGAAGGCACTCACAAATGTCGAGCCATCCGGAATTATCAGTGCGTCGACCAACTTTTCTGAAGGCAGAATGGAAGAAAAGGGGGCTCTTGATCACTACATCGGAACAGCAACAACAAAGGAATGCCCAGATCAATTTGCAGTCCTTGAGGTTGCGGCATCTACATGGGCGGTTTTCGAGGCGGTTGGGCCGTTTCCAAGTGCGCTGCAAAACGTGTGGGGCCGCATTTATTCCGAATGGTTCCCTTCGTCCAATTATGAAGCGGTTGAAGGACCGGAGATACTGTGGAATGAAAGCAAAGACACAACGTCACCAAATTTCAGAAGTGAAATCTGGATACCGGTAAAACGTATTTCCAAATGATTGCTGCAGCTTTATTGAAAATAAGGTATTCATTCAGCATCATTTCCCAGGGAGAACAGTTCGTGTTTTCACCTGGGATTTTGTTCATTGGAAATGATTCCAATGCTTGAAAGAAAAGGCAAATTGTGATAAAATGTTATGGATTGAGACGGAGCGGCATTTTCATCAGATGTTTGCATTATAATGTAAACGATTACAATTTTATATGTAAAACTGCCTGAAGTATTTAAGGCTTTATTGAGCAATTTGCAGGATTTGAGACGTTCAGTTTTGAAAGATAAGTTAGGATGAACGAATTATGGAGGTGCACTATGTTTGGTGAAATCATCGGCTACGCACGGAAACAAAACCGAATAACGGTTGAATTTGAAAAGAATAAAGTCACGATTGCAGTGATCACGCCTTCGATCATTAACTTCTTTGCACCGATCGCAGGTGAGCGGCGTCCGTCAAAGGCGATTGAACATCTTGAAGAAGAGCCGGGAGCACTCATTGTTGATTTTACTGGGGAAACGCTGACCATTCGTACAGAACAATTAATTGTTAAAGTAACGAGCGACTTTAGAGTCAACATCTCGGATCCTTCCGGTACGATGCTCAGTGAGGACTATTTCGGAACGGGCACAGCCTTTATTCGGAGGGGGGCAGGAGAAGGAATTGCCATGGCGGCTGAGGAAGGTCATAAACTTGCTTCGGAAGAAGAGAAAATAAGCTATCGATTAAAAAAGAAATTGGATCCGAACACCTTCTTTTATGGACTTGGCGAGAAGACGGGTCACTTAAATAAAAAAGGGTACCATTACAAAATGTGGAATACAGATGATCCGTCCCCGCATGTTGAGAGCTTTGAAACTTTGTACAAATCAATTCCGTTTCTTATTGCATTGAAGGACAATCAAGCGTTCGGTTATTTCTTTGATACCACCTTTGAATCGCAATTTGATTTAGGTAAGGAGAACAGCGATTACTACAGTTTTGCATCAGCTGGCGGTAATCTTGATTACTTTTTTATTTACGGACCTTCGGTTAAAGAAGTCGTCACCGGCTATACAAAGCTAACCGGGACAACGCCGCTTCCGCAGCTTTGGACACTGGGCTATCAGCAAAGCCGCTGGGCCTATGCTCCTGAAGAGCGGCTTAATGAGGTTGCTGATACGTTCCGTGAAAAAGAGATTCCGTGCGATGTCCTGCATCTCGACATCGATTACATGGACGGTTATCGTGTGTTCACATGGGATCGCAAGAAATTTCCCAATCCGGAAGAATTGCTGAAGAAATTGAAAGCAGAGGGGTTCAAGGTGGTCACCATTATTGATCCGGGGGTTAAGAAGGATCGAGGCTATGCCATTTATGATCAAGGGCTCGCCAATCACTACTTTGCGACGGATAAGGATCATCTCCCTTATGTGAATCAGGTTTGGCCTGGCGATGCTCTATTCCCAGACTTTTCAAATGGCAAGGTGAGGGCATGGTGGGCGGACAATCAGAAGATCATGACTGATCTCGGTGTTTCCGGTATTTGGAATGATATGAATGAGCCGGCTAGTTTTAAAGGACCGCTTCCGGATGATGTTCAATTCAACAATGATGGAATTCAAACCGATCATCGCGAAATTCATAACGTCTACGGACATTATATGGCGAAAGCAACGTATGAGGGGATCAAGCAGTCTACTGGTAAACGTCCGTTTGTCATTACACGTGCGTGCTATGCCGGAACTCAGAAGTATTCCACCGTTTGGACCGGGGACAATCAGAGCCTTTGGGAACATTTGCGGATGGCACTGCCGATGCTGATGAATCTCGGACTCAGCGGTGTTGCGTTTTGCGGGACGGATGTCGGCGGTTTCGGTTTTGACTGCACATCTGAACTGTTGTCGCGCTGGGTTCAGGTTGGCGCCTTTACACCGCTGTTCCGCAATCACTCCAGCATTTTCACGCGTGATCAGGAACCGTGGGCGTTTGATGAACAAACTGAATCCATTAATCGAAAATACATCGGTTTGAGGTATCAGCTGCTTCCTTATTTATACGATCTGCTGCATGATGAAGAGACAACCGGACTGCCGATCATGCGGCCACTGCTGCTTGATTATCAAAACGATCCGGCAACCTATGAAATCAACGATCAGATTCTTTGCGGGGAAGCGATTCTTGTCGCGCCTGTAGTCGAGCAAGGTGCCAAAACGCGGCTTGTTTACTTGCCGAAAGGAAGCCGTTGGATTGATTTTTGGACGAAGGAAAGCTATGAAGGCGGTCAATACATTGTGAAGGCAGCGCCGCTTGATGTATGTCCGATCTATATAAAAGAGGGGAGCATCATCCCGCTCTATCCTGTTCAGAACTACGTTGGAGAAAAAGCCATTGACCAATTGACCTTGGATCTGTATCCGCCTGAAAATGGAGAAACAAGCAGCTATACACATTATCAGGATGACGGAGAAAGCTTCGAGTATCGCAATGGCAGCTACAACCTTTACGAATTTTCCGCTCAACTGAGCGAGTCGAGCAAGGAACTTTATGTATCGATTAACGCGACACATCACGGTTACGAGAAAAGCTATGATTCCTTTAAACTTATTCTGAACAACACCAAAGCAACATCAGTGGCGCAGAATGATGCGCCAATACCTTTCAAAGTCATGGGGAACAAAACGGTCCTCGTTGTTAAAGAAGGAGAGCTGCACATTAAGCTGTGACCGGATCAGATGAATGACTAAAACAGAACTTAATCATTTTGCCGCGATCAGCACAGACGAAACCCCAGAGAAAGCTTTTTTCTCCGGGGTTTTCATTTTAGCAGCATGTTCGATCACGTTGACTTATTAGCAGCTTTCATAAGACAATAGATCAATACCGGAGGGAGATTAAATGAGTAAAGAACTAGAAAAAGCAATAAGTTTAAGGGAAAGTGGAAGCTATAAAGAATCTAATGATGTATTAAGGATGCTTGTAAAGAAGGAACCGCAAAACGCTTTGATTAACTATCATTGTGCATGGAGTTTTGATAATCTAGGCGAAGAAACAAAAGCGGTCCCCTATTATGAATGTGCGATTGAGTTAGGATTGCCTTCTGATGAAATGCAAGGAGCACTACTAGGATTAGGGAGTACCTATAGAACATTGGGCGAATACGAAAAATCAAAGCGCACCTTTCTTAAAGGGATTGAATTATTTCCTAATAATAGAGCGATTCAAGTGTTCTATGCGATGACCTTATACAACTTAAAAGAACATACAGAAGCTATGGAACGATTACTTAAATGTTTGATCGAAACCACTGCAGATACTGAAATTCTGAGTTATAAAAGAGCAAATCGAGTTTTATACCGATAAATTGGATGATGTATGGTGAACTGCTTTAACTTGATGTGGCGTACTTCTGACCTTGCTTCTTTTTATCTTACTTGGTATGTCAACACTAAATCAAACAAATTTTTAAAGGTGCTGTAACTTGTATTCAATCGGTGTTAGATAGTCTAGTGAGCCATGGATACGTAGATTATTGAACCAATGGACATAATCAAATAATTCAAGATCAAGAACGTGTTGGTTAGGGAAAACACGCCCGCTAACAAACTCTGTTTTAATCGTCTTAAATGTCGCTTCCGCCACGGCATTATCATAAGGTGTGCCTTTGTGACTTAAGGATCGATTAATTTGAAACGTTTCCAATGCATCATCAATCAGCTTATTCTTAAACTCATTCCCTCGATCCGTATGGAATAATTCGAGGCGATTTAAGTCGCTTTTGACGGTGGAGAAGGCACGATAGACGAGTTGAGCGTCTTTATTGGGTCCTGAGCTGTAGCCGATAATTTCGCGATTATACAAATCAACGAGTACACAGATATAATGCCATTTTTGCTGCACCCGAACATAGGTCAAGTCACTGACAACCACTTTCAGTTCTTCCTCCTGGCGGAATTGACGATTCAACGTATTTCCAATAGGAGACTCGTTACAGCTCGCCTTATGCGGCTTAAACTGAGCGATGGTATATTTTGAAACCAGGCCTTGTTGGCGCATGATTCGTCCGATTCGTCGTCTTGAAACCTGTTTTCCTTGCTTCCCCAGTTCTTTTTTGATTTTTCGCTGTCCGTAGATCGATCGGCTTGCTTTAAAAATTTGAACTACTTGGCGTGTCAATTCCTGCTCAGCCTGTTGGTTCTCACGAACTTTAGCTTCGTAATAGTAGGTACTGCGAGAAAGTTGTAGGACGTCGCACATTGCTGATACCGAGTATTTGTGACGGTTTTGACGAATCACATCTACTTTCGTCCCATGATCAGCGCGGCTTGTTTTAAAATATCATTCTCCATTCTTAGTTGTTGATTTTCTTTTCTTAGATGAATGAGTTCTTCTTGTTCCGGTGTGCGATTAT
>Ga0334901_1001906_pt1 | contig 19446 bp, 22 predicted proteins | sample GraSluR3_MG_3_FD_207216 | JGI IMG/M metagenome (GOLD analysis project Ga0334901, IMG submission 207216) | Sludge microbial communities from methane-producing bioreactor in Wageningen University, Netherlands - Granular Sludge_15_08-R3 | ecosystem: Engineered > Bioreactor > Anaerobic >... | reverse complement strand
TAATGAGAGTATACGGATATTCCTGTTGTATTATCCCGCTCGGTTGTGTATAATTCTTTTATACCCTTTTTCACACTATTTATTGTGGGAGAATATAAAGTAATATGTTTGCAAATGGGAGGATAAGGATGGGTATTAAGAAGTATTTCAGTATTAGCAACATAAGCTTAATGGGAGCGGCAGTTGTGGGGTCCTATGTACTTATAAGCACATATATAGTCAAAAGGTCTCTGCCTGCAGGTGCCTGCCCCCTGGAAAGCTACGACAAATGGATTTATCTGGCAATGGCCCTTGCTATCATTTCGGTTGTGACCGACGGACTGGGAAGAAAGAGCAGGGCATAACCGGGGGAGAGTGTTTAAAGTTGCGGCTTCTCAAAGACAGGCAGGAACTGAAGGTGGTTGCGGCATATTTGGTAGTATGTATTGTATGGGGTTCGACCTATTTGGGTATACGGATAGGTGTAAGCGAGTTTCCGCCGGAACTGTTTTCAGGAATAAGGAATTTGGTGGCAGGTTCAGTCATGCTTTTATATGCACGGATTAAAGGACTTGAGTTTCCGAAGAGCCGGACGGATATCAGGAGGCTGGCAACCGTCGGAGTATTGCTGCTGTGCGGCAGCATGGGGCTTGTGTCATGGGCTGAACAATGGGTCCATTCAGGGGTGGTTTCGCTGATCCTGGCTGCCAGCCCGCTTGTTATGGCATTGATGGAAATAATACTATACAGGGAAAACATACTGGGAATAAGCGGCTGGGCCGGTCTTCTAACAGGCTTTGTCGGGGTGGGCATACTTGTGACGTCCGCTTCGGCCACCGGGTCCATAGACGCCCTGGGCAGCATGCTGGTTGTTATGGCCACTCTTTTTTGGTCAGCGGGGTCGGTATATTCAAGAAGGTTTAAGGCGGCGGGGTCCATTGCAACCCATATTGGAATACAGATGCTGGCCGGAGGCATAGGAATGACCACGGCGGGCCTGCTGCTGGGAGAGGCAGCCAGGGTGAGGTTTACCCCCAAAGGTATGGCGGCTATGGCATACCTGATAGTATTCGGCTCAATCCTGGCCTACAGCTGTTACATATATGTACTCAGGAACTGGCCGGCGGCCAGGGCGGCAACCTATGCTTACATAAATCCGCTGGTGGCGGTTACCCTTGGTTTTCTGATCCTTGGCGAGCCGGTTACCCATTATACGGTAATTTCAATGGCGGTAATTCTCGGGGGTGTGATAACTGTGCAGGTTTCACTGGCTTCCCGGCGCAGGAAAGAAGCTCTTTCCGCCGAAAGCTGAAAAATATTAAAGCCCGTCCTTATTACTGTCCCCTGTTAACTTACAGGGAGCAGTCGATAACGACGGGCCCTTTCACTTTTTTACATGTTTCTGAAAATACCGCCAACGTTACCGGTATTCCCGGTATTGCCCTGGGTAACTTCCGACTTGAGCTGTTGAACCTGGTGGTCACTGGCCTTCTGGGCCGGCCTGTAGTAGTTCTTCTGCTCCGCAACCTTGAACAACTGATAGTGATAGTGTTCACACTGGTTCCTTATCTGCTGTATGGTCTGCCTGAGTTCCTGGTCTTCGCATTCACCTATCACTCTGCCGTAATTGGACAGGCTTGACTTAAGCGAGCTCAGCACATCGCTTACCATTTCTTTTTCCTGCATATCAATGCCTCCTTATCTTAAGAATGAAATTAGTTTTTGAATGGTGCCGTCAGCGGAGTTGGCACCCTGTTCCATAAGCTGTTTAACATGGGGGTCGTTACACTGCTGTGCATAGGTCCTGAGTTTGGTACTTTCGGTCTGATGAGCTCCTATAAGCTCTCTGAGGTTTTGAAGTTCAAGCTCATTTAGCTTTGACATAGTTACTCCCCTTTCTTTAATTGTTCTTCCATGCCTGTATTATTTTTTCTCAATGACAGGATAATTATTCGAGGCATAAAAAATAAGGCTGCGAAAAATGCTTTTGCAGCCTTTATTCGATGCCCTCAATTCTTTTGAGGGTAATGCCGCGGTCGCCGATGAATTCCATATAGCTGCTGCCGCAGTGTTTGCAGCGGCCTTTCCAGCAGACTACTTCAAACATGCTGCCGCAGTATCTGCACCTTGCCAGGATTTCACCTTTGTCTACAACCAGTTCGGCATCCGCCAGAAGATCTTTACCCTTCAGCCTGTCAAAGGTTTTTGTTAAGCCATTGATATCTACGTTTTCCCAGGGCCCTAAGACTATATAAACTGCCGTTACCTTCGAAAAATTACTGTCCCTGGCTTTTTGTATTACCGAGTCCAGCAGTTTTTGTACCGACGCTTCAATGTTCAGACCAATCACCCCCGTTCGGATAGTCGGGCTGCTGCAGCCGATAAGTATTTATATGTTTATTTATATTCAGGTATGACATATAAAGCGACCGGGACCGAAGGCACAGGCAGGTCCGGGCGATGCCTAAAATATCAGCCTTAAGATGTCGAAATTATATATATAACCAAAATCTAGGATGTGATGTTATGGATATAAAACAGATACCCGTTCTGTCCGAGGACGAGCTTTGGCTTGGGTTTTACAAAAATCATCAAAACTTTGCGCTGAGGCGCAAATACCAAAGGCTTGTCAGGCTGCTGTCCCACCAAAAGGAAATAACCGAAAACATACGTAAAATAAAAAAGGATAAGAGGGAAAGTCTGAATAGGGTATTTATGCTGTCACAAAAAGCATACGGCGGGGAAGACGGCGAAGTTTCCGGTGAAATGGAAGCCGAGAAGAACAGGATTGAAGCACTGAACAGTCAGCTTTTCGAGCTGGGCGCAAGAAGGCAGCGTTTGAAGGAGGAAACCGTCAATGCCAATCTTGCGCTGTTAAAACAGACGGTCAGGGTTGCATACAATGAGATAAAGAAATACGAGAGGCAGCAGCAGGACATCACGGGCCAAATAGATGCACTGAAGGCCTCACTTAACGATATGATAGATAAAAAGCACAGCCTTGAAGAGGAAAAAAGCAGCCTTTACCGTCTGGTCCACGCCCTCATCGGAAAAGAGGAAGCGGACAAGCTTGATAAAGACTACCTGGAATAAACGGCTTTACGGATTTGTTCGGACGGTTACAGGAATTATATGTTTTATATAGAAAATAATATACGGGGGAAACGGGATCGGGGTGACGATATGATAGCGGGAACGGGTATAGACATAATCGAAATTGACAGAATAAAACGCGCGGTTCAAAGGCGTGAAGGTTTTATCGACAGGTTTTTCGCGCCGCAGGAAGCGGCTTATTTCAGGCGGCGAGGCATGAATATTTCATCGATAGCCGGCGGGTTTGCGGCCAAGGAAGCCGTGGCAAAGGCCCTGGGTACCGGGTTTAAAGCCTTCGGCTGGAAGGAAATAGAGATAACAAGGGACCCGCAGGGACGGCCGACGGTTAAGCTGCTGGGCAGGGCAAAGGACCTGTGCGCCGACAAGGGCATAGAAAAAATACTTGTTTCAATATCCCACAGCAGGGATTATGCGGTTGCCCAGGCAGTGGCGCTGGGAGGTGAAAAGCATGAGGGTTGTAACTCCTGAACAGATGAGAAAAATAGACAAAACCGCCATGGAACGTTACGGCATCCCCGGTGCAGTCCTTATGGAGAATGCCGGGTCCGGCATTGCCAGGGAGGTTTTGAAGCTGCCCGGCGGGCGGGACCGTGTGGTGATGCTTGCGGGCAGGGGCAACAACGGCGGCGACGTTATGGTGGCTGCCCGGCACCTTGCAAACAGCGGTGTGGCGGTTAAGGTGTTCCTGGTGGGGGAATACGACAGCCTTATCGGTGATGCCAGGACAAACGCCGACATACTGAAAAGGATGGGAGTAACAATTGACAGCGTGGCCGCTGCTGAAGGCCTTGGGCCGGTACAAAGGGCCCTGGAATGGGGCCGGGTGGTGGTGGACGGCATATTCGGCACCGGGTTAAGGGGAGAAGTAAAAGGCATCGCCCTTGAGGTAATAAGGCTTGTCAATGCCGGCGACTCTGCCGTTGTATCGGTTGATATTCCGTCGGGAGTTGACGGGGAGACCGGGGGGATCTGCGGGGACTGTATCAGCGCTTCGGTTACCGTTACCTTTGGTTATCCAAAGTCGGGGCTTCTGCAGTATCCGGGGGCGGAACATGTGGGAAGGCTTGTGGTGGAGGATATATCCATACCCAAGTCCATTGCCGAGGAAATAGGGACAAATATGTTTATGCTAACCAGGGAATACGTATCCCGGTTAATACCCGGCAGAAGGCTGGATGCCCACAAGGGAAGCTGCGGCAGGGCGGCGGTTATAGGCGGCTCGGAGGGTATGACCGGTGCGGTTGTGCTGGCTTCACTGGGATGCCTTAAGTCGGGAGCCGGCCTTTTAAGGGCGGCACTGCCCGGCAGGCTCAATTATGTCCTGGAAAACCGGCTCACCGAAGCGGTGTCGGTACCCCTTGGGGAAGGAACAGCCCTCGGGATTGACGATGGCACCAAAGACAGGCTTAGGCGGCTGCTTGATTGGGCGGATGCTGCTGCACTGGGGCCGGGCATGGGCGTCGATGCGGACAGGGTAAAGGTTTTGGAATTTGTGCTTAACAGCGCAAGGGTGCCGCTGGTGCTGGATGCCGATGCCATTAACTGTCTTGCGCTGGACGTTACGCTGCTTAACAGGAAAGAAGGACCTGTGGTACTAACCCCCCACCCCGGGGAAATGGCAAGGCTTGTGGGTGGAGATACCGACCGGATTCAAAGTAACAGAATATGGGCTGCCGGCGGGTTTGCGCAGAAGTGGGACGTTGTTACCGTGCTTAAAGGTGCAAACAGTGTAATAGCAGACCCGGAAGGGAATATATATATAAATACCAGTGGAAATCCCGGCATGGCAGCGGGAGGTATGGGGGATGTGCTCACCGGGATTATTGCATCCTTTATCGCCCAGGGCCTTGAACCGGTAAAGGCCGCATGTGCCGCCGTGTACGTTCACGGCAGGGCGGCGGATCTTATGGCGGAAAACCTGGGCATGTACGGGCTGACCGCATCGGAACTGGCGGATTATATACCCGCAGCCATCAGGGAAACAATGGAATAAAAATCCGGCCGGGGTATTACCGGCTGTCGGGGTAAACGGTTTGGGGGTATGGTTTGTCAATGGATTGGAGGGTATGGACAGTATTGATCAGCCTTGTGCTGCTGTGCCAGGGCTGCAGTTTCTATACCGAAGAAAAGGCATATAAGGAAGTACATAAAAAACTGGCCGGGATGAATACCTACAGCTGCACTGCCGAAATATACACAAAAGGCAACAAGGCACCCGGTCATTTTAAAACCAAACAGTGGTTTTGCATGCCGGACAGGTACCGCCTGGAAGTATTGGAACCCGCCGTCATGAAGGGAAAGACCACGGTATTTGACGGACAAAGGTTGTGGATGTATTACCCCTATATTGACCAGGTGCTGCTGCTGGAAGACATGGACTCCTCAATGGACGAAAATATGTTTATTGGGTTTTTTCTAAGGGATATGCTGGAAACCGAAAGCATTCAATACAGAATACATAAAGAGGCGGGGGAAACGACGGTGGTGGTTGAGCTGCCGGTGCCGGGGGGCAGCAAATACCGCTGTACACAGAAAATGTTTATAGATAAAAAAGGCCTCCGGCCAGTTATGCTGGAAATATACGATATTGACGGGAATGTCACCACCAGGGTGAAGTATTCGGATTTTCAGTACAATCCCAGGCTGGACGACGATCTTTTCGACAGGGATAAGGCGGCGGTAAGCATGCTTTACGAAGAATGGGACGTTTCCGGCATGTTTTTTGATTCCTTTGATGAGGCCAGGCGGCATCTGGATTTTTCGCCGCTGGAACTCCACGCCGTACCGGAAGAGTTTGAGAGGGATATCATACAGGTGGTGGAATCAGGCGGCGGTAAGGCACTAATCGCCACATACACAAGCGGCCGGGAAAGCATAACGCTTCTACAAAAAGGGGCCGGTAAAGCAGAAGGAGAACCCCTGGGCGGTGGTGAACTAATACATTTAGACGGCAGAGAAGCTGTCTATTCCGAAAGGCATGATACCGGGAAAATTTCCTGGACCCAGGGCGGTATCAGAGTGGAGCTTATGGGCAATCTTGCCAGGAATGCCCTTGTAGAAATGGCAAAAAATATTAAATAACCGGGGAGGAGAACAAATGATAAACGGGATTAGGCCTGTTTGGATGGAAGTGAGCCTTGACAATCTTGTGCATAACATTAGACAGATAAACAAAAACGTTACACCACCGGCTACTGTAATGGGAATTCTTAAGGCGGACGGGTACGGCCATGGAGCAGTGGAGATTTCCCGCGTTCTTGTGGAAGAAGGGGTGAACCGGTTCGGAGTTGCGGTACTGGACGAGGCCATCCAGCTGAGAAAGGAAGGTATCGACGTTCCCATACTGATTTTGGGATATACCCCCGCCGAATTGTTTGAACAGGTGCTGGAATACCGGGTAACTCCCACCATTTACAACTACCAGGATGCTGCCGAGCTTTCGCAGCTGGCTTCGGCAAAGGGAGTCAAAGCGCAGATACACCTGAAGCTGGACACCGGTATGGGAAGAATTGGACTTATACCCGGGCAGGATTCGCTGGATACCGTGTCGAATATCAATAAACTACCGGGTATTATTATCGAGGGTATTTTTACCCATTTCTCTGTAGCCGATGAAAAGGATAAGGCCTATACAAGGCAGCAATATGAAAAGTACACTGATTTTATAAAAGCCCTCGGGGACAGGGGGATCGACGTGCCGCTGCATCATGTCGGCAACAGCGCCGCAACCATGGACCTACCGGACATGCATCTGGACATGGTAAGGCCGGGTATCATACTCTACGGTTTATACCCTTCGGATGAAGTGGACAAAGAAAAGCTGGAGCTTAAACCGCTGTCATCGCTGAAGACCAGGGTTGCCCATGTAAAAACCGTCCCGGCAGGGACCAGTGTCGGGTACGGCAGAAAATACATATCCAGTGGAGCCCGCACCATAGCAACCCTTCCCATTGGATATGCCGACGGTTATACCCGCATGTTGAGCGGAAAGGCAAGCGTACTGGTGCACGGAGAAAGGGCGCCGCTGGCCGGGAATATATGTATGGACCAGTGCATGATAGACGTTACCGGCATCTCCGGCGTTAAGGTGGGAGATGAAGTGGTGCTTCTGGGAGGACAGGGAGAACAGTCGATAACATCCGAGGAGCTTGCGGGTCTGCTTGGCACAATCAACTATGAAATTATTTGCATGATAGGAAAACGGGTACCCAGAGTATATATTAAGGAAGGTAAAATTCAAAAAATAAAGCACGGCGTAGGCAGGTAAACGCATAAAAACCGGTCATATTGACACACTTATATTGAATAGTATATAATTGAATATATATTTTGTTCAATATAACAGTCCTGCGTGCGCACGGCTTCGGTCTGTTTGCTGATGGGTACCGTAAATCTAGGAGGTGCTAGTGTGGCGGAATCGAAAAGGATAATAGTCAGCCTTCCCGACAGCCTTTTAAAGGAAGTGGATTCCATAGTAAACCTTGAAAAGAAAAACAGGAGCGAATTCATAAGGGAAGCTATGAAGCTTTACATCCGGGAGAGACAGAAGATGGAGATCAGGGAGCAGTTGAAAAAGGGTTATATGGAAATGGCAGCTTTAAACCTTGCCCTGGCAGAGCAAAATTTATGTGAGGATGACCTTTCCTTTGGCAGTTACGAAGGCAGGCATGCGGAGGGTGAATAGCGTGCAGATAAAAAGGGGAGATATTTATTACGCTGACTTAAGTCCGGTCATCGGTTCGGAACAGGGCGGCGTACGCCCGGTGCTGGTGGTACAGAACGATGTTGGCAACAAGTATAGTCCTACTACCATTGTATCTGCCATAACGTCCCAGATAAACAAGGCCAAGCTTCCAACCCATGTGGAGATTAACGCGGCGGATTACGGACTGAACAAGGATTCGGTGGTGCTGCTTGAACAGGTAAGAACCATTGACAAAAAACGTTTCAGGGAAAAGATCGGGCACTTTGACGATGACATGATGGAGAAGGTGAACGAAGCGCTGAAAATCAGCTTCGGACTAATAGATTTTTAGAGACGGGGCGAAAAATTATGGAGCACAGTTTTGTTCGCACCGAAGTGCTTAACCGGCTGAAAACAATAAAGGGACACATAAACGGCATTGAAAAAATGATCGAGGAAGGAAAGACCTGTGAAGAGATACTGCTCCAGATAGCGGCGGTGCGGTCTTCGGTGGAAAAGACCGGGCTTATGATACTGGAAGAGCATTCGGTGGATTGTCTGTTTAGGGAGATAAGTGATGACAAGGCAAGAGACAAAATCGAAAGTGTGGTATCTTCAATTATTAAATACATGAAATGATAAACGATATATATATCAGCATATGACATACTTTAATACCACCATATATTTATCGAGCATATTTTACATATTGTCCCACGCCTTTTGTCCGTTCGGTAAAACGCATTTCCGGTTAAACGACCGTGTACAAGTCAAAAGTGCAGTTTCTATGGTATCAATATAAAGCCGGCATATTCAGCCGGCATTTTTAAAGCGGTAATTGCAGGGCCAAATATTTTACATTCCCAGACAGGATTTCCTATCGATTTATAGAATCTACTAATCTGGGGACAAACCCTAGAGCTTATCAATCGGGGACATTCCTCGGTGGCGAAGGCATACCTCATAGAGAGGTGTGTCGTCTGACCTTATTGAAAGCGGTGTGTCCCTGACCCGAAAGACTATCAATCGGGGACATTCCGCAACAAGGAATACCCGCAAAAAGCGGTGTGTCCCCATACCTTAAAAAGGAGGGATATTATGCTGCAAAGAATAAGACAGAGCAGGCTGTATCTTTATGCATTCGTTCTGGTGCTGGTGGTCCTTCTGACGGGGCAGATAGCCCGGGCGGGCGACTTTGCACCCGGTTCCCAGCAGGACCCGCTGGTTACCCAGAGCTATGTTGAACAAAGGAACGAGCAGCTGAAATTTTATTTCGAACAGAAGTACGAAGAGTTCAATTCCCTCATACAGCAGGTGGACAACAGGATAAGTACCCTGGAAACCGGCGCCGGAGTCCAGCCGGGAAATGCTGCAGCGGCGGTATTCGAGGTTGTGAATGTACCCTCGGGTAAAAACCTCATAGGATACGCCGGAACCGAAATGGTGCTGAGGGGCGGCAAAGCCACCGCAATACAGAGCGAGCTTGGCGGGCTGGCGGATTTGACCGGGGCACGGGATATAGGACAGGGACAGATAATTCCCGACAATCACCTGCTGCTGATACCCCGGACCGATGGCAGGGGCGTAAGGGCGGAAATTGACTGTATATTTTTGGTAAAAGGACGATATGATATACAATAAAGCGTTAGATGATGCGGAAAAATGAGATATGGGAGTGTTCCAATGAAACCGGATAAAATTTTGATCGCAGTACTGGCTTTGTCCCTTGCAGCCGCTGCATTCACCCTGTACCAGAGATTTGAAATCGAAAAACCCTATAACAGGGTGGAGTTGGTGGCGGATTATGAAAAATATAAGAAACTGGCCGACGATGTGGGCATGGATATGGAAGATATGCTGATTGAGCTTAGGGATTCGGGAGTAACTACGGTTGCCGTTAAGGAAGAAACCCTTGAGAAGCTCAGAACGGATGGGCATATAGCGGTTATGAACCTATGGGAACTGATGGAACGGGACATTTTAGGACCGCAGCTTAACGAAGTGGCGGAAGGGATTAAAAATTCCGGCCTTGATCCGTCGGGTACCGTTGTTGTATTTGCTGCCGATGCTTCGGTTTACCACCGGCTAAAAGGGCCCCTGAAAAACAGGGGCAGGGCGTTCCGTGACTGGTCGAAGAACGGTGTATATGCCGTGTCGGTGTCAGGCAGATATGATATGTCCGAGCCGAATGGGGATGAAGACCTGAAGGACCTGGCGGTTGTGTTTGATTATGACAAGTTCGAAACCGCCCGGGAGCTGGGCCTTAACATTGCTGCACGGCCTTCCAACTACAGGGGAATTACGTCTGACTACATACAGGACCTCTTTGAAGATTTAGAAAAATACCCCGTTACTTCGGTCATATTCGACGGCAAACAGGCCCTGGGGTATCCCGACCAACTGGAGACCACGGCGCGAATGATAAAGGAAACGGGTATAGTGCTGGGACCGATAGAGACTTGGACACAGCTTCAGCATATAGAACAGATGGGATTAACCCGGCTTATGGGATTGGCGGATTACCAGGCCGCAAGGGTTTTCAGCCTTGACGAGGCCGAGGCCAGGAAAGTTTCGCCAAGGGAGGTTATGGACCGCTGGTTCAGGGCGGTGGACGAGAGAAATGCAAGGCTGGTATACCTAAATCCCAAGATTGAAGATACCAAAAGCCTTGAGGAAAACTTCAAAACCAACAAAAAGTACATAGGAGAATTTACCCGGCTAATATCCGAACGCGGCTTTGAGCTTGGTGCCGTAGCACCCATGAAGGACTTCAACATCGGTGGTATGCGGCTTCTGATGCCGGCTTTAGGAATGGTTGCGGGATTTGTGATATTTATTAATCAATTGGTTGAATTAAGGAAAAAATACCTGTATGGGCTCTTTGCCCTGGGAGTTTTGGGATGCTTTGCACTGCAAATGGTTATGCCCGGTGCTGCCGAAAAGGTTTTCGCGCTGGGTGCGGCCATTGTGTTCCCTACACTGGCAATGCTGCATGTACTTTTGTACTGTGAAAAAGCCGCCGGGCGGGAAGAAGGCAGGGGCTGGAAGAGTGCGGCCGGCGGTGGTGTAATGCTTCTTTTGAGGGCTTCGCTGATTTCTCTCATTGGAGCAGCCTTCGTGGCTTCCATGCTGAGCTCTACATCCTACCTGCTGGAAGTGGATATATTCAGGGGTGTGAAAATCGCCCATATAATACCCCTTATGCTGTTCACCGGCGCTTACTTCTGGGTAATAGGATATCAAAGGGGTGAGCACCGGGGTTTGGAGGACGAGATAAAATCGCTGCTGGATACACCGCTGATGGTAAAATATGCGGTGCTGCTGGGACTGGCTGCCGTTGCGGGTTATCTCTACCTGGGCAGGACCGGACATACCGCCGGGGCGCCCATATTCGGCCTGGAGGCCCATATAAGGACATTCATGGAACAGACCCTGCCGGCACGGCCCCGGACAAAGGAATTCCTTGTGGCGCACCCTGCCCTTATTATAATGGCGGCGGCGGCGATAAAAAAATACAGCGCTTTTTTGCTGCCCCTTGGACTGGTGGCGGCCATAGGCCAGGTTTCAATGGTGAACAGCTTCAGTCATCTGAGAACTCCGCTGTATATGTCCTTTTACAGGACGGTATACGGGCTGGGATTTGGAATAATAACAGGCGTTGTCGGTATAGTGCTAATTGGTATGGCAGTCGATTTCTATAAAACCCGCAGGAGGACATAGGATGCACAGAATACTGGTATCGGGCTATTATGGCTTCGGAAACGTAGGAGACGAATCCATACTGACAGCGATAATCGAAAACCTTAAATCCGTTGAAAGCGGTATAAATATTACCGTATTATCGGCAAACCCTTCCCTTACCGAAGACCGTCATGATGTCAGAGCGGTTGACAGAAAGAATTTTTTTGAAATTTACATGGCGATAAAAAACTGTGACCTGTTTATAAGCGGCGGAGGGGGGCTGCTGCAGGATATTACCAGCGAGAAAAGTATAAGGTACTACCTGGGGCTGATATACATTGCCAAGCGGCTTAACAAAAAGATTATGATATACGGCCAGGGTATAGGGCCTATAACCAAGAAAACCAACAGAAGCCTCACTAGAACGGTTCTAAACAGTGTCAATGCCATAACGGTAAGGGACGAGAAATCGGTGGCCGACTTAAGGAGCATGGGAATAGACAAACCTCCGATATATTTGTCTTCGGACCCGGTGGTTACGATGAAACCGCCGGGCAGCACCCGCGGAACGAAGATTATCGACAGTCTGGGTTTGGAAAAGGACCGTCCGGTGGTGGGCTTTTCGGTAAGGACCTGGAAATTCGAGGAAAGGTTTAACGAAATAATGGCAAAAGCAGCCGACAGCCTGATAGACGAACTGGGGTTTCAGGTGCTTTTTATACCCTTCCATTACGGTGAAGACAACAAATGTATAATGAAAATAAAGTCCATAATGAAAAACAACGCCTGTTCGGTGGACGGCAGGTATTCGGCAGGTGAAGTGCTTGACATGGTGGGTACAACCGACCTGATGGTGGGAGTAAGGCTTCATTCGCTGATTTTTTCTGCCATACAGGGTGTCCCCATGGTGGGGATATCCTACGACCCGAAGATAGACGGGTTTCTTTCGCGGCTTGATATGAAAGCTGTGGGCAGTGTCACCGATTTGGAACTGAGCGACCTGCTGGTGGAAATACAACGGGTTTGGACCGACAGGGAGAAAATTAGGATGCAGATACTTGCAAGGATGGAAGAAATGAGGCAGCAGGCGGCGATAAACGATAAACTGGTGATGGAACTTCTGAATATGTAAACACCCGTAAGGCCCGCCGGCGGAAAGAGAAAACGACACTGCAGCGGCAGCCCGCCGGAGACAGGGGGCAGTATCGGTGTGAAGGAGTATCAAATGACAGGAATGGAAAAGGTGTATATACTGGGGATACCGGTGGACAGGACGGATATGGAAGGTGCGCTGGCAAGGGCGGCGGCACTGCTGGACACCATTGGGACAAGTACCGTATACACCCCCAATTCCGAAATGGTGGTAAACGCCGTTAACGACAAAGGCTTTATGGAAATTTTAAAGTCCGCGGATTTGATGGTGCCCGACGGCATCGGCCTTGTTCTTGCTTCAAGGATATACGGCCGTCCGCTGCCCGAAAGGGTAACCGGTTTTGATTTGATGACCCGGATTTTGGAGATGCTGGACCAAAAAAGAGGGTCGGTATACCTTTTGGGCGGCAGGCCCGGAATAGCCAGGCGGGCTGCCGACAACATATCCAAGCGGTTCCGCGGCCTTGAAATAAAGGGTACCTTCCACGGCTACTTTAACGATGAGGATGTACCCGGTATCGTGGAGAGAATAAATTCTTCCGGAGCCGAGGTGCTTTTTGTGGCGTTGGGCAGCCCGAAACAGGAAATGTGGATTGATTCCAACCGGAAAAGGCTTAACGTAAGGCTGGCCATGGGGGTGGGCGGCAGCTTTGATGTCCTGGCCGGTGAAGTTACCAGGGCCCCGGTGTTTTTCAGAAAGACCGGACTTGAATGGTTCTACAGGCTTGTTACACAGCCGTCCAGGGCGGCGAGGATGCTTGCGCTGCCGGTATTTGTTTTCAAGGTGCTAAAAGACAGGTGCGGGAGGGATGGAAGATGAGCTTTTCGGTCAGTTTGTGTAAAGCGCTTAACAGGCTGTTCCCGCTGCCCCGGCATCCCTTCAACCTTCAGAACAAGGGTGAGCTTACCTATGCCGAGTGGCAGTATGATATGGGCAGAAGAACCATAGAGTTCTTCCTGGAAGCCGCCGACGAAAAAGATATGTTTGAGGGCAAAAGGGTGCTGGATATAGGCTGCGGTGCCGGGGGTAAAACGCTGTATTACGCATCCCGGGGCGCGGAACTGGTATACGGTATTGACCCGGTAGAACGCTATAAGGATGAAGCCGAGCAGCTGGCACGACAAAAGGGCCTTGAGGGCAGGTTCAGGTTTGTAACCGGCGATGCTGCGCAAATGCCCTTTCAGGATGAATTCTTTGATACCATAATAATGAACGATGCGATGGAACACGTCGACCGGCCGAAGGAAGTGCTCGGGGAATGCCGCAGGGTGCTTAAAAAAACCGGCCGGCTGTACATAAACTTTCCGCCCTATTATCATCCCTACGGAGCCCACCTGTCGGATGCCATAGGCATACCCTGGGTTCACAGGTTTTTCGGTCAAAAAACCCTTATTGACTGCTACAAGGACCTGGTCAGCGACCTGCCCGACGGGCAGAGGAGAATAGATTTCAGGATCAGCCGCAGCAGCGACGGGAAGGAGTTTTTTTCCTATATAAACGGCATGACGGTAAGGCGGTTTGAAGGAATAATCAAAGATGTACCCCTTGAGATTTTGTACTACCGGCTTGTGCCGCTGAGAAAACCCTTTAAGGCCTTTACGGCCAACAGGGTGCTTAGGGAGTATTTTGTCAAAATGGTTGTATGTATAATGGAGAAGGGAGAGGTGTAACCTTGGAAAGCAGCATTGAAGAGCTGGAACGGACTGCCGTGAGAATAAGAAGGGCAATAATAGAGATGACCCACGCCGCAAAGTCCGGGCATCCCGGTGGTTCGCTGTCGGCGGTTGAGATTCTTGCAGCGCTGTATTTCAGAATAATGAGAATAGACCCGGCACGGCCGGACTGGGAGGACAGGGACCGGTTTGTACTGTCAAAGGGCCATGCCTGCCCGGTTTTGTACGCCACCCTTGCCCTGAGGGGGTTCTTCCCCGAAGAGGAGCTTTTAGGGTTCAGGCGGATTGACCGGATGCTGCAGGGTCACCCGGACATGAAGGGCACACCGGGGGTGGAAATGTCCACCGGCTCGCTGGGCCAGGGGCTTTCAGCGGCCTGCGGAATGGCGATGGCGGCAAAGCTGGACAGAAAAGACCACAGGGTATTTGCCCTTGTGGGCGACGGTGAAGCCCAGGAGGGAATGATCTGGGAAGCTTCCATGGCCGCGGCCCATTACAGGCTGGACAACCTCACGGTGTTTCTGGATCATAACGGGCTGCAGATAGACGGTGCCAACCGCGAGGTTATGACGGTGGAGCCGCTGGCGGACAAATGGAGAGCCTTCGGCTGGGAAGTGCTTGAAATAGACGGGCATTCCTTTGCCCGGATTATCCGGGCGGCAGAACAAGCGAAAAGCATAAAGGGCAGGCCAACCATGATAATTGCAAAAACCACAAAGGGTAAAGGGGTATCCTTCATGGAAAATGAGGCCGACTGGCACGGAAAGGCGCCGGCCGACCGGGAGAAGGATGCCGCCCTTGAGGAACTGGAGGTGGTCTGCTGTGGGTGTTAATACCGCAACAAGGGATGCGTACGGGAAGACACTGGTGGAGCTGGGCAGGGAGAACCGGGATATCGTGGTGCTGGACGCCGACCTGTCCAAGTCAACCAAAACGGTAATGTTTGCCAGGGAATTTCCGGACAGGTTTTTCAATATGGGCATCGCCGAGCAAAACCTTATGGGTACCGCCGCAGGGCTTGCGGCAGGCGGCAAGATACCCTTTGCAAGCACCTTTGCAATGTTCGCTACCGGCAGGGCCTTTGAGCCGATACGGAATTCAATCGCCTATCCGCGGCTTAACGTAAAAATTGCGGCAACCCATGCCGGGCTTACGGTGGGGGAAGACGGTGCGTCCCACCAGTGTCTTGAGGATATAGCCGTGATGCGGGTTATCCCCGGCATGACGGTAATGTGCCCCGCCGACGGCGTGGAAACCGAAGCGGTGGTTCGGGCTGCCGCCGGATATGACGGCCCGGTTTACATAAGACTGGGCAGGGCTAAGGTGCCGGACCTGTACGACAAAACAAAGTATCAATTCGAATGGGGGAAGGGTGTAACCCTGAGGGACGGCAGCGATGTTACCATCATAGCCACCGGGATAATGGTGGCGATGGCGCTGGAAGCCGCAGATGATCTCAAAAAAAGCGGAATTAACGCGAGGGTTATAGACATTCATACCATAAAGCCCATAGACCGGGACCTGATTAAAAAGGCCGCCGTTGGGACCGGGGCGGTAGTAACGGCGGAAGAACACAGCATTATAGGCGGCCTGGGAAGCGCGGTGGCGGAGGTATTGGGCGAGCTTGCCCCGGTGCCGGTAATAAGGGTGGGTGTTAAGGATACCTTCGGAGAATCCGGAACCGCAGACGAACTGCTGATAAAATACGGATTGACGCCCTGCTGTATCATGCAGGCGGTGGAAACGGCGGTGCGAAATAAAAAGCCATGATATCTTGTGCCGGGCTTGAGGAAGGTGGCAGCTTTTTGCGAAGCCGGAAGGTGTTTGCCTATAAACCGGTAATATACACGGTTTGTATATAATACTTTATAACAGGAGGTGCAGGCAGCGGATTTGACATGCTTACCCCTGTTATTATCTGCGGCAGCCATGGCGCGGCTGCTGCAAAATGCCGGAGGTGTTGGATTTGGCCTTTGGAAGAATCACGGTTTTTGAAGCCCCGTCTCAGATAAAAAAAGCGGTTGAGATGCAGAAGAAAGAAGAAAGGGCTGCGGTATACGTTGTGCAGGACACGGCGTATCTGGTTGTTACCATGGGCAAAAAAACAACGGGGGGTTACGGTGTAAGCGTTACCGGTATAGACAGAGACAATATGCGGGATGGAGGACCCGGAATTGATGTCCGTGTGAGGTACCAAAGCCCGAAGCCCGGGCAGGTGGTCTCGCAGGTGATTACCTATCCCTACGCTATAGTGAAAACCGATTTGGGGGATATATCAGAGGATACGGCCTTCAGGTTCTTTGTTGACGATATGGTAAAAACGGTATATCCCATAGAACTGTAGAAATTAAAAAACAGGTTTGACCGCCTGTTTTTTAATTTAATAAGATTAACGGCTTCCCGGTGATGGTATTAATTTATTAAGAACAGTAAAAAGGGGTGTGAAAAAATGGAAAATGCACGGGAATTAAAACCCGAACAGCTGAAAAGGCATTTTGACCACAACGTCCTTGAGTTTGAAACCACTGCGGATATCCAGCCGCTTGAGGGCATAATCGGGCAGGAAAGGGCAATAAGAGCTATGGATTTTGGTCTTAAGGTGGAGAGGCAGGGTTATAATATCTATGTTGCAGGGCTGACCGGCACCGGCAGAAACAGCTATGCCAGGTCAATAGTAGGCAGGCTGGCAAAGGATAAGCCAATTCCCCGGGACTGGTGTTACGTGTACAACTTTGACGACCCCTATCAGCCGCTGGCCCTGTCAATGCCTGCGGGGATCGGCGTACAGCTTAAGGAAGACATGAACAGGCTTATTGAGCATCTCAAGAAGGAGATACCCAAGGCCTTTTCGGGGGATGACTACAACAGAAGCAAAACAAAGATAATACAGGACTTCCAGGAAAAAACCTCACGGCTGACGGAAGAACTCAACATGACTGCCAAAGAGTACGGTTTTGAATTCAAAAAAAGCGCAAACGGACTCATAAGCGTACCCCTGGTTGACGGCAGGCCCATAAGCGAAGAGGAGTACGGCAGGCTGGACAGAAGCGCCTTAAAGGAGATTGAAGCGAGAAACGATCGGCTGCAGCTTAGGGCCATGGAAATATTCAACAGGATTAAGGAGCTGGAGCGGGAGGCTCAGGATACAATCCGGAAGCTGGACGAGGAAATTGCATTGCATTCGGTGAGTTACGGGATTAACGATATGAAGACCAGGTACCGGGAATGCGACTGTCCGGAGATACTGGAATTTCTGGACAATGTGCAGAAGGACATAGTCGAAAATGTGGATGACTTCAAAGGCAGGGAAGAGGGCAAGGAAAGCGCGCTTCCGTGGCTTGCAAAGGGTCAGAAGACCGACAGTGCCTTCAAGTATAAGATAAACCTGCTGGTTGACAGCAGCAAACAGGAGCATGCGCCGGTGGTTATCGAAACCTATCCCACCTATTATAACCTTGTCGGAAAGGTTGAGTATGAAAACCAGTTGGGGGTGCTTACCACCAACTTCACAAAAATTAAACCCGGTGCGCTGCACAGGGCAAACGGCGGTTACCTGATAATCCAGGCAAGGGACGTGCTTTCAAACCCCTATTCCTGGGAGGCGCTGAAAAGGGCTCTGAAAACAGGGGAGATTGCCATAGAAAACATAGCGGAACAGACCGGAGTGGTTGCAACATCGTCGCTGCGGCCCAAGCCTATACCGCTGGAAGTAAAAATAATAATAATAGGCGGCCAGGATATTTACAGCCTTCTTTACAACCTGGACGAGGACTTCAAAAAATTGTTCAAGGTAAGGGCGGATTTTGACACAGAAATGGATAAGGACACCGGGCATGTGAAAAAGATTGCCGCATTCATTTCAAAGCACTGCAAAGAGCAAAACCTCAGGCATTTCAATCGGTCTGCGGTGGCCAGGGTTGTAGAGTACAGTTCCAGGCTGGCGGACCATCAAAACAAGCTCAGCACAAGGTTCAATGAACTGGTGGAGATTATCTACGAAGCGGATACCTGGGCGGGTATTGAGGATGCCTCGCTTGTTACCGCCGATCACGTGACAAGGGCAATACAGGAAAAGATTTATCGTTCCGACAAGTATGAAAAGAAGATACAGGAATACATAAGGGAAGGAACCATCCTGATAGATACCGATGGAGCGGTTGTGGGCCAGGTAAACGGCCTTGCGGTCCTTGACACGGGAGAGTATTCCTTCGGGCGTCCCTCCAGGATTACCGCAGTTGCCTATGCCGGCAAGAAGGGAGTAATAAACGTTGAACGGGAAGTAAAAATGAGCGGCAGCATCCACGACAAGGGCGTGCTTATACTTGGGGGTTACCTGGGGGACAGGTTTGCCCGGAAGGGGCCATTGTCAGTCAGCGCCAGCATAGCCTTTGAACAGTCCTACAGCGGCGTTGACGGCGACAGTGCTTCCAGTACCGAGCTCTACGCCATACTGTCCTGCCTTGCGGAGGTTCCGATAAAACAGAACATTGCGGTGACCGGCTCGGTGAACCAGAGGGGAGAGGTGCAGCCCATAGGCGGGGTAAACCAGAAGATAGAAGGTTTCTTCCGGGTGTGCAGGGAAAAGGGCCTGACCGGAGACCAGGGGGTCATGATACCCCACCAGAACGTCAAAAACCTTATGCTGGACGACGAAGTGATACAGGCGGTGGCGGAAGGTAAATTCCATATATATCCCGTTAAGACAATAGAAGAAGGTATCGAGATACTGACCGGCATGTCCGCCGGCAGCGCCGGCAGCGACGGCGGTTACCCCGAAGGGACCCTCTACCACAGGGTGGAGCAGAAGCTTGACGAATTCAGAAAAGTAGTCGACAGACAAGGGGACGGTTCTCCTGTCTAAAATTCCAGACACAGACACAGACAAGGGGACGGTTCTTCTGTCTGTCCCCTTGCCTGAAATGCATACATAGGCATACATAGGCACATAGACATACATAATAGACATAGACAAGGGAACTAAACAAGCAGACAAGGGGACGGTTCTTCTGTCTAACTCTTCAGCATCTTATTCACTTTATCCTTGTTTAAGCCGGTAATAGCAGCAATCTTTCTGATTGACAGGTTGGTATTTTCTCTAAACTCCTTTATTAAGCTGTTCGGTATCTGCAAATTTCCTTTGTTTCTGTCTTTAAGGCGCCGGT
>Ga0334901_1001894_pt1 | contig 19585 bp, 17 predicted proteins | sample GraSluR3_MG_3_FD_207216 | JGI IMG/M metagenome (GOLD analysis project Ga0334901, IMG submission 207216) | Sludge microbial communities from methane-producing bioreactor in Wageningen University, Netherlands - Granular Sludge_15_08-R3 | ecosystem: Engineered > Bioreactor > Anaerobic >... | reverse complement strand
GTTTTAAGCGGTATAGTAAATTACCATACCGGGGAATAGCAACCGGGGAGGTGCAGTTGTCATGGTTCTGAAAAAAAAACGGGTGGATGCCATTTTTCATTGATAAAAGATATTGACAGAAGTTTTGATTAATTTGTCGATATGGTGTAATTAAATAAATGGGGGTATAATGCAGTATCGTAAAATACCGAAATCTTCAGACAGAATATCTGTACTCGGTTTTGGTTGTATGAGATTTCCGACTACTGAGAGTGGAGACATCCAAGAAGAAAAGACTCTGGAACTACTTCAATATGCTTACGATAATGGGATTAATTACTTCGATACAGCCTGGAATTACCACCAGGGTGAGAGTGAACCATTATTAGGCAAATTCCTTAATAAAATCGACAGAGAGAAAATCTTTCTGGCCACCAAATTGCCGAGTTGGGAGATCAAGAGTCGGCAAGATTTTTACAGGTTTCTTGATAAACAGCTTGAACGGCTTCAGACTGACTATATCGACTATTATCTGCTCCACTCGCTGAACAGCAAGAACTGGGATAATCTAATGAAGCATGATGTGTTGACCTTTCTGGTAGAAGCCAAATCATCAGGTAAAATCAGAAATGCCGGGTTTTCCTTTCATGATCAATATCAGGTATTTGATAAGATTGTTAAATCGTGGAACTGGGATTTTACTCTCATTATGCTCAACTATCTGGACACTGAGTATCAGGCAGGTCTACGGGGATACCGACTGGCACTTGAGCATAAGATGGGAGTAATGGTAATGGAACCACTACGGGGCGGCAAACTAGTAGCACCGATCCCCGAGGCGGTGAATGAAATCTGGCAAAAAAGTAAATACAAAGCTTCAATGGTTGAGCGTTCACTCCGTTGGGTCTGGAACTTGCCTGGCTATACAACAGTTTTGAGTGGAATGAGTAATCTGGAACAGTTAAAGGAGAACATAGAACTGTCAGATCGACACAAATCTGATGAGATCGATGATGAAGAATTGAGACTCTATGCCAGGGCGCGTGAAGAATATCTGAAAAGAATTGCCGTGCCCTGTACTGAATGCAGATATTGTCTGCCTTGCCCTCACGGAGTATTGATACCGTCAGTCATAGGAATATATAATGAAGCAATGATGTTTGGAGACAGAGAGCGTCATAAGAAAGAGTATTTGAATTTCTTGCCTGAAAAAGGGAGAGCTGACCAATGTACCTCTTGTGGTGAATGCTTTCCCAAATGTCCTCGTAAGATTGATATACCAGCAATTATGACAGAAATAACCAACTATTTTGGAGAGTGATCAGAATTACCAGATGCGTTATCATTGATGATGTTATGGACCCCCTCCTCCAGCATCTCTGGTAAAAGACTTCTCATACATAAAAAGTGCTGGTGGGGGCATTTCTTTCCTCCATGTAATGAACAGGGTCGACAGGGTAGCTTAACCTGCAGAATCAAGCTCTTCTTATTAAGAGGCCGGAACCCCAAACTGGGATGCGTAGCACCGAAGATGGCGATCTGCTTTATCCCGGCGGCTGCTGCTATATGCATCGGACCGCTGTCGTTTGTAATGACCAGGTCAAATATGGAGATGACTTTTACCAATTCATCGAGATCGAATCTGTCACACCAGTTGATAGGCTTATTGAGACATAAATTGCTCAACTTCGCCACCGATTCCTGATCTTCTTGAGAACCCATTAAAACAAAACGAAATCTCTCTCCGTTATCGGTAAAATGGTTAATGAAATCAGCAAACTGTTCAACAGGATAACGTTTGGTCTGGTGTAATGCCCCTGGAAATATTGCCACAAGCTGACTATCCTTCGCATCGATTTCCTTTCTTAATTTCTTGATGAGATAGTCGTTTCGTTTAGTTGCTTTTATTCTGGGATAATGAAACTTATCGGGTACTATCATGTCTAGCTTTCGGAAGACAGAAAGATAAGATCTTACGGTAGAATCGATCTCTCTACGTATAACCTTTTTAACTATCAACCATCTCAGCAGATGTCTTTTATTATAGGCCACTTTGTTCTTAGCTGGGACAAGCAACCTCAGCAGCCAGGTTCTCGGTTTTGAATGCAGATCGATAATAATATCATATCGATTCTTTTTCAGGATTCTGATAGCCTGGTTCTGACTCGTATAAGGTATAATGATATTGATTCTCTCAAAATACTTAACTAGAGGTATGAACCGTTCTTTTGTCAAATAGTCTATAGTAGCGTTTGGAACCTGTTCTCGCAGATGGCGAAGTATAGGTTCTGTAAGTACTATATCCCCAATAGAGCTCAAACGTATTATCAGTATTTTCATCTTCTTATGTTACTCATCTCTGATATCAACCCTTATGTGGGAAAAGTTTTTCCCACTATCTCTTCTACCTTTTGTAGAGCCGACTGGAGTTTGTCAGCATCTTTACCACCAGCCATTGCCATATCAGGTCTTCCACCACCTTTACCCCCTACTATCGGAGCAATTTCTTTGACTATATCGCCCGCTTTGATTCTTTCGGTTAAGTCACTGGTAACGATGACAAGGAGTGATACTCGTCCTTCTATTACTGAACCTAAAACACCTACACCACTTTTAAGTTTCTCTCTCAAACTGTCACCGAGATTTCTCATTACTGAATTATCCGAGACATTTACTTGTCCATAAACAGTTTTTACACCGTTTATATTTCTCCCCGTCTCGATAATACTATCCAGTTCGTTCCCGGCTGACTGTTGTTTAACACTCTCCAGTTCCCTGCTCAGTCTTTTATTATCTTCGGATATCTTGATGATTTTTTCGGTCAGCTGTGATGAGGGAACATTGAGAACTTTACTGATAAATACCAGATCTTTCTCGATCTTTCTGACATAATCTTCGGCATATCTGCCTGTCAGAGCAACAATTCGTCTTATTCCAGCCGCAGAAGCAGTTTCGGAAATAATCTTGAAGAGTCCTATCTCACCTGTATAACTGAGATGTGTTCCACCACACAATTCATAGGAATAATTGCCTATCCTGACAGATCTCACATCCTCTTCGTATTTTTCGCCGAAGAGTGCGATTGCTCCTTCTTTTTTTGCCTCTTCATACTTTTTATAATCGACCTGAAGCGGTATACATTCTCGTACTCTTCTGTTAATCTCTTTCTCCAGAATATCCAGTTCTCGTTCATCCAGAGCCTTGAAATGGGTAAAATCAAAGCGAAGATGATCAGCAGCGACGAGCGAACCTTTCTGTTGAATATGTTGTCCGAATAGTTCTCTCAATGCTGAGTGGAGAAGATGGGTAGCAGTATGGTTTCTCTCTACATCAATCCTGTGAATTGGATTGATCTCTGCAGTATATTCTTTGTCAGACAGTTCTCCTTTCAGTATTTTGCCGTAGTGGACTATAGATTCCCCTTCCTGCCTGACATCGATAATCTCTATTTCTGAATCTTCATTATACAACCTTCCTATATCAGCTATCTGGCCTCCAGACTCAGCATAAAAGGGTGTTTTGTCTATAATGATTTTTACACGCTGGTTTGGTAACAGAGCATATTTAAGAATCTTTGATCTACTTTTTGTTGTTTTGTAACCGATAAACTCCGTCTTATTCTGGGAAGTCAGTACCTTCCAATCTTCATCCACATTCTCCATTTTAAAAGAGGAACTGCTTCTGGCCAATTCCCGCTGTTTCTTCATCTCCTCTTCAAAACTGGCAAAATCGATCTCTTTACCCTGCTCTCTGGCCATCAGTTCAGTAAGGTCAGGGGGGAAACCATAGGTATCGTAAAGGACAAAAACATCCCTGCCACTGATCATCGATCCTTTAACTTCATTACAGATCTCGGTGAATTTCTCCAGCCCTTTATCGAGAGTTTGATTGAACCTTTCTTCCTCAGCCTTGATTACGGTTTTTACATAAACCTCTTTTTCTTTAAGCTCAGGATATGTCTCACCCAGCGTCGTGATAACACTATCTACAAGGAGATATAGAAAAGGCTTTCTCATTCCTAATAATCTGCCATACCGGGCAGCCCTTCTCAATATCCTTCTCAGAACATAGCCCCGCCCTTCGTTAGAGGGATAACCCCCATCCGCTATTGCGACAGTGAGGGTTCTTATATGGTCAGCAATAACACGATGTTCAAGGCCTTCTTTCTCTTCTGGTTTGATCGCTGGCATGTAATCTTTCCCGGTAATCTCTGATATCTCTTTTATGATAGGAACAAAGATATCCGTATCATAATTCGACCTCTTATTCTGTAATACCCGGCATAATCTCTCAAAACCAGCTCCGGTATCGACAAAATGCAAATCGAGAGGATACAATTCTCCTTCGTCATCACGGAAAAACTGTATAAACACCAGATTCCAGAGTTCAACAAATCTGTGACAATTACCATTAATTCTGCATTTATGATTTTCTTCACCGTTTAGATTGCAGAACTCCTGACCGAGATCGATGTGGATCTCGGAACAGGGGCCACAGGGACCTGTTTCACCCATCTCCCAAAAATTATCCTTATCTCCGTGATATTCAATATGGGATTTAGCGATATCTGTCTCATTTGCCCAGATATTGTATGCATCCTCATCTGTATAATGAACGGTAGCATAAAGCTTTTCAACCGGTAGCTTCCAGATTCTCGTCAGTAATTCCCAGGCCCAGACGATAGCTTCTTTTTTATAGTAATCACCAAACGACCAGTTACCGAGCATCTCGAAGAAAGTATGGTGATAACCGTCAAGACCAACCTCTTCCAGATCGTTATGTTTTCCACCGGCTCGAATACACTTCTGACTGTTAACTGCTCTGGGATGTTGAATTTCTCTCTTACCGAGAAAGATATCCTTGAACTGGTTCATCCCGGCATTGGTAAAGAGCAGTGTTGGATCATCAAATGGTATTACCGGTGCAGATCTCACTACAACATGTCCCTTATTGCGGAAATATTCGATAAATTGCTGCCTGATTTCATTACCTTTCATTCTTATACTTCCTTATCTCCTTTAAACTCAGTTTAACGTATTGCTTATTATGAACCTCTCTCTAGACTATATAAGTCAAGGAAAAAGTCTCCTCTACTTATTATGCATCACAAATAAAAAAAATCGTGGTTCACTCTTTGTAGAAGCTTGAAAAATGATGAAATAAGTTGCCAGTTTGGCAAGTTGTGGATTCATTGTTTTCGTAGGAGTTAATATTATGAAAGAGAGCAATCAACTGTTGACTGATATAGCAGAAGGTTTGAAAAATACCGAGCAGAATGTCATATATTATCTCGACACAAAGGCATACCGTGTCATTAAAACCAGCAAGGATCTCTCCAGGCATATTGCTCGCAACAACGAAGTAATTACCATTGAGCCAATCTTGAAGGATATACTGGAGTTAATGGAGGATTTTGCTCTGGAACAGGAAACAGATGAGATTCAGAATCATCTTCTCAGTATTCTGAAGAACCGGGAGGATGCAACAGCATTAGAGAACTTCTATAAGGCACTATACGATTATCCACGCTCTAAGAAGAGGTGGCAAAAACTGGAAAGTAGATGGCTGAAAGAGAGAGCCAGAGAGTTTTTGGAAGATTTTACTACATAATGATAGCATTGCTCATTTCAGAGCGATCAAAACGAGATAAGACCCCGCTCTAAATTTGATGAGAGCGGGGCATATACTTGATAACCGGATATTACGCTATCTGATTACGATCTGAACGACAAGAAGAATCAGAACCGCAACCAGCAGAACATTACTCCACAAGAGCCTGTTCTTAAGCTCTTCGATCTCTTTCCGACACTCCTGAATCCTCTTGTCTGCTTTCAAGAGCATATTCTCGAGAGTTTGAAACTGCTCTCCGTATCTCTCAAATTTTTTGGCTGTCCGGTTAACCTCAAAATCATGTAAAAAATGTTTTATAACCTCAAATAGAACCTTTACGGCTCCAGCAATGAGAGGTTTACTTTCCGGATTTTCTCTCTGTTGTCTACTCATAATTTAGATCCTTTTCTTAAAACTTGTAACCTACTCCAAAATGATGTGTATTTTTTAATACTGAATGCGTATTAAGTGCATAATCAACAACAACGTTATAGACATTGAAGGCAAGTCCGCAAGAGAAGCTGGCTGGTTGGTTTCTCAGGCCGAGTCTTAATGTTAGCATCTCGTGAACTTCCACCTCGGCTCCACCATGAATCTGAGTAGCTTCACCAAACGGTTTTTTCAATTCAAGTGTTGTATTGACACCTTGATAGGGATTATAAGTGATTCCCATTGCCAGTCTCTGGGGTATTTCGTGCTGATTATTAACCCCGATTTTGGGGTTATTGAGATTGGTAACAGCAAAGCCGAACCTGGTTCTATGGTGTAAGATAACGAGTGCTCCAAGGTTAAGGCCAAAAGCGGTATCGTCTCCAAATCTATCCATTGTCAGATGGTAAATGTTTCCACTGTAACCGAAATGAAACTCGGAGTGGACATCCTGCATAAGGGTAAACGAATGGCCGATAGAATATACTTTTTCAGACATAAGATTAACATCGAGGTATTCTACATCGAAAGCCTGCATACCTATACCGATAGTCCCAATTTTAGCAGGCATCGGCATAGTGAAGGCTGCAGTTTTGAGGATTTGAAAGTCATTACTGAATATTCTGGCATAGCTTACATTGAAATGCTGATCGGCTTTGATCATTCCTGCTGGATTATAAAAGATACCCGAAGCATCATTCGATAATGAGTAAAATGCTCCACCCAGTCCCCTGGCTCTCACCGAAGGTTCATAATCTTCAAAGGCTGCATCAAGAGAAGTCGTCAAAACCCAACATACGATTAGAATAGTAATTATATATCTCATAATCATAGTCCTTTTAATTTAATGGTGAACCGATTACGATCGGTGCATTGGATGTTTTCTTCTTACCTGTATCACGGTCAATGACCTCCAGGTGACATATATATAGCCCTATCGGGAGTATCTGGTTGTTACGGTCTCTACCGTTCCAGTTATAGTAATTGATTCCGTTCTGGCTGGCCAGGATCTCGTTTTTGGGAGTGAACATCAGTTTCCCCTCGGCATTGAAGATTCTAATAATTGCCTTATTACCAGCTTCTGAGAAGAATCCAATCGAGATAGTCTCTCCATCCCACGGGTTAAAAGGTCTCGGTGGAATTCTCAACATCGCCTGATGTGAGCTGACTGGATAGGTATAGATAAGTTCCTCTCCATCTTCATCATATTCCTGCTCGGAGAAGAGATCGGCACTATCTTCGGCGTAGATGACGATCTGTACTACCGTCCCTTCGGATTGCCCGGGGATATAGCCTCTATAACGCTCGTCAGAGATAGCTTCCATCATCACTTCATGTCTTTTAGTATGATAGTTAAGTGAATAGAGGATCCTTACCTCTGTAATCTCCACATCCGGTTCAAGTGAGGCCGAGGTGACTGTAGCCTCGACAGAGAGAGAATCTCCGGGTTCAGGGCTGCTGAAGGAAATATCGTAAATAATTGGCCTTCTCTTCATGACCGGAATCCTTCTGGATGCTGTTGTTACATTACCGTCATTGTCTGTAGCTTCGATGGTAACGATATAGTTATCTTCCTGGTTGGTATAGGTATCTAGAGAGGGTATGTCGATCCGATAGGTATCATCACCGATAAATTCCATCTCCAGCATATCATCTAAAAGCTCAGTCTGCCTCTCCAGCCTGTAGGACAACCTGACACTCTCGATCTCTCCATCGTAATCGAATACCACCGAATAGATCGTTATTGGATCATCCACATAAGGAATTCCCACATAAGGATTTTCCGGTTCCCAATAGATATCATCGATCACTGGTTCAGCAATATCTATCACAATATCTTCAGGATAACCCGGTACAAGCTGAGATTGATTGTTGTAAATATCAATAGGGCCAGTTGCCTTAATAGGGATACCTCTAACCAGTCTTGATACATCAATACCAGTACTGTCCCAGACCCTGACAGTTAATCTTCTGCCACCTTCATCTTCGATATTAACATTATAACCTCCCCCTGCATAATAGGGATTTTCGTATAACCTGCCGTTAACCCTGACCGTTGTCCCTTCCCATTCCTGATAGTTCTGAGCCTGAGTAATAGATAAGTCGATAACATAAGGTTCGATCCCGATACCAGACTCCAGTTCTTCAAGAGTGAAATCTGTTAGCTGAGTGACACCCTGATACTGTCCCACAACTCCTGTAACGAGGAATTTTTTACCACGCTGAATATCGGGATTTGTGTCGTAGTCAAAAAGCATTATACCTCGATTGTTATCCTGTATCGGTTCGATAATCGGATCATCCATAATATAAGCTCTTAACTGATTAGCATGAATCTTACCCGACCCCATTGTTACTACTCCCTGAACGGTTACAGTCATACCATTATAGTAACTGATATTATCTTTTATATCCTTGATTCTGGTGTAGCCGATCTGATAGTTTGCCGTTACGATAGCACTCGGATTCATCCCCTCTTTATACGCTCTGGCTTTGAGAGTTGTACTCTCCTCAAGATACAGTGGCTCCGAATAAAGATATGAGTTCTCAGTCGGATCGCTACCATCGGTTGTATAGAAGATCTCTGCCTCTTCCGTCAGTGTTGTAATAGTAACATTGATCGGTTCAGAAAACTGACCTGCCGGCGGTGAGAACACTGGGGTAGCAACCGTATTAGGTGGAACTACTTCTGTTATATCTCCCGAGCTTCTGGAAGAGATAAAGAAACCTACCGGTTCTGAGGTTCGAGCATTACAAAGCCCGGTTAAATCCACTGTCTCTTCTGGAAGTAAAGTTTCGATATAATCTACATTGTAAAAGGTTGCTCTGAAGTCTATAGTTGCCGTCTCATCAGAGATTGGATAGACGAAACCGTTCTCGAACGTTGTACTGCCGTCGGCATCAAGGAAGCTGACATTCCTGATAGTAACGAGTTGTGCATCGTAATCTGCATAATTGGCATCGAATTGAGCTGCTGTAATAACCTTAGGAATAATCGGATTTCCGGTCGAGGAGGATGGACCGGGATCTGCTGTGGGTAAGAACTGAATCATATTCCCGTATTCACTGACCGTTCCTATCAGGTTGGTTATCCCATCACCGATATTGTAAGAGGTCGTAATAATACCTGTATCATCGTCGATCAGTACCGCAGCTGTTTCATCTTCTATGTATTTCTGGTTCCTGAAAGTCTGCTTAAACGTCAGTATTGCCTCGCTGGTTAGCCTGTAAAGATTCCCGTCATCAACTCCAGCTCTCAGGTCTGCAATACTCTCAACGTCAATAGTGGTTACTATGACAAAATTTGCCGTGGCGACCGAACTCGGATTCATCCCTTCCAGAAAAGCTCTTGCTTTGACTGTAGTTGTCTCACTGATCACGAACGGATCAACAAATAGTATTGATTCTTCGGTTGGATCTTCACCATCCAGAGTATAGTAAATTGCAGCGCCTGGTGTGGAAGTAGTAATCGACACAGTAACCGGTTCAAAGAATGATCCCCCTGCCGGACTAAAAACCGGCCTGGCAACTGTCTCGTCGTCACCGTAATCTGTCATAATAATATCATCGATGTTGAAACGTCTCCCATCGGTACCTGAGATAGTTCGAAATCTGAGCCTGACATCACCGTCAACATTGACCGTCTCAGTGAATTCTGTTAACTGGTCAACACCATCCAGATCGATATCGCCACCAACCTGAACCCAGCTATTTCCCTGATCCAGGCTATATTCGACAACAAATACCGGTGCAGTAGGTTGTCTGTCACCAGAAAAATTTGAACGGGCATAATAGAACGATATGGTACCAAGCCCGTTCGACTTATCCTCCAGCATGGTCATTGTTCCATGCCAGTCGGGATCATGTCTGAATCTGGCAGATCTCAATCCATTCTTGATATCGTTATCTGCCGTGCCTATCAGTACATTGTCCAGATTCCAGTCTCTACCACTCAGTGTCACAACACCTGCAGTATAGGATGTTTTAACCTCTCCGGACCCTTCGAAATCGATAACATATTCCTGTCCGTAAAGGCTGATTCCCCCTGTGATAAGCACTAAAAAAGCGATAATCAGTAGCTTTAGATGCTTCATAAACTCTCCTCTATTGTTTGAAAATTATTCTCAGTTCCCTCCCCCGGTTTTTCGTCTTTGGGGGCTACAATAAGATCGAATAACAGTAAAAAAATTGCTATTACAATAGCACTGTCAGCGATATTGAATACCGGCCAGCGTTCCATAATGAAACTAAAGAACTTGAAATCGAAAAAATCGATAACCGCTCCGTAGAGGATACGGTCAATTAGATTTCCGAAAGCTCCTCCCAGTATTAAGGCATAAGCTATACGGGTTATTAGGCGTCTCTCCTTTATCAGAAGAAACAAAAAAACCAGTATCGCCACTATCGATACTACGATAAAGAAGAGCCTGTTTATCTCATCGTTACCGAGTGAAAAACTAAAGGCAGCACCTGTATTCGTTATGTATGTTAACCTGAAGAAATCTCCTAATACAGAAAGGGATTCACCAAGCTGCATAAAATAGCTTACCCGGAGCTTTGTAGCCTGGTCAAGTAAGATGACCAGAACAGTAACCCAAAGGATGTGCCATCTATTGATAGTATCCGGAAAGCTCTGATGCCTGATTGCTTTTGTATCGGTGTTCATAATCTTATCAGTAATCCTTCAGTTAATTATCTTCGGCGTTTCTTCTTCTCTTCCTCTGCTGTCTTGCACTTGATACACATAGTAGCGAAGGGAACTATCTTCAACCTTCCCTCCTCTATGTAATCTCCACACATCTCACAAATGCCGTAAGATTTTTCATAAATCCTTTTCAGAGCCTGGTTGATAAATTTCAATTTATCCTGCTGGCTCTCCAACATATATACTTCTCTTTCCTGAGAATCTGAATCAGTTCCTTGATCAGCCTGATGAGTCGAGTATGACGAAAGATCTCCGCTTTCATTCTTCAATCCCTTTCTCTGCGAAGTATTAATATCTCTTATGATCTTTAAGGTCTCTTCTTTCTCTTTTTCAAGTAATTTCTCGAATTGCTTCAGTTTGGTTTTGCTAAGTTCTTTCACTTTCATTATATTACTCCTGACATTTTTACTCCAAAAATATCTATCTGCAAGCTCTCAGAGCTTTTTCATCATTCTTAAGTTCACTTTACCCCTCTCTGTTAGAATCGCCCTATCGTTTTTTGCAAAAGGGTTGATAACCTTCCATAAGCCTTCTGGGCACAGCTCTCGATATCAGCCTGGTGATGAACCTCTCCATGAAAGAGGTTACTCATATTCGTAACCACTGATATGGCAAGCACTTCGATTTTAACCTGTACTGCGACAATCACCTCAGGCACAGTTGACATCCCGACCAGATCAGCACCCCAGGCTGTAAAAGCCCTGCATTCACTTTTCGTTTCCAGACTCGGGCCGGATACGGCTAGATATACCCCATTTTTCAATACTATCTGCTCTTCATCTGCCACGGTTCGGATTATCTTTTTCAATTTGAGAGAATAGGGTTCGTTCATACTCGGAAATCTCTCGCCGTCTTTATCATCTTGTTTACCGATAAGCGGATTAAAGCCCATAAAATTGATATGGTCTTCCAAGAGTACCAGATCACCGGGCTGAAGCTCTCGTCTCAAGCTTCCTGCTGCATTGGTAACAATAAGGAACTCCAGTTCCAGCTCTTTCATTACCCTGATGGGAAAAGTTATCTGCTCGGGGGAGTAACCCTCATAATAATGAAACCTGCCCTGCATGATGAGAAGCTTTTTCCCCCCGTAATCTCCGATCATCAGCTGACCGCGGTGTGAGGGTGCAGTAGAGACCGGGAAACCGGGAATATCTCTATAGGGAATGACTATACCATTTTCTACGTTATCGGTCAGAGAACTCAATCCTGTCCCCAGAATAATACCCCCGACAGGTTTAACGTAAACTTGTTCTTTGATATAGTTTGCAGCCTCTCTTACCAGGCATTTGCTCTTATCTGATGCTGACATTAACTTCTACCTCTCAGTTACTGCTGAATATCCTTTTCACCGACAGCATCCCCCTCTTCTCTCTCCTCTGGTTCAGGGGTATCATCCCTGTTAAGCAGAAGATCGTCATCTCTGATTTTCTCTAACAGAGCTTCCATCTCTGCTTTGAATCTCAGGAGAAACATACGTTTTCGCTCTTCCAAATTGAGTATCTCATGCTCAAGGATACTGACATGTTTTTTCGCTTCGGTTACCATCTTTTTACCATGCAACTCGGCCTCTTTAATGATATTATCTGCCTCTTTCTGGGCATTAGTGAGTAACTCTTCCTTTGTCTTCTCTGCCATTAAGAGAGTTTTCCCGATCAATTCTTCTCTTCGGCTATAATCCTCTTTTTCACTCTCTTCTGACTGCCTGGCTGGCTTCTGTTTGACACTCAAGAGTAATTTCTTTTCCAGTTCTTCGATATAGGCGGCTATCTTCTCAAGAAACTCTTCAACTTCCTTCTTCTGGTAACCTAACATACTGGTAGAGAAATTTCTATGGAGTATTTCAGCAGAACTGATCTCATTTACTACTGATATCCTCTTTGTTCCTTTACTTTTCATAATTCCTCTCTCAATTAAACAGGAAACAACCTGATTATCAATGCCCTGGCAACTATCTGAATCAGCAATATAGCTATAATCGGGGAAATATCAATCCCGGGAAGTGGAATTATCCTCCTGATCGGTGCCAGAACCGGTTCTGTTAACACCACAAGAGTCCGATAAAACTGATTACCTGAATTTGGTGCAAACCAGGAAAAGACAGCCCTGATTATTATTAGCAGGATATATATATCTACCAGGCTAAGCAAAAATGAACCGAATCTCATAACTCCTTCTTATGGCAGTTACGACAGCGTGCTTCATAGATATCCGAAGCTCCTACGATAACTGTCTTCTCATCTTTGATCAATCTCTGGGTTCGATTTGCTGGATTACCACATTTCATACAGATTGCCATCGTCTTGGTAATATATTCGGCAATAGCCAGAAGTTGAGGCATATAGCCGAAAGGCCTGTTTCTGTAATCCTGATCAAGGCCGGCAATAATTACCCGCTTGCCCTGATCAGCCAGATTATTACTGATAGCTACTATCTCTTCATCCAGAAAATGTGCCTCATCAATGGCAACCACTTCTGTCTCTTCATTCAGCAATGGCAGGATATCAGCTGCACACTTAATATTTTCAGACGGCATCATCAGCTTGCTGTGTGATACAATATGATCCTCATCATATCGGTTATCGATCTCAGGCTTGAAAACCTGTACCTTCTGTCTGGCAAACTCGGCACGACGAACACGTCGTATCAACTCTTCTGTTTTACCGCTGAACATACTTCCACAAACAACTTCAATCCAGCCAGTTCGGTGATTTATAATGTTCATGACATTTAACTCCTGATGCTTCATATAAGAAGGATGGTTTTGTGTCAATTTATTTATGGCTTCATCTACTGCCCCTTTAAGCCAGATTATACTCCCTGTCACCGGAACCAGAAATGCCACCTCGTTGGGGATGATATATATCACTTTTGATACAGTGAAACAAATAACACTTTTTTGTTGACCTCTTAAGCAATACTTTTTACCTGAATCACCATAACTAATGGTGAAAATATGAGATCAATAAATAGAATATATCTTCTGCTGACAGCAGCTCTATTACTCGTTGTGAACAATCTGTCTCCCTTTATTCCGGAGAGATTCAACTTCTCTAACGATTATCAGCATCAATTGTTTATCTCCTGGATAGAACGAGGAAATTTTCATCCTGCTGTGCCTGCTGATATTTCGCAGCAAAGAATCAGAGCTTACTATCAGAACCAGCAGAACGGTATTAACGTAAAAGCAGAATTCGATCTGAAAGATGCTGTTATTGTTATGTGCAGAGAAACCGTTCCGGACCATACAATCCAGACTGATATTCCACAACAGGAACACCACTATAGGTTTTTTCTCGAATTATTCCTCTTCCGATTGAATAGTGACCGTTCTTTTTTCGCAGAAGATCTGGCCAACGGACTCGGAGTTACACTGTCTTTGGAAATAGAAGGAGATAGCAATGAAAAAGGACTGTATCTCTTCGCCGGAGGTGAGAGGTTTGAATGGAACCGGATACTATTTTCCTCAGCCGGATACAGCTATCGATATTCTCTGGAGACAACAACCGGAAAAACAATCAATCTTCAGTTACCCGAATATTCCCAGCTGAATTCACGCCTTCCCGCTACGATGCAAAGGGAAAAGAGATCTGAGCAGATAGAGCAGTTACGATCAGATAGAGATATGACTAACACTGTAACATCACTATCAAGAAACTACTCTGAAGCATATCCAGCCCGGAGAGATGTTTCTGTCAATTTACCGTATCATACAGATTCCACTGCTCCTGACCGTTCCCTCCCTCTGAAAAAGTATATCGAAACCTACCGTGACCAGATCTGGGGCCTGGAAATGATACATAATAAAATCGACGACCCGGTTGCCTTTCTGGTCAGGGAACTTCCCAGACATGAACTCCGTACCACCTCGAATTCCTATCAATTGACAGCACCACCATTCCGAGAAAATATAACACCAAATCTCGAACTCATCAGGAAAGAGCTTAAAGATGGAGTCATGTTCGATACCCTGACGGACTTCGATATTGATGAGAACGGAATAGCAACCCTGATAACCGGAGACCGGATATCCCTCTCTGAATTGAATGATCAGGAGATCGAGATCATTACCCCGTTCCTGAATCAATTGAATGCCATGCACAGGGTCATGGGAAGTAGATTAATCAATTTCTTTCTCATCCCGGCAGATGTCCGGACGATCTTTGTCCTGAGAGATCCTGATAGATCGGTTTCGGAATTCGTGTCTTATACCGATCTAATCCTGATGCTATCTCATTACTGGAAAGGAAGGATTGTCCATTTTGGTATCGAAAGAGTAAAAAAAGTTAACAATTACATCGAACTCGACTGTTTGCTGGTAGGGGTTTGTCATGACAGCGGAAAATCCGATTTCGCTGAGGTTAAGTTTGCCCTTAGCAAATCATTTCGAATAGATCTGGCAATGATGACCCTGCATACGAATGTCGAGCCGATTGAAGAATGAGATCTCATTCCACCTAAACAGTGTGTAATAGAGAGCGAAACAGTGATAATAATTCTTAACTTGACTAATCACTCCAACTTGAAATCTATTGCCGGAGTTGGCCTTAACTTATGGCATAGAATTTGCATAAAATATTGCGGATAGGTATATTGCCTGGAAAGTCGGTTTTCCCGGCAACATAATAGAAAGTAATTAAGGATAAAATGGAAAAATGACGGTATTAATAGTAGCGACACTGATACTCATAACGCATATGGTTTTTGAGTACTTCCGCCATACCAGAAATGTCAGGCTCATCCCGATAAGAATCCACGTTAATGGTACCAGGGGAAAATCGAGTGTCACGAGATTGATTGCTGCTGGATTGCGAGCGGGTGGAGTAAGAACACTTGCCAAAACGACAGGGACAATACCGAGATTGATTCTTCCTGATGGGCGTGAATCGTCAATTATCAGGCTCTTCGGCCCGAATATTATCGAGCAGAAGTATGTATTCCGTTATGCTGCTTCTTTGAAACCACAGGCAATAGTAGTCGAGTGTATGGCAGTGAATCCGATTTTTCAATGGATCACAGAGCGGAAATTCGTCAAATCGACTGTTTCTGTGATAACCAATGTCCGCCTTGATCATCTCGACTTAATGGGGGCGAGCATTCAAAGCGTAGCCAGGTCAATTGCGAATACCATACCCGAGAATGCAGTATGCTTCACATCAGAAGCTAAACAACTGCCAGTCCTCAAACAGGTAGCTGCAAAGCGTGGTTCCAGGATAATCCATACAGAACCAGCTGATATAACTCAGGAACAGCTCGACCAGTTCAGCTATATAGAGCATGCAGATAATTTAGCATTAGCACTGGCCATCTGCGAGCATTTTGGAATTAAAAGAGAGGTGGCATTGAAAGGAATGCAGAACTCCAACCCCGACCCGGGAGCTTTACAGAAATTTACGATCAGCAGTGAGGAGAAGAAGCTCACCTTCTACAATGTCTTTGCCGCTAATGATCCGGAATCCAGCCTTTTGATCTGGAACAGGATTACATCATCTCTGGCAGATGAAGAGAAGATGATAATGCTCAATACCAGAGCAGATAGAATTGCCAGGTCATACCAGTTGATAGATACATTCAGCAAAGAGAATTATGACTATTTCGTTCTGACTGGTGAGCGTTCAGAACAACTGGAACATTATGCACTCGATGGTAGAATACCAAAGGGGAAATTAATCGTCCTGGGCGAGACAGCCCCTTCCTTAATTTACGAACGTGTTTTATCATTGACAACCAAAGAATCTCACATTATCGGCATTGGCAATATTGCTGGAACGAAGAAATTCGGAGCTCAGATAGTGAGTTATTTTCACAAGAAATCAAAAGGAGGAATATAAGTGGTCGAAGCAGCTGTCGGTTTGGGTGTTATCATCAGCCTTCTTTTCAGTGAACTTTTAGGCGCATCTGCCGGTGGAATTGTCGTACCGGGATACATAGCGATGTATCTGCATCGCCCAACCATGATTATCGGGACAATTGCCGTCAGTCTGGCAACACTGATCCTGATCAAGTTAATCTCAAGTGTTACCCTGCTCTACGGAAAGAGAAGGATGGTCCTCTCTATTCTCATCGGTTTTATCCTGGGCTGGGCTACCAGAAATATCATCTTTATCAACGTCACTATTTACGACCTGAAGATGCAGTCGATTGGCTATATTATTCCTGGCCTGATTGCTAACTGGATGGAACGGCAGGGAATTTTCCGTACTCTGTTTACCATGATTATCGCCGCAGTTCTGGTCAGATTGATCTTGATCATTATTGCTGGTGGGGAGGTGATGTTCGATGTATAGGCCGTCTCTGAAATCAATCTGGTCTCTGGCAGCACTGGCGATAATCAGTATCGTTCTCTATTTTATTGCTCAGAACAGTTATAGCGAAATCCAGGCTGAAGGTTACGAAGAGAAGATAGAAGCGTCACAGCATATGAGAGCGTGTATGGAGATATTGCGCGAAGAGTTTGACAGAAGAGGTTTAACAATAGACGAAACCAACGATCCCAATCTAACCGGACTTATCGGGCTCAGCGGTTCTGCAATAACGACGAGCCGTGGTATTCTTTCCGATAAACTGACCGGTTTAAATCCCAATTTCGCAGCTGTCCTCGTCGACATGCTCATCTCAATTCGTGCCAGGCCAGGAGACTATATAGCAGTAGGTATGACGGCAGCAAATCCCGGTATCAATCTTGCCCTCTTCTCTGCTATGCATACTCTCGAACTCAACCCGGTTGTTATCACCTCCGTAGGTTCTTCAATGTTCGGAGCTAATCGAGAAGAATTCACCTGGCTGGATATGGAGAAGGTTCTGCAGGAACATGGCTTGATAGAATTTACTTCTATCGCTGCTTCCATTGGTGGTGGTAGTGATATCGGAAGAGGATTACCGGCACTTGGAAGAGACCTGATAGTCGAAAATATCGAGCAACACGGGATCATCTATATTAATGAAGGTGATCTGGACGGTAATATAGAGAGACGTATGGAGATTTACGATGACTTTCTCCCGGAACGTACTCGTTACCGATCTTTCGTTAATATCGGCGGAGGTCTTGCTAATGTCGGTGCCTCAGTAAATGCCTCACTTATCAATGACGGTATTAATTACCGGCTTGCTGACAGGAATTTTGCTACTGATGGGGCAATAATGCTCTTCGCCCGACGTAATGTCCCTATCATTCACGTCTTCAGGCCGCAACGGGTTGCCGAACGTTATGGGCTCGTTGTCGATCCTGTTCCTCTACCGGAAGTCGGAACCGGTAAGGTCTTTATAACTGAAGTAAACAACGTTACCGTAGCCTCTATCTGCCTGGCTATTCTTATTCTCTGCCTGATCGTGGTGATAATTTTCGACCGCTATGATAGACATTTCACAACGAATATTATTGATCCTGAACAGGAGATATTATGATAATACCGAATCGCAAGATAACTAATTGCCGCTTGTTATGCCTCAGTCTGTTCCTTATCATCATGACAGCGTCTGTCAGCGGATTCTTCCAGGCTCAGTGGCAGATTATCGACTTTACGGAGCATGGAACCCGGCGAATAGTTGAGATAGATGATAACCGCTGGTATTTCTATCGCTCAGAACCTAATCGTGAGCTGACACTCGACATTACTGGTGGAAGAATCATGATCAAATCGGCAGTCCGGGAGGATATTGATAATCTGGCTTATCAGGTGAGAATCAACAATGCTTTCCGAAATTTTTCTGTCGATCCGGTTGAAGAAAGCGGAGATTTTCTGATCATGGAGGATATTTTCCTCAATCTGAGTCCCGGTATTCACGAGCTAAGGATATCGACCTCCAACCGCCTTGCCTATTTCAAGGTTTTCCGTGAAGAGGATGTCTGGACTGTTCCAACCGAGAGAGGGACTTTCGAACCGGACCAATACATCGCAGAACAGACACTCGTCTCAGAGGATACTGAAAGCCCCTATTACCTGGCCAGCAGTGATCACCCTCTTGAGTTCAGGACTACCGGTCCAAATAAAGTAGATGGCTTCAGCAGATTTCTAATCAATGAGACAGAACTCGAAGGGGAGTTCGATATAGAAGTTAACGGCAAGATCGTCGAGAGAGTCACGATTCCCCTGAGACAAACGGGAAGTTACTGGTTGATGGAGAACGAGGAACTGCCACTCTCTATCGGCAGAAGACTCGAGTTTACTTTACCTTCCGGAGAACATCTGGTCCGGATTATACCTCGCTCAGGCCATAACTTCATCTTCAGGCTTTTCATGGAAATTCCAGTCGAGATTCCGGAAAGTGATGAACCGGTTTACGATGAAACCTCTTTTAGAGAAGAGAGTATGATCGAACGAGCTCTGACCGGACTGGAACTGACAATAGGAGCTTCGTTCGGATATAATGATAATATCTTCTCCCTCTCCGATTATGATATGGACAGATTCGAGGCTGGTAACCCAATCTTTGACTTTGTCGAGACAGCCGATGACCTGATCATTAACCCCTCCATGAGAGCAAGATACCCCATATTCTCAGGTGATTTCACCTTTACACCATATATAAATGCAAATTACTATCAGTATCTGAACAATACCGATAAATCGAACTATTCTATACTGAGCGGACTCTTCAATAGATATAAAGATTTCAACCTCAATCTCTATTACGGTTATTATGGTGACCTTTATGCCCGTGATTATATCGATAGAGAGGGGACAGATGAGTACGAGAAATTCGAATATGAAAAGAACCTATACCGCATCTATTCCTATTTTTCTTTAACCCGATACGATACCCCCCTCCTATACTTTCAGATCGAAGATTACTTCTATAATCAATTCTTCACCGAATATGACGGAAGAGCTACAACTTATGGGATCGGATGGAGAAGATCCTTCC